>Ga0209317_1002562_pt1 | contig 13001 bp, 14 predicted proteins | sample RifGroB2_FD_183994 | JGI IMG/M metagenome (GOLD analysis project Ga0209317, IMG submission 183994) | Soil microbial communities from Rifle, Colorado, USA - Groundwater B2 (SPAdes) (version 2) | ecosystem: Environmental > Terrestrial > Soil > Unclassified | place: Rifle, Colorado | collected...
TTGGTGGAGGTGGCGGGAGTCGAACCCGCGTCCAAAGAACCTACAGAAACAGCGTCTACGAGCGTAGTCATCTTGTCCTACTCCTTCGGATAACGGCGACAGGTTGACCCTTTCCGCTTCTCCTACACTGGTTAATTTATTACTCTCTTACCAGTAAAACGAGGCCTTTCTGGTCTGCTTCTGTTGACGGGCGAAGGGTTACCAGATCGCTATCTACCCTCTACCCCGCATAACCCCCCGTTGGGAGGGATATGACTTTACGCTGCTACTGCACCTGCGAAGGTGTAGTTGTCAGCGGCGAAGAAACCTGCAAGTTTGTCGTTTGCATTTATTGCTTTGGGCTTGATATAGGGGCCAGCCCACCCCTGCTCGCTGCCATAACCTTTAATTCCCTGTCGAAACCTTTACACCCCCGTATCTGAAATTCCTGAAAAAACGTTCTATGTTCTATGCTCAAATATCACTCTCTGTCCCTGCTGCCGCGGCTTCTTTCTTTGAGGCCCGCCACCAGGTCGCGGTGCATGTCCTTTTGCTTCATCACTTCGCGCTTGTCGTAGTTGTTCTTGCCTTTGGCTAGTCCCAACTCGGCTTTCACCTTGCCGTCCTTGAAGTAGATCCGAAGCGGTATCAGCGTGTACCCCTGCTCCCTGATCTTGGAGAAAAGCTTCACGATCTCCTTCTTGTGCAGAAGTAGCTTCCGCATCCTGTCGGGATCGTGGTTCTCCCTGTTGCCGAATTCATACGGCAGGATGTGGAAGTTGTGCAGGAAGGCTTCGCCGTTCTTCACCATGGCAAAGGAGTCGTTCAGGTTGGCCTTGCCGTTGCGAAGGGATTTGACTTCCGTCCCCTGCAGCACCATCCCCGCCTCGTAACGCTCCTCGATAAAGTAATCGTGGAATGCCTTCTTGTTGTTGCAGATCAGCTTCTCGCCCATACGAAAAGATATTAGCAGATCGCCCCGGAAAATGACAGGGCAAAAAGGGTATACATCACGGCTTCGGGCAACGCTCCCCCGCCACGAAGACCAGCTCCAGCCGCCCCTTGGCAAGGAGGGTCGCATAGGGGGAGGCGCCGGCCGACCGGCCGCAGTAAAGGACCTGGAAATCGGCTCTCTTCCCCGCCTCGAGCGACCCCGCGCTCGACTCGATCTGCAGCGCGCGCGCCCCGCCCATGGTCGCCATGGCCAGGAGTTCTTCCGCGCTGAAGACGTCGGGCGCCGCCTGCTGCAGGAAACGCATCTCGTCCCAAAGCGAGAGCGAGTCGTTGCTGGCAAGGGAATCGGTACCAAGCGCGAGCGGCAGCCCCGCGCTCTTCAACAGGCGATGCGGCGCACACCCCACGAAGAGGCGGTCGTTGCTGCGCGGGCAGAGGACGACGCTCACGCCACGCTCCTTCAACAGCTTCGCGTCGTCGGGGGTGACGTGCACGGCGTGTACGGCAAGGGTGCCGCGGTCCAAGACACCAAGGTCGTCCAGGAAATGGGCGGAGGTGGTGCGCATGGGGTGGGGAAGGTACTGCTCCCAGTGCGCCATGGGATAGAGCAGATCGGCTATGGCGCCTGTGGTGTCGTGCATGAAGGAGGCTTCCTCGGCCGTCTCGGAGAGGTGCACCGCCTTCGGCACCCGGAGTTTCTCCGACAGCGCCTGCAACGCCTTGAAGAGTTCCTTGGAAACGGTGTGGGGGGTGTGGGGGGAGATGCCGGGAAGAAGCGACCCCTGAACCTTCAGCAGCGCCTCCATCCTCTCCACGAGCGAGGCACACTGCATCGGGTCGTGCCCTATCGCCTCCAGGAACAACCGGCCGGTGAGCGGGGTGTCCCGGAATAACGGGACCAGGGAGAAGTCGGAGAGGATGTCTCCCACCGCGGTGGTCCCCGATTCCAGGCAAAGTCGCATTCCTTCCCGGACCGAGTGCTCCATGTCCCCCGGCTGAAGCGCCCGCTTGATCTTTACGACCTGCTGGACCCACTCCACGTACCTCTTGGGAAGAAAATCCAGGTCCTTGCGCACCTTCCAGGCCGGGAAATGGGTCAGCTCCAGGTGGGTGTGGGCGTTCACCAGGCCGGGCATGATCACGCACTCCGGCAGGTCCGTGACGGGCGCCGCGTACGACTCGCGAAGCTCCCGGAGGGTGCCGACTGCGGCGATCAGGCCGTTTTCCACCGCGACGGCGCCCCCCTCTATCGGCGGGGAGGAGATCGGCAGCAGATATGACGCGGCGTAAATTCTCATGGTTCCCACCCAAAGGCGTCACCGCGGAGGCCGCGGTCCGATGAAGATGGTGCAACTCCAGCGTCTGATTTTACATTAAAGCGCCCGGACCCACAAAAGAAAAACCGAAAAAAGGGGACGCCGCCGCACACCTGCGACCTCGACCGGCGACTCGATCGGGTTACTCCGGCCTGCGACAGCGTCCCTGGTCTTTTTCCTGTCGGCGCGGAAGTGGGCTCAGTTCTTCCAGTGCACGCTCTTCAGCGTCGCCTGGCCGGCCACTTCCTTGCGGGTCTCCAGCATGCGGTTCTTGTCGTCCACGAAAACCAGCTTGGGCTCATGGGCGAGCGCCTCCGCGTTGGACATGCTGACGAAGCTGGCGATGATCACCAGATCCTGCGGGGCCACGAGCCTTGCGGCTGCGCCGTTTATGCAGATGACGCCCGATCCGCGCTCTCCCTCGATGGCGTAGGTCTCGAAACGGCTGCCGTTGGTGACGTCCCAGATGCAGACCGCCTCATACGGGATGATGTCGGACGCCTCCATCAGGTCGAGGTCGATGGTGATGCTCCCCTCGTAGTGAAGGTCCGCGCCGGTGACCGTTGCCCTGTGGATCTTGCTCTTCAACATTTTCCTGTCCATATCTTCTAATCCTCCCCTAGTATGCTGTTGTCGATTAGTCTTACCGGGCCGACCCGCACGGCCAGCGCGAGCAGCGTCCTCTCATCCGCTTTTTCCAGCGGGAGCAGGGTGTCCTGATCCCGGAATTCCAGGTAGTCGAGCTGCGCCGCGCCCTCGGCGCTTATCACGGCCAGCGCCGCGTCCCTGAGGGATGCCGCGCTCCGCTCCCCGCCGCGAAAGGCATCCCTGGCGGCGGCTATGGAACGGGAGAGGCAGAGCGCCTGCCGGCGCTGCTCGGGGCTCAGCTTCGCGTTTCGCGAGCTCATGGCGAGCCCGTCGGCCTCGCGCACGATGGGCATCCCGACGATCTCGACCTCGAAGTTGAAGTCGCGCACCATGCGCCTGATCACCGCCAGCTGCTGGAAATCCTTCTTGCCGAACAGGGCGACCCCGGGGGCGACGATGTTGAACAGCTTGGCGACCACGGTGGTCACGCCGCGGAAATGGCCGGGCCTGCTGGCTCCGCAAAGGTGCGTGGTGATTTCCTCCACGTTCAGGTAGCTCTGGTACCCCGCGGGGTACATCTCGGCGACCGTCGGGGCGAAAACGACGTCGACTCCCGCCTCGGCGGCTATCCGCTTGTCGCGCTCCAGGTCGCGCGGGTAGCTGTCCAGGTCCTCGTTCACCCCGAACTGTGTCGGGTTGACGAAGATGCTGGCCACCACCGTCTTCGCGCGCCGGCGCGCTTCCGTCATCAGGGAGGCGTGCCCCTCGTGCAGGTACCCCATGGTGGGCACCAGGGCGATCTCGCCCCGCCTTTGCCGCGCGAACTGCTGCATCTGCGCCACCGAATCGATCACTATCATTTGAAACTATGCCTCTCTTCCGGGAAGGTGCCGCCCTTGACGTCGGCTATGTAGTTCGCGCACGCCTCGCCGATCAGCGGTGCCAGCTCGGCGTAGCGTTTGACGAATTTCGGGGAGTACTTGCTGCAAAGGCCGAGGATGTCGTGTATCACCAGCACCTGCCCGTCGCAGTACGGACCGGCCCCGATCCCTATGGTCGGTATGGAGAGCTCCGCCGTGATACGCCCGGCCAGCGCCATGGGTATCCCTTCCAGCACCACGGCGAATGCACCCGCGCGCTCGACGGCCATCGCATCGGCGACAAGCTTGTCCGCCTGCTCCTCGCCCTTTCCCTGCACCTTGAACCCACCCATCCTGTGCAGCGACTGCGGGGTGAGGCCGATATGCCCGACGACCGGTATGTCCATGTCGGTGATGGCGGCGATGGTGTCGGCCACCTGCGCGCCCCCTTCCAGCTTCACAGCGGCGGCACCTCCGTCCTTCACCAGGAGCCCGGCGTTCATCCTGGCGCTCTTCAGGTCCGTCTGGTAGGAGAGAAACGGGAGGTCGGCCACCACGAGCGCCTTGGGACGCGCCCGCATCACCGCCTTCGTGTGGTAGATCATCTCCTCCATGGTGACGGGGAGGGTGTTGTCGTGACCCGCCACACGGGGAGGGTGTTGTCGTGACCCGCCACGACGACGCCGACGGAGTCGCCGACGAGGATCATGTCGATGCCGGCAGCGTCCATGATCCCGGTCGTGGGGAAGTCGTAGCAGGTAAGGACCGCTATCTTTTCCCCTTCAGCCTTCATCCTCTGGAAGTCGAGGACGGTTTTATTCTTTTGCATGTCGGTACGGCTCCTGTTTTGAGTCCCCCCCTTGAGAAGGCGGTTCCGGGAGGACTTTCGCGACGGGCGAACAATTCGGTATACGCATTGATAAAACGGCGGATCGCCGAACCCGCTCCACTTCGCTTTGACCGCATCCCGGCATCTCGGGCAAAAAAAAACGTCTCCGGTTAGGGAAGACGCTGTCAAATAGACGCAAGGCGCGAAATTCCGGCGCCGGCGCTGTTCAAGCTATCGCTTCCCGTACCGGTTCCTTGCGAAATCCAGGCGGTATGTCCGATCTCAGGTGTTCCTGGCGGCTCCACTTGGCTATAGCGGGCCGAACACCGTTAGGTCTATTAACACGTCGTTATATAAAAGTCCAGCGTTTATTCTACTCGGCGCTCGCCCTGATCTGCTCGAGCTCCTTCATGACCGCGCCGCTTTCCTCCTGGCGCTTTTCCATGCCGTCGAAGATGGCGTCGGCCATCCTGGTGACGGAATCGACCGCTCCCTTGATCTCGTTGCATTCGGAGGTCTGCCTCCCGGCCGCGGAGGCCATGTCGTGGCTGAGATCCTTCACGTCCTCGAGGGCGCGCGCCACGCTCTTGGTCGCCTGCGCCTGCTCCTTGGACGCCTTGAAGATCTGCATGGTCATGGAGCTTACGTCCTCGATGGTACGGGTGACCAGCTGCACGGAGGAGGCCTGCTCCTCGGTGGCGTGCTTTATCTGCTGCGTCATCTCCAGGGCCTTCTGGGAGCTCTCCAGTATGCTTGCCAGGGAGGCGCCGGTCTGCTCGCCGAGCTTCACCCCCTTCTTGACGAGATCCTTGGTAACGGTGACGTTGTCCGCGGCGATGCGCGACTCGGTCATGATCTCTTCTATGATGCCGGTGATCTCGCCGGTGGAGAGACCGGTCTGCAGCGAGAGGTTCCTGATCTCGTCCGCCACGACGCCGAAACTCTTGCCGTACTCGCCGGCCTGCGCCGCGATGATGGAGGCGTTCAGCGCAAGGAGGTTGGTCCTCTTGGTGATGTCGTTGATCACGCTGACGAACCCCTCTATCCTGCCGCTGTTGGCGCTCAGACGCTTGATCCCCTCGTAGGAGAGCTCGACCGAGCGCTGGATCTCGGCCAGCGCATCGACCGTCTCGCGCACGATGTCGGTCCCCTGCTGGGCATGCTCCTTCACCCTGCTGGAGAGACCGTGCGAATGCCCGGTGTTCTTCTCGACCTGCCGCAGCGTGGAGCTGATCTGCTCCATGGCGGACACCGCCTTGTAGACCGAGTCTGAGAGCGCGTCCATGTTCTGGGTGATCTGGTCGGTGGCGACGGAGATCTCCGCCGCGGAGACGCTGGCGCCGTCCACCGACTCCATCACGCCGTGCGCGGAGCCGTCGATCTTCAAGGCGCCGCTGGCAAGGGAATCGGCGGCGCTTTTCAGGCGGAACAGGTTCGCCGAGTAGTTGTCGCGGTTTTTCAGCATCTCGGAGAAGGTCTTGCCAAGCTCCAGGGTGAGCCGGTCGATGGAGTGCAGCAGGCTGATGCGCATCATGGCCGCGGCCGCCTGGTCCGCGAAGAGGCGAATGGTGTCCACGTCCGTGTCGTTCAGCGCCCGGTGGCTTTTCTTGTTGTCCAGGCCGAAGACCCCTATGGTCTCCCCCTTGAGCACGATGGGGCAGAGGATGAAGGTGGTCGAGCGGAGCGGCTCGATGGTGTTGAAGGGGGGCTGCAGCAGGTAATCGGCAGGGTACTTGGTGATGTCCTCGACGAAATAGACCTGCTTGTCCTGGAAGCTCTTGTAGATGACGCCGGAGCGCTTGTCCAGGGGGATGGTCACCTCGGGTCCCACAGGGGCGTCGTTCCCCGCGGAAGCCGCGAAGTAAAGGTGCTTTCTCTCCGGGTCCGACATCAGGACGTTGACCCGCTCGTAGCCTAGGATCTCGTGCAGCCCCTCCACGCAAAGCTCCAGCACATCGTCCTTGCGCACCGCCTTCTGGATCCTGCTGCCGATCTTGTGGAAGTTCTTGATGTTGTTGTCCAGCACCTTGTAGCGGTTCTCGAACAGCTTCTTCTGGGAATCGACCTCTTTCACCAGGAGGTTCAGCTTCTCCCCCCTTTGGTGCAATTCGTCGGCAGCCCTTCCTATGAAGTAACCGAGCACGGCGAGGACGCAGGCGGTGCCGCCCCCCATGTAGATGTACAGAGCCATCCCCTGGGCGCTTTGGGTCATCTCGGAGAAGACCTGGGAGGCAAGCGAAGCGGCCGGATCCGCGAAAAGCGCGAGGCGGACCACCATCCAGCCCAAGGGCGCCGATATGCCTAGAATAAAGCCGATGAGTCCGTACAGGACGCTTCTGTTGGCACCGGCGATGGGGTTCTTCATTTTTAAGCCACCTCTTTGCTCCCCTTGGCCGCCTGGGGCGGCGGACGGGGATTTGGCAGTTTATTTCAGATTCCGGCAGTCTAGTTCAGAGATTAATCAAAGTCAACAGTATCCTTTACCTGCCGAGCATGATGCCGAGGGCCTCGGCATGCCGCACCATCTCCCCCGCCGGGTCGATGAGGTTGAGGCTCTTTACCGCGTCCTCTATGGGAACCGAGGTGATGTGCCTCCCCTTGAGGCAGACCATCTGGCCGAAGGCGCCGACCTCTACCAGTTCCACCGCCTTCACGCCGAACCTGCTCCCAATGCAGCGGTCGAAGGTCGATGGCGACCCTCCCCTTTGCAGATGCCCCAGCACGGTGACGCGTATATCCATCTCCAGGAATCCCCCCAGCTCGTGCGAGAAGGATTCTCCCACCCCCCCCAGCCGCTCCACCACCGATTTGCCGCCGGCGGCCTCCTTCACCACCCGGTTCCCACCCTTGGGACAGGCCCCCTCGGCGACCATCACCACGCTGAAGCGCCGGCCGCGCCGGCCGCGCTCGACGATGGCCCCGCACACCTTCTGGATGTCGTAGGGGATCTCGGGGATGAGGATTACGTCCGCCCCCCCGGCGATGCCGGCTTCCAGTGCTATCCAGCCGGCGTAGCGTCCCATCACCTCCAGGACCATGACCCTGTGGTGGCTCTCGGCGGTGGAATGGAGTTTGTCCAGCGCATCGGTGGCTGTTTCGAGCGCCGTGTTGTAGCCGAAGGTGACATCGGTCTCCAGAAGGTCGTTGTCGATGGTCTTGGGCACCCCCACTATGGGCACCCCGCGGCGCATTAGCTCCTGGGCGATCTTCAGGGAGCCGTCCCCCCCTACCACGACCAGACCGTCAAGCCCCAGGTGCTCAATCTTCGAGAGCACCTCGTCGGAGACGTCGACCAGCTCCAGCTTCCCCTGGCGCATGATGGGAAATGCGAAGGGGTTCCCCCTGTTCGAGGTGCCGAGGATGGTCCCTCCCCGCGGCAGGATGCCGCGCACCTCTTCCAGCCCCAAGGGACGGCACTTCTCCGGATGCAGGAAACCGTCGAAGCCGTCCTCGATGCCGATCACCTCCCAGCCGCGCCCTACCGCGGCCTTCACCACGCCCCTGATGACCGCGTTCAACCCGGGGCAGTCCCCCCCGCCGGTCAGTATCCCTATCCTCCTGCTCATGACAACCCTCCAAAACTGCTTGATGCTCACGCTCGCGCAAAGGCGCAAAGAAAACCCTCTTCAAATACTCAAAACCTGCACTGCTACCCACGTCGCAGTAACTTTCACAATGGGCGCTACCCGACAATCGCACTACGTGAGAACGGATCGCCAACCGGTTATCTTTTGCCGATGGCGTCGTTTGTCGCAGTGGGCCTTTCTTTGCGTCTTCGCGGCTTTGCGCGAGATCAGACTTTCTTCGCGCCGCGTAGCGCATCCAGGATCGCCTGCGGCTCCAGGCGGTTTCTCGGATCGCTGTCCGCATAGCTGGTCATTATCACCCCGTCCTGCCCCACCACGAAGGTGCCGGCAAGCGGCAGCTCCCACGACGAATCCGCGTTGAAGGCCGGGAGGTCGACTCCGAGCGAGACGTACAGATCGCGCACCCACTCGGGGAGCTGGTACACCAGCCCGTACTGCCGCGCTACCACGTTCCCCAGATCGCTCAGCACCTCGTACTGCAGGAAGTTCTTGAGCAGCGTCGCCTGCGACTTGTCGGGGCTTTGCGGCGAGATGGCGATCAGGGAAGCCCCAAGCCCGAGGACTTCGGGGAGTATCTTCTGGTACGCCTTCAACTGAAGGCTGCAGTAAGGTCACCAGATACCCCGGTAGAAGGTGACCACCACGGGGCCGTGTCCGCGCGCGTCGGAGAGCGAGACAGGTATGCCGACCGCGTTTGGCAACCTGAAATCGGGGGCCGGCTCGCCCGCCTTGGGAACCCTCTGCGTGATGCCGGATTACCCTCTGCGTGATGCCGGATTGCGCTAACTCCCGGTAAGCCCGCTCCAGAAGCTCGGACTCTTCCCTGGAAAGCGGATGGGTCCGCTCCCTCTCCTTGATCTGCGACCTGAGATCCTGTTCCATCCGACACCTCCGCTGGGGCGACATTTAGGCACCAATTCTACGCACATTCATGAAGAGGTCAACGATTCCTTGCCGGTAGCCGCATTTTCCGCGGCATTCGAACAATCGCACAAATTTGACGGAGGTCATAAACATTTTTCCTTGCACGGGCTATCTTCAGTTCAACGAAGCGCACAGGAGGAAGAGATGGAATTCAAAAACGGCTTAGGTGATGCGGCGATCCAGAACGTAATAGCAAGCTATCCTGAGATAGGCGAGATCCTGAACCGATACGAGATCGGTTGCGTTACCTGCAAGGTCGGCATCTGCCTCCTGAAGGACGTGGTCTCCATCCACGGGCTGACCAAGGACCAGGAAGCGGCGATCGAAAAAGAAATAAATGACTACCTGGAGCAAAAAGCGGAGAATTAGGGTGCGGGCCGTTTCGGCATGTCGCAGGACCGGTCGCCCCCATACCCATAAACCCACAACAACGATATAAAGAACAGGAGAATCGACATGGCACATGCAGGATGCGGCTGCCCGGGCAGCATGGCAAGGGTTATTGAAAGAACTGAGGCAACTGAGACGGAAACGACGGCAAAGGCAACTTCGGAGCTCAGGCAGTGGCCGGTGCAGCTGCACCTGGTGCCGCCTACCGCCCCCTGGTTCCAGGACAGCGACGTCCTGATCGCTGCGGACTGCGTGGCCTTCGCGCTGGGAAGCTTCCACAGCGACCTGCTGAAAGGGAAGGCAGTGGCCATAGCATGCCCGAAGCTCGACGACAGCGCCCCCTACGTCGAGAAGATGGCGGCGATCTTCAGGCAAAACGACGTGAAGAGCATCACCGTGGCGATCATGGAAGTCCCCTGCTGCCGCGGCCTCGACGTGATGGTAAGGCAGGCACTGGGCCTCTCCGGCAAGGAGATCCCGCTGGAGACCGTCATAATCGGCATCAACGGCGAGAGGAGGAACTAGCGGATGAAACAGGACATCACACAAAGGCTGAAGGACGAGCACCAGCTGATTCTCAGGATGCTCGCCCTGCTGGAGAAAAACGCCAAGCGCACTGAAGAGGGTACCTTTACCGAATACCAGTTCTACCTGGACGGGGTCGACTTCATCAGGAATTACGCCGACCGTTTCCATCACGCCAAGGAGGAGGATGTCCTGTTTGAAGCGATGGTGGAAAACGGCATGCCGCGGGCGAACAGCCCGATCGCGGCCATGCTGCTGGAGCACGACCTGGGGCGGGAATTCGTCCGGGGGATGGAGGAGGCGGCAAGGCGCGCCCTGGACGGCGAGGCTGGGCAGAACGAGGCCATCGTCGCCAACGCCAGGGGATACCTGGAGCTGCTGCGCGAGCACATCTCCAAGGAGGACGACATCCTCTACCCGCTGGCGGAGAGGGTGATTCCGGAAGGGATGCGCGACGGCATCGTGGCCGGGTATCAAAAGGCAGAGGCGAAATCTGCCCAAGGTTTCGAGGAGCACTACCGGAGCGTCGTGGAAGGGTACGAGGCGAAGGGGTAACGGCCGGGCAACTCCGACTCCCATGGCCCATGTTATACGTTCGGCAGGGGGTGGGGCGCGGACATGCTCCCCCCTTGACTGGGCTAACGGGATCGCGGCAGGAATGCCGCTCCTACAAAAAAAGGAAGGGCGGGGTGAACTCCCCGCCCTTCCTTTTTCTATTATGGATCGCCGCCCTCGCACTCCGGGAACCGGCGCTACTCGAGGTTGTCCTCGATCCTGATGAAGGTGCTCTTGGAGCGGATCACTTCGAAGGTGTCGATCTCGGCAAGCGCCTTGCGCACATCCTCTTCGCGCGCCTCGTGGGTCATGATGACGATCGGCACGATCTCCGCGCTCCTCGCGCTTTGCAGCATGGAGGCGATGCTGATCCCGCGGGCTCCCAGGGCCCCCGCGATGCGGGCCAGAACGCCGGGACGGTCCAGGGCCTGGAAACGGATGTAGTACTTGCTTACGATCTCGCCGATCGGCTTGATCGGCAGGGTGGTCACCTTCTCGTCCAGGTACCCCAAGGGGGCGCAGCGGCGGGAAATACCGGCACCCATGTTGCGGGAGAGGTCGATGACGTCGCCCACAACGGCGCTGGCGGTGGCGTTCATGCCGGCTCCCCTGCCGTAGAACATGACGGGGCCGATGAAGTCGCCGGTGAGCCTGATGGCGTTGAACACCCCGTGCACGTCGGCAAGCGGGTAGTCGATCGGGATCATGGTGGGATGCACGCGCGCCTCGATCTGCCCGCCGTCCATCTTCCCTATGGCGAGCAGCTTGATGCGGTACCCGAAGGACTTGGCGAAGTCGACGTCCTCGGAGGAGATGGAGGTGATCCCTTCGGAATAGATGTCCTTCAGGTCGATCTTGGTGCCGAAGCAAAGCGACAGGAGCAGGCAGAGCTTGTGCGCGGTGTCGACCCCCTCGATGTCGAAGGTGGGATCAGCCTCGGCGTAACCCAGCTCCTGTGCGCTCTTCAGCACGTCGGAGAAGTCCGCGCCCTCCTGTGTCATGCGGGTCAGGATGTAGTTGCAGGTGCCGTTCACTATGCCGAGCACGGTGGAGAAGCGGTTGCCCGCCATGTTCCCCTTGATTGCGGAGAGCACCGGAATGCCGCCGCCGACCGCCGCCTCGAAGAGGACCTCGACGCCATGCGCCTTGGCTGCTGCGTAGATCTCTTCGCCGTGGACCGCCAGGAGCGCCTTGTTGGCCGTGATCAGGTGCTTGCCGTGCGCGATGGCCTTCAAAGCGAAGCTGCGCGCAGGCTCGTACCCCCCGATCAGCTCGATTACCACGGAGATCTCCGGATCGGTCAGCACCTCGTCGGCGTTGCGGGTCAGGCTGATCCCCTCGGTGCTCACCCCGCGGTCCGTGGTGATGTCCAGATCGGCGATGCTCTTGAGAGAGATCCGTCTGCCGGTCTTTTCCTGGAGAAGGAGGGTGGAGTTCTCACTGAGAAGTTTGACAACGCCGGCACCTATGGTGCCGAAACCGAGAAGGCCTATCTTTATCTCTTCCATATTCCCTCATGATCAATTCAAGTGATGAAAAACAAAAGTCAACCAACCGGGATGAAGTCCCCTTCTCCCCTGTTACAACTCTATTCCTTGTCCGTGACGCTGGAGGCTATCTCGTCCAGGATCCCGTTGACGAAGGAGGCGGAGTCGTCGGCACCGAACTTCTTGGCCACCTCGATGGCCTCGTTCATGGTGACGTTCTTCGGTATGTCCGGGCGGTACAAAAGCTCGAAGACGGCGAGACGCAGGATGTTCAGATCCACCCGCGCCATGCGCGCCATGCTCCAGTGCTTCGACTTCTCGGCGATGCGACGGTCTATCTCCTGGAGGTTTCCGATCACACCGTTCACCAGCTCGGAGGCGAAGGCGTAGGCCTTGGAGTTGACCGCCAGGGTAGGCTCGTCCCCTTCACCGAAGCTCTCGATGATCCTCTTCAGCGTCGTGTTGGCATCCTGCAGCACCAGGTCTTTGGAGTAAAGCGCCTGCAACGCCAATTCTCTGCCGTCTCTGCGTGTCGTCAATTATTTCATCTCCCTGAACAGGTTCGCGGTCTCGATCATCGACATGGCAGCGTCGAATCCCTTGTTGCCGGCCTTGGTCCCTGCACGCTCTATCGCTTGCTCTATGGTGTCGGTGGTCAGTACGCCGAAGGCCACCGGCACGCCTGTCTCGAAAGAGACGTGCGCGATCCCCTTGGAAACTTCGGAGGAAACGTAGTCGAAGTGAGGGGTCGAGCCGCGGATGACCGCGCCCAGGCAGATAAGGGCGTCGTAGTCGCCGCTTTTCGCCATCTTCTGTGCGGCGAGCGGGATCTCGAAAGCCCCCGGCACCCGGACCACGGTGATCTGCGCGTCGTCCGCGCCGTGACGCACCAGGGCGTCCAGTGCCCCCTCAAGGAGGCGCTCCCCGATGAAGCTGTTGAAGCGGCCGAGGACGATGCCGAACTTGAGCCCTTCAGCGTTCAGTTTTCCCTCTACGTATTTAGGCAT
>Ga0209317_1002564_pt1 | contig 12994 bp, 1 predicted proteins | sample RifGroB2_FD_183994 | JGI IMG/M metagenome (GOLD analysis project Ga0209317, IMG submission 183994) | Soil microbial communities from Rifle, Colorado, USA - Groundwater B2 (SPAdes) (version 2) | ecosystem: Environmental > Terrestrial > Soil > Unclassified | place: Rifle, Colorado | collected...
ATCCTATCTGGAGATCAACAACTTCTACAGCATGACCGTCTATCACAAGGGGGGCGAGGTGATCAGGATGCTGCGCACCTTGCTGGGTCGGGAAGGTTTCCGCTCCGGCATGGACCTCTACTTCGAACGGCATGACGGCCAGGCTGTGCGGGTGGACGAGTTCGTACAGGCGATGGCGGACGCGGGCAAGCGCGACCTCTCGCAGTTCATGCGCTGGTACGATCAGGCGGGGACCCCGCTTCTCTCCGTCAGCGGCTCATACGACCAGGCGGCCGCCAGCTACACCCTGACCGTGACCCAGAGCTGCCCTGCCACTCCAGGTCAGCCCGATAAGGCGCCCTTCCACATACCGCTTGCCATGGGACTTTTGGACCGGGAGGGGAACGAATTCCAGCTGCGCCTGGAGGGCGAGTCGCAGGCCGCCGGGAGTTCGCGGGTACTGGAACTGCGGGAGAGCACGCAGAACTTCAAGTTCGTCGACATCAGTTCAGCTCCGGTGCCGTCGCTTTTGCGCAACTTCTCCGCACCGGTGAAGCTTGAATATCCGTACAGCGATGCCGATCTGGCACTGCTGATGACGCGGGACAGCGACTCCTTCGTGCGCTGGGAAGCAGGACAGCTCCAGGCGCTGCAGTTGATCATGGGGCTCGTGGCGGACTACCAGGCGGGACGGGAACTCAAAGTAAAGGAAGCTTTTGTCGCCTCATTTAAGAGGCTTTTGGCCGATGACAAGCAGGACCGCGCTTTTCTGGCCGAGGCGCTGACACTCCCCGCGGAGAGCTACCTGGCCGAGCAGATGGAAGTGATCGACCCGGTGGCGATCCATGAGGCGCGCGAGCTGGTGCGCCGGACTCTTGGGGAGCAGCTGCGGGAGGGATTTCTGGCGGCGCGAGAGGCGTGCGCGCCCAGGGGACCGTACCGTCCCGACGACGGCCTTGCCGGCTGCCGCCGGCTCAATAACCTCTGCCTCTCCTACCTGATGGCCAACGGCAACCCGGAAGCGATCGGGCTCAGCATGTCCCAGTTCAGGAGTGCCGACAACATGACCGACAGCCTGGGCGCGCTGGGGAACCTGGCCGGCTGTGCCTGCGAAGAGCGCAGCCAGGCCTTAGCGGCGTTCTACGACAAGTGGCGCGACGACCGCGGCGTCATAGACAAATGGTTCAGTTTGCAGGCGACCTCGCGGCTTCCCGACACCCTGGCGCGGGTCACCGAGCTACTCGACCACCCGGACTTCGACATCCGCAACCCGAACCGGGTCCGCTCGCTGGTCGGCTCCTTCAGCCATAGCAACCAGGTTCGCTTCCACGATGCCAGCGGCGCCGGCTACAAGTTTCTGGCAGATCAGATCCTGCGGCTGAACAGCATCAATCCGCAGATTGCGGCCCGCATGCTGATGCCCTTCAGCCGCTGGCGGCGCTTCGATGCGGCCCGTCAGGAGATGATGAAAAGCGAGCTGACCCGGATTCTGGCCGAGCCCGGCCTGGCACGGGATGTGTACGAATTGGCGGCGAAGAGCATTTAAGCTGAGGGGGGAGAGGTTTCCCCCCTCTCCCTAACCCTCTCCCACAATGGGAGAGGGGACTTTGGCAGCGCCGGCTTGCAAAATTTACTGCATCAACCTGCCGATTCGCTTAGCCCCTCTCAGATTTGCTTAGCCCCTCTCAGATTCGCTTTAAGCCACCTTCGCTTTGCTTTAAGCCCCCCTCCCTTTATGGGAGGGGCTGGGGGAGGGTGCTTCTGCGCCTCATGCCGCAGCTTCATTTCCGCATCAAATCGCTGCACCACAACCCGATACCTGAGCAGGAAACTCCCTCCCGCCCTGATGCTGCCGATCATCGCTACCCGCCAACTCGTCGCCATGCAATACTGCCGCATCCCGCCCGCCCGACCGTCATCCCTTATTTCACAACGACCTGGTAATTGAGAATAAAGCTCCCTCCCGCCCTGATGGAGCCGGTCATCGGTATGCGCCAGTTGGTGACGCTGCCGTCCGAACCCGGCGGGGCGTTGCCCCCTCCGTCGGTGAGTGGAGTAGCGAACCAGCTGGAACCCTTATCGTATGAGTACTCGGGCGTGCCGAGCGCAAGTCCCGATGGCGTCGGGTCGTCGATGAAGGCGAAGGGTGCCCCCGGACCGTAACTGTTTATCTTGAAAGCTCCGTAAGGACTGAGGTCGTCGGTAAGAACGACACTGGTGCCGACACCGGCACCGGTATTTACCACCTGCACGGTGTAGACGATTGTTTGCCCGGGATTGGCGGTGGCGCTCCCGGCAGATTTGAGTACCGAAATAAGCGGCAGGGCGTAGACGCTCAGCGATGCCTCGGCGTTGGCACCGGTAAGTGCCGCCGGGCCGGTCGCCGCGGCCGGGTCGGTGCTGTTGGTGAGGCTGCCGACGCTGGAACTGGTGACGTTGACGCTCACCCGGCAGCTCGCGCCCGGAGCTATGCCAGCGGCGGAAAAGCGCAGGTTGCCGTCGCCGGCAGCGGAAGCCGCACCGCTGGTCCTGGTTACGGTGCCGCAGCCGGCCGGGATAAAGGTAAAGCTGGTATTTCGCAAGGTGAGGCCGGCGGGGAAGTTGTCATCCACCTGCACCCCGGTGATGGCTGCGAGGTTGGCCGCCGGATTGGCCAGGGTCAGGGTCAGGGCGGTGGAACCGCCGGACGGCAGGGTGGCGGCGCCGAACGACTTGGTCACAGTGGGAGGGGCGTAGACGTAGAGGGTGGCAGTGGCCGCCGCTCCGTTACCGGCATTCCCGGTGCTGACCGCGCCGGTGCTGGTGGTGTAGGAACCGGCCGCGGCTCCGGCAACGTTCACGGTAACCGTGCAGCTCCCGTTGGCAGGGACGCTGGCGCCGGACAGGGCAACGGAATCGCCGTTGCCGGCAGCGGTGACGCTTCCCCCCGCACAAGTGGTGGCGCCGTTGGAGTTGGCCCAGTTCGCCAGACCGGCCGGGTAGTTGTCGGTAAAGGCCGCTCCGGTAATGATCGCGCCGTTGGGGTTGGTCAGGGTGATGGTCAGCACCGATACGGTACCGAACTGCACCGAGGCGGGAGTAAACGATGCGGCTACCGTGGGCGGCACCATTACCACCAGGGTGCCGGAAGCGGAGCTGCCGGTCCCGGCATTGCTGCTGGCAATCGGCCCGGTGGAGCTGGTATGGCTCCCTGTCGCTGCGCTCCTCACATTGACCGTCACCGTACAGCTGCCGTCCCCCGGAATGGTCGCGCCGGAGAGAGAGACCGAGTTGCCGTTGTTGGCTGCGCTGACGCTCCCCCCGATGCAGGTGGTGCTCCCCGAGGCGCTGGCGCTGTTGAACAGGTTGGCCGGGTAGTTCTCGGTGAAGGCCGCTCCGGTTATGGCAATGCCGTTCGGGTTGGTCAGGGTGATGGTAAGGACCGAGGTGGCGTTGGGCAGTACTGCTGCCGGCGCAAACGCCTGGCTCGCCGCAGGCGCCTGCAGCACGTTCAGGGTCGCCGAAGCTGCCGTTCCTGTGCTGGCGTTGGCGGTGGTCACCGGGCCTGTACTGTTCAGGTAGGCTCCGGCTGCGGCGGCGGCGACGTTCACCGTCACCGTACAGCTCCCGCCGGCGGGTATGGTGGCCCCGGAAAGCGAGAGGGAATTGCCGTTGTTGGCCGCGCTCACGCTGCCGCCGGCACAGTTGGTTGCGGCGCCGGCGCTGGCGCTGTTTAAAAGACCGGCGGGATAATTATCGGTGAAGGCCGCGCCGGTGATGGCCTGGCTGTTCGTATTGCTCAGAGTAACGCTCAGCACCGAAATCCCGTTGATGCCGACCTGGTTTGGGGAAAACGCCTTGAGCACCGAGGGGGAGGTAAGAAGCGCCACCGTCAGGTTCGCGCTGGCCGACGCACCGGTCAGCGCGTTGGTACTTGTCACGCTGCTGGTCGTGTTGGCATAGCTCCCCAGAGTGACGGCGGTTACCGTGACCGACACGGCGCAGCTTCCGTTGGCCGGGATGGTGCCCCCCGAGATGGAGAAGGAGCGCTTGTCGCCGGCGATGGTTCCGGTCCCGCCGCAGCTGCTGGTTAGCACGGAGGATGCTGCTATGCTCATCTGCCCCGGGGAGCTGGGCATGGTGTCGGAGAAGGCCACCCCGGTTATGTTGATGCTGCTCGGGTTGGTAAGGGTAATGGTGAGAAGCGATGTCCCGTTGGTGGCGATCTGCGTCGGAGCAAAGCTTTTCACAGCCGTCGGCGCCGGGAGGCGCGTGGTGGTCAGGGTGGCGCCGGCCGCGGTGCCGTTGCCGGCGTTGCCGGTAGTCACCGGGCCGGTGGAGTTGACGTAGCTGTTGACGATGGCGCTGGTGACGTTCACCGTGACCGTGCAGCTCCCGTTGGCTGGGACGGTGCCGCCGGACAGGGCGACCGAAGTCCCGTTGTTGGCGGCGGTAACCGTGCCGCCGGCGCAGGTGGTGGCGCCCGAAGCCGAGGCGCTGTTCACCAGGTTCGCCGGATAGCTGTCGGTGAAACTCGCGCCGGTGATTGCCGTGCCGTTGGGGTTGGTTAGGGTGATGGTCAGTACCGACGCGGTATTTACCACCACGGAGGCAGGGACGAAGGCCTTGGCGACGGCGGGCGGACTGAGTACCGCCAGGGTGGCGCTGGCCGCCGCGGCGCTAACGGCATTGGCGCTGGTGACCGGCCCGGTGGAGTTGAGATAGCTTCCGGCAGTGGCACTGGTGACGTTGACCGTGACCGTGCAGCTCCCGTTGGCCGGGATGGTGGCCCCGGATAGCGCCACGGAAGTACCGTTGTCCGCTGCCGTGACCGTGCCGCCGGAACAGGTGGTGGCGCCGGACGCCGAAGCCGTATTGACCAGATTGGCCGGATAGGAGTCGCTGAAGGCAGCTCCGGAGATCGGGGTCGAGCTGCCGTTGGTAAGGGTGATAGTCAGCACCGAGGTGCCGTTCAGCCTGGTCTGGTTCGGCGTGAAGGATTGCACCACGGTGGGAGCAGGGAGCAGCGTGGTGGTCAGAACGGCGCTCGCTGCAGTGCCGTTGCCGGCGTTCGCAGAGCTCACCGTGCCGGTGGAGTTGTTGTAGCTGTTGGCAGAGGAGCTGGTGACCTTCACCGTGACGGTGCAGCTCCCGCTGGCCGGAATGGTTGCCCCGGCAAGCGCCACCGAAGTGCCGTTGTTGGCCGCCGTGACCGTGCCGCCGGAACAGGTGGTGGCGGGCGCAGCCGAGGCGGTGTTCACCAGGTTTGCGGGGTAGTTGTCGGTAAAGGCCACCCCGGTGATCGCAGTCGCGTTCGGGTTGGGATTGGTCAGGGTGATGGTCAGAAGCGACGGCGTGTTTACCAGCACCGAGGCGGGAGTAAAGCTTTTCAGCGCCGCCGGCGGCGCCATTACCACCAGCGTCCCTGCTGCCGCAGTGCCGCTCCCGGTGTTGCTGGTGGTGACAGCACCGCTTGAGTTGTTATAGGTACCCGCGCTGGCGCTCGTTACGTTGACGGTCACCGTGCAGCTGCCGTTGGCCGGAATGGTCCCGCCGGAAAGGGCCAGTGAGGTGCCGTTGTTGGCGGCTGTGACCGTGCCGCCGGCGCAGGTGGTGGCGCCGTTGGCCGCAGCGGCGTTCACCAGGTTGGCGGGATAGCTGTCGGTGAAGGCCGTGCCGGTAACGGGGAAGCCGTTCGGGTTGGTCAGGGTGACGGTCAGCAAAGAGGAGCCGTTGCGGACGATGCTCGCCGGCGCGAAGCCGAGCGCCACCGTGGGCGCCTGCGGTCCGTTCAGATTCGCGGTGGCGGCCGTGCCGGCGCCGGCATTTGTGGTAGTGATCGGGCCGGTGCTGTTGTTGAAAGTTCCCGTGGCGGTGATGGTGACGTTTGCCGTGACCGTGCAGCTCCCCCCGGCCGGAATGGTACCGCCCGAGAGCGCGAGCGATGGGCCGTTACTGGCCGCGGTCACCGTGCCGCCGCAGCTGGTAGCCGCGGCGGGTACCGCACGGTTCACCATGTTGGCCGGATAGAGATCGCTGAACGCCGCGCCGGTAATGGGTACGCTGTTCGGGTTTTGCAGCGTGACGGTCAAAAGGGTGCTGCCGCCGATGGCGATCTGGTTTGGTGCGAATACCTTGGTGGCGGTCGGCGGAGCCATCACCACCAGGGTGCCGGATGCCGGGGCGGCGTTGCCGGCGTTGATGGTGCTCACGGTCCCGGTGGAATTGACGTAGGCTGCGGCCGTCGCGCTGGTGACGTTCACCGTTACCGTACAGCTGCCGCCGGCCGGGATGGTGGCGCCGGAGAGTGCCAGGGAGTCACCGTTGCCGGCTGCGGTTACCGTCCCACCGGAACAGGTAGTGGCGCCGTTGGCCGCCGCCAGGTTGACCAGGTTGGTCGGGTAGTTATCGGTAAACGCCCCACCGGTGACCGCGGTCGTATTGGGATTGCTCAGGGTAACCCTGAGTACCGAGCTGCCATTGGGAAGAATTGTGGCGGGAGTGAAGGTTTTCGTCACGCCAAGCGGCTCAAGCACGGCAAGCGATGCCACAGCGGCGCTTCCGTTGCCGGCATTGGCCGTGGTGATGGTGCCGGTGGAGTTGTTGTAGGTCCCGGCCGTGTCGCTGCTCACGTTCACCGTGACCGTGCAGGAGCTGTTGGCCGGGATGGTCCCGCCGGAGAAGGCTAGCGAAGTGCCGCCGTCGGCCGCCGTTACCGTTCCGCCCGCACAGGTGGTGGCAGCGTCGGCCGTCGCGCCGTTCACCAGGTTGGCCGGGTAGTTATCGGTAAAGGCCACTCCGGTCATCGGGGCGCCGGTTGGGTTGGTCAGGGTTACCGTAAGAGTCGAGCTGCCGTTGATGCCGATCTGGTTCGGCACGAACGCCTGGGCCGCGGTAGGCGCCGACATGACCACCAGGGTGCCGATATCGGCAATTCCGGTGCCAAGGTTCGTTGTGCTGATCGGTCCGGTGGAGTTGTTGTAAGTCCCGGGTGTGGTTGCGGTGACGTTTATGCTGACCGTGCAACTACCGTTGGCCGGAATGCGGTTGCCGCTGCCGGTGAGCCGCACGTCAGGGACGCCGTTGTTTGTGCTGGATGAAGATCCGCCGCAGCTGTTGCTTCTGTTTGCCGTATTCGCGTTGCGCATCGCCCCCGGGGAGGTCGGGTAGTCGTCGGTGAAGGTGACCCCGGTGACGTCGATGTTGTTGGGATTGGTCAGGGTGATGTTGAGCCTGGCGGTGCCGCCGGGCATTATGGTTGCCGGCGTGAAACTCTTAACTACCGTCGGGGGGCCATAGGCGTCGATGGTGCTGCTGCTGCTGTTATTGCCGGTGAAATAGTCCGAAACCGCCCCCGGGATGGCGAGGCTCGCGCTATTGGTGAGCAGGTTTCCCGGCGGTACGGCGTTCAGGGTGGCGTTAACCCGGTAGGTTACGACGCCGTTTAGCGGCAGGTTGGCGGTGGTATTGAGGTTGCCGCTGCCGGAACCCGCGCCGCAGCTCGCCCCGCCTGTGCCGGAGCAGCTCCAGCTGCCGGGGGTAACGCCGGCTGGGAAGTTGTCGACGATCCCAACCCCGGTCGCCGTAATGCTGTTCGGTCCGTAGTTTCGGGCGGTGATCAGGTACTGGAAGGAGTCTCCCACCATGGCCGAATTGATCTCGGTGCTGGTGCCGGTGCTCACCGCCGTCTTGGTGATGCCGAGGTCGACGGCTGTGCTGGTGTCGATGCTGGTAATCAGCAGGTTGCGGATCTCGTGGTAATTGGTGCTGCCGCCGGTACTGGCGGCGTAGCCGATTTTCAACTGCTGGGATGCCGAGATGGCCGGGAGCGCCCGGCTGGTAATCATCCTGACCGGCGTTGTGTTGTAGCCGAACTGGACCCAGACGTCGGCCACCGGGTTGGGGGCCGGGCTGATCCGGATGATGACTTTGCGGTAATCGTTACCGAACTGGCTGGGGCGGGTGCCGCCGTTGTACCAGAGCGAACCGCTGTAGCCCGAGGTGTAGATCCAGGGATAGGAGGTGGCGTTTTGGGTCTGCCCCGCGGCGCCGCCGCCGAAACCGAGCACGGAACCGCGGATGGTGACCCTGTTGGGATTGGCGCCGGAGCCGAGATAGCGCCCTTCGGTGGGGTTGCTGAAGTTGCCGAACTCGTCGACACCGATTCCCACATAGCCCCCCGAGATGCCAGGCACTGCGGTGGGAACGGCAGGCGGCAGCTTCTGCGCATAGCCGAGCGAGCCGCCGAAGGCGCCGATGTTGAAGGTCGGCACGTTGGCGTCGAACAGGTAGACCGTGTAACCGTCGGCCCCGCTCCCCCCCCAGGAGGCGTAGTCGAACTGGATCAGAGCCCCGGCGCTCAGGTCGAAGGGGGTACTGTTGTAGGCGAACCCGGTCTGGTCGCCGGTGTTGTTGGTCAGACGGAGCCATCCCGATCCGGCCTGGTCGATGGCGCCGTTGCCGGTAAGAATGGCCGAGTTGGGATTTCCCCCCATGACCCAGCCGGAGGAATTGGTGTCGGTCATCGGGGCGTTGATGATAATGTAGCCGTGGGCCGGGCCGCAGCAGACCAGCCAGAGCAGCAGGGAGATAAGCAGTGAAGGAATATATGGACTGAGGGCTCTACTCTTATATGGAATCATGAACCACCTGCATAAATAGTACGTAAAGTGTGCCAACCCGGCACTGCCTGGTCCCCTCCCCCGGAGGGGGAGGATTAGGGAGGGGGAACCCCGCCAGTCCTTGGCAAGAAGCTGCGGAGTTCCCCCCTCCCAACCTCCCCCCTCCGGGGGGAGGAGAGTTTCCATCTCGTTCCCAAGCTCCAGCCTGGGAACGTCACTGCCACAAGAAGCTCCGCTTCAACGACTCAAAGCTGGAGCTTTGCCGGCGATTGCATTCCCAAGCTTGAGCTTGGGAACGAGAAAACTGTGCACGACAAAATCCGGGCGAACAGAAGGTTCGCCCCTACGGTACGTTTGTTTGGCATCAGGGGCGACCTGCGTCCGACAAATTACTGGTTCAGGGCGCTCAACCCGTCCTTGATCGTGTTCTGGTCGAACTTGAAGCGGAACTGAACGAACGGCCCCTGCGAGGTGAAGTTGGCGGACGACAGGTCCTTGTCGTGGAAACCGAGCAGGTTGTAGCCGAGGCTGAGCCAGGCGTTCTCCATCAGGTTGCACCCCACGGACGGTCCCAGGCTGTAGCTCACCTGATTCAATTCCCAACTGTGCAGCATCGAGCTGCGCAGGCCGATATCCCAGCTGCGGCTCAGATCGTAGCGCCCCTCTATGCCGATCAAATCGGTAAAGCCGCCGTAGTCCGCCTCGTCGATCTGTTCCAGGACGTACTTCGCCCCGTACTGCAGGGAGAGCTGGCTCTTCTTGTTGGGCCGATAGTTGGCGTTTAAGTTGTTGATGATCCTTTTGCCCCGGGACGCGGCGCCTGCGCTCTTTTCATCGGTTGCCACCAGGTCGAGACGGTCCAGCACAATCCAGCTGGTTACCGGCGGCCGGTAGGCGAGCCCCAGTCGGAGATCGGCGTCGGTCCTGCTGTTGCCGCCCATTGACTGAGTATGCAGCAACTGCAGCCGACCGGTCCAGCCCCAGGAGACCCCCTGCTCGTTAACGATGCCGCTGATCACTCCCCACTTGTCCTCGCTTTCGCCGTTGCGATATTCCACCCGATTGGACCAGACCAGCTTTTTCTCCTGGTAGTTGGCTCCCAGGGAAACTGCGGTGAAATCCTCTCCGCCCGATGCCGGCGGCACGTCGACGTCGAGGCGATAGCCGGCTTTCTTCCGGATGGTCTGGTTGCGGTCCAGACCGCCGTCGATGGTCCAGGAAGGGGTCAACTGCCACTTCTGAGCCAGTCCCACGTTGGCGAAGGTCCGGGCGCCGTTCTCGTTGATGTCGTTCATAACCGAGGACGCTACCGTGCCGCCGCTCCAGGGGGTCGCCTTGATGCCGACCTGGGTCCTGTTAGTGTCAGCAGCATCGCCGTAGGTCAGCTCTTCCTGGGCAAAGATCAGCACCTCTTTGCTTACCTGGTAGTCGGCGCCGAGGATGGTCCTGGTTGGGAAATCCGCGTTTTCGTCCTTGCTGAAGAGCGCCTGCTCATGATCGGCGCGTAGGGTCAGGCGCTGCCCGAGAGTTTTCCAACTGCCGCCGACAGTGCCGAGAACGGAAGCTTTGCTGCTGCCGTCTGCCAGGGTGTCGTTGGCGTAGCGCAGCCCGGCGCGGGTACTGAAATCCTTGGCGCCATAGCTTGCCACGGCGTCGATGAAGTCGCGGACCGTGTCGTCCTCCAGGTTGTACTGCCGATAGGCCTGTGCGCTCAGGATCGTTTTGGGGGTCAGCTTGTAGGCTCCCTCGGCCCCGAATTTGCGTGTCCCGGCCTCGCTTCCCATCTGCTGGCCCAGACCGAACCCGCCCTGCTGCTCGCGGTAGTACGCTTTGCCGTCCAGCAGGCTGTCGGTATGGGTGATTTCCGCCAGGTAGGCGCTGCCGCTTGCTTGCGATAAAGCGGTGTCGTCTTTGGAAGTGGCGATTTCAGCCCGCGCCTTGGTGCCCGGACCAAGCGTCAGGGTGGCATCGGCCCCGAAAAGATCGCCGTCGCCGCTCAGGTGTCCTTCATGAACGTAGCTGCCGCCAATCCTCAATTTGTCGTTCAGCAGTTTCGTGCCGGCGCGCCCGCCGTAAGTCAGGGCATCCTTGCCGGCATCGGCGATCTCGTAGTCCACAACCACATAGACCGGGTTCAGCTTGTCGTCCCAGGTCGGCACGCGCCCCTTGAAGAAGATGGTGCCCGCCTCGTAGTCGATGCTGTAATCCACGAATCGGCTCAACTGGCGGCTCTCCGTCACCCTCTCGCTATGGAAGCGATCACGCGACTCGATGCGGATGCTTTCCGAGTTGATGACCATCCCTCTCCTGCTGAGACGGTACAAAAGCGAGGTGCCGTCGCCGCGGATCTCGTCCTTCACAAATGACTGCCCGGTCTCGCTGCCGAAAGCTGTCACCTCGTAATCCTTGGAGCGGAACTCCGCCTTGAAACCGTTCAGCCTGCGGCTGTAGCGGGAGAGTTCGGTGATCGAGAGCCCGGTATCGAAATCGCCGAACATGGCATAGAACTGGTCACGCTCGACCTTGACGAACAGTTTTTTCTGGCTCGCCGCTTCGTACCCCTGCACGGTGGCGTCGCCATAGAGGGTATAGAAGGCGTTCGGGTCGATCTGCTGAAACAGCGAGTTGCCGGCCAAGCCGGTGCTCCGCTTGGCGCTGTCGAAAGCCATGGTCAGGAGCCATTCGCCTTTGATGGTCCCCTTGGCATAGAAGGCGAGGCGCTCGTCGTCGTAGAACTGCTCCTCTTCCCCGCTCGCTTTCAGGCTCTCCATGTTTCCGGAGGCGATATTGTAGCCGACCGTCCCTTCGGCAAGGCCGACCAGGATCCAATCGCGCATCTTCGGCTTGACGTAACTCTCCAGTTCGAGGGTTGCCTTGTTGTAGGCAAGCTGCACCCGGTACAGACCGCTGGCGGTAACCGGTTCAAAAGATATCCACCCCTGGGCGTCAACGGAAACCAGGCCGGTGCCCGCATCTCTGCCCAGATTCCCCGACAGCGACAGGGGCCGCAGGTCGCCTGCCTTGAGGGCCAGTTCGGCATTAGCCGCAACCGGCAGGCCATCCTTGTCCAGCAATTCGATCCTTACCTTTACCGGGGTCCTGCCGTCGGCGATGTTCCCATCGGCGGATACCAGCCTGATGGCGGCGATCTCGCCGGCACGGCTTATTTTGGCCGTCTTGTCGAAGCGGGCCACGCCGAAGGTATCCACCCCCTTCAACTGCAGCAGATGTTCGCCGGCAGCGCCGAAATCGACCCCGATATAGGTGTAGAGCGTTTTCTCCCTCTCCCGGTCGTTCATCTTGAAACCGATCCGGTCGGCCGGGATCTCTTTACCGTCCAATATGAGCAGCGGTGTCAGCCCGGAGTTAAGAACGACGCGGACCGCATTTACCTGGGAAGCGATGATAGTTCCGTCCACCGGGGAGACGATCCCCTCGGCGTCCTCGACATGAAGTTCGACACCGCGACCTGGCGTCTCCCCCTTCGGGGCCACCGTCTCCACATAATCGTTGATGTTTTCCGTCGGCCCGCTTTCCCTGGCTGCGGCGCTGGCCGAGGTCGTGGCCGGCGGCAGATCCTGCCTCTCGATCTCCGCCATGTTGTCGGAAAGCTCGGTTTTAGCCGTGAAGGTTTTCAGCTGCTTGCCGGCGGCATCGGCGATCACCACGGTGACGCCGCTATCGAGCGACTCTTCCGGATTTTCCGAGTCCAGAAGTGCCTGCAGTCGCAGATCCAACTTACCGTCCCCGGGCAGGGAGGCAAAATCATAGACGAGGGCCGTTTCGTTAGATACCGGATCGGTTGCGGGGGTTCCCGCCAGGCGGCTGGTGCCGTCCATGTAGAGCACGCTTTCCGGCGTTACCAGGGAAACGGTCACCTTCTCCAGTGGCCCTTTGACCCCAACCAGCTTGATGCGGTAGTGCACGATGCCGTCACTGAGAGCCGAAACCAGCTCTACCCGCTCTTCGCTCTGGGCAATGTCGACCTTGTTGACCGGGTCGGCAGGCGCCGGAACCGGGGGCTGCACCACGGCAGGCTGTGCAGGGAGCGAAGCGGCAGTGGTTTGCTCGCCACCGGTCTCCTGTACTGCACCGGCTTGCTGCTCTGCAGCAGTTGTCTGCACATTGCCTGAGCGGGAAACATCTGCCGCTACCTGGCCGGCCGGCAGCGCCGATCCGACCGATCCGACCGATCCGACGGGTCCTGCAGCTCCGACGGCTCCTGCGGATTGTGCGGCTGTTGAGGAACCGGCACCGACCGTCTCCTGCTTCTTCACCCCGCTCCTGTCCTTGATGATCTTAAGCTGCGAGGTCTCAATGGCCTGTGACAGCAAGACCTTTACTTCAACGCGACGGTTCTGGGCGCGTCCTGCAGCGCTTTTGTTGCTGGCGACCGGCTCGCGCTTACCCTTGCC
>Ga0209317_1002569_pt1 | contig 12971 bp, 15 predicted proteins | sample RifGroB2_FD_183994 | JGI IMG/M metagenome (GOLD analysis project Ga0209317, IMG submission 183994) | Soil microbial communities from Rifle, Colorado, USA - Groundwater B2 (SPAdes) (version 2) | ecosystem: Environmental > Terrestrial > Soil > Unclassified | place: Rifle, Colorado | collected...
AGATGCGAAATTAGTATTAGCACGCCCTAGCTCTCCGATTCCAGTTGTTGCGCCCAGGCAGCGATGTGGCGCTTCTCGCGCGGATTGTCGGCCTGGTTGCGGGAGGGTGAAAAGAAGACTCCCGGCGCGTGCAACAGCTTGCTGATCGGGAAGATCACCAGGAGCGAGGCAACCATGATCAAATGCAGATAGAGGGGAACATCCGCAGGCAAGGGCTGAATGCCGAATTGCATCCATCCGAGAAAAAAGTTTTTGACGGCGATCACGTCGGTATGCGCGACGAATTTCATCGACAGTCCGGAAGCGGCGATGCCGATGAGCAACACCAGCATCAGGTGATCGGACGGCGTGGAGATATAGCGGATGCGCTCGACGAATAAACGGCGCACCCACAGTCCGCACAGCCCCAGCAGCATGGTCAGTCCGGCATACACGCCGAACGGCTGGATGAATGCGACCCAGCCCCACACCGGCTCGGTGAAATAACGCAGGTGACGCAGCAGCACCAGTGCCAAGCTGGCATGAAACAGCCAGCCCATGCTCCAGGTCCACAGATTCGCCTTGAACAGGCTCTCGAACAGCACCACCTCGCGCGCCATGCGCAGCGCCACGCCGGCTTTGCTGGTCGGTGCCGGAGTAGTGGGAATCTTCAGCGGCGCCGGAGTGCGGGCATAGGTGTTGATGCGGTAGAGCAGCCCCACGACGAACAGCAGTGTGGCGAAATAAAACAGGATCGCAAACAGGATACTGGTCATGTCCATGCGCTGGCGGTGGCTGTGCTTAAACGCAGCCGGTCGGTTTCGGCAGGCCGGCGATTTTGCACGCCTGCTTGCCCGGGCCGTAAGGGAACAGGCTGTACAGATACTCGCTGTTGCCCTTCTCCGCGCCTAGCTTTTTGCCGATCGCCTTGGTCAGCACACGCACTGCCGGCGCGATCTGATACTCCTCGAAATACTCGCGCAAAAAGTTGACCACTTCCCAGTGCTGATCGCTCATCTGGATGTTTTCAACCTGGGCGATGAAGTTCGCGACATCGGCGTTCCAGTCTGCCAGGTTGACGAGATAACCCTCTTCATCCGTTTCGTATGTATTGCCGGCGACTTCGATATTGGCCATGCTAGTTCTCCTTATGTTGATGCGGCGTTACAGCCAGGATTGGCAAGTGTTGTTGCTAATGGTGAGATTGACGAAACCGCCGTAATCCACGGCGGTGACCCCCGCGATGAGCCGGTCGCCCATGCCGCGCGCCTCCAGATCGGGTTGCAGCACATAGACCTTGAGCCGTCCCATCGCTTCGCGCAGCTTGACCTCGAATGCGTTGCCGGCGGTCGCCGCATACACGGCATCCTCGATCAGCAAGACCTCGCCCGATGCGGCAACGTTCAGACAGTTTTCCAGCGCAGTGTTGGTCAAGGGTGATTTGTTGACGATATGCAGCATGTGATTCCCCCTAGAAACTCAGGACAATGTCTTGCTGATCCATCAGCGCGCCCATCTCGGCACGGCTCAGGACGGTCACCGGCACCAGCAGGTCGTCTTCGCTCAAGCCCCGCGCTTCCAACGCCTCCTTCTCGACATACAGCTTCTCCACATCGTAATCTTCGAGTGCGCGGTAGGTCGGCGAAAAGTTCTTGGTCTCGATGCCCTTGGTCTGCTGCCCCTTCTTCAACTGATACACGCCGTCATCGAGGAATACCAATGAGACGTCCTGATCGAACGCGGCGGTAATCAGCACCACCTCCAGCGACTCCAGCGCGTAAATCGTGCCGTAGGGCGCCTTGCGGTTCACGAACATGAATTTCTTGATGTCACTCATCCCGTTCCCCCTCAATCGCCAAAGGTGACCAAGCGGTCACACTTGATGCCTGTTTCCACCAGTTGCCCCAAGCCGGAGATGCGGAAGCCCTGTGCCAGATTCTCATCCTTGATGCCGCGGCGCAATGCGGCGGCGACGCACACCACCAGATCCAGTTTGTGCTCCCCGGCCAATTGGGTCCAGCGGTTCACGATGTGGCGGTCGTCCTGCGGCGGCTCGGTCAATTTGGACGCGTTGTTGACGCCATCGTGATAAAAAAACACGCGCCACACCTCGTGCCCCGCTGCGATGGCTGCCTTGGCGAACAGATAAGCCGAATCGCTGGCTTGATGCTGGTAGGGTCCCTCGTTGACTACGATACCGAACTTCATTGCTTCTCCTTCCCGGTCAGAAGCGGATATGCGTCGAGGCGTTAAGGTTGTAACGCGAACCCGTCCAATCGTCGACCAGATACTTGGTGAACGGCAATCCGGTCTTTTCGAAGAAGCGCGGCCAGCCGATACGATCAATCCAGTCCGCCATGCGCTCCCATGGATGCGCATCTTCCTTGTACACGTGCAGGATGCCCTTCACCGCTTCGGCAACTTCCGGCCAGCGTGGCGCGTTGTTGGGCAGCCCGGAAGCGACCATCTTCATGAAAGTCGGCTTGCCGCGCGCATTGGAGTTCTTGCCGCCCACCCAGATCGCCAGCTTGGAATGAACCGGATCGTTGATTTGCATCGGCGGGCAGGGTGGATAGCAGGCGCCGCAGCACATGCACTTGGATTCGTCGATCTCCAGCGATGGCTTGCCGTTTACCATTGCTGGACGGATCGCCGCGACCGGGCAACGTGCGACCACTGTCGGACGTTCGCACACGTTGGCAACAAGATCATGGTTAATGACCGGCGGCTTGGTGTGCTGCATGATGATGGCGATGTCGGCCTGACCGCCACAGTTGATCTCGCAGCAGGAGGTCGAAAGATGTACCCGGTTGGGCATCTCCTCGCGTTTGAATTCGTCATACAGCTCGTCCATCAGCGCCTTGACCACGCCGGAGGCATCGGTACCCGGGATGTCGCAGTGCAGCCAGCCTTGCGTGTGCGAGATCATCGATACCGAGTTGCCGGTACCGCCCACCGGGAAGCCGCTTTTCTCCAGCTCGGCAATCAGCGGCGCGACCTTCTTCTCGTCCGACACCATGAACTCGATATTGGAGCGGATCGTGAAGCGCACGCGGCCTTCGGCGAAATTGTCGGCGATATCGCACAGCTTGCGGATGGTATGTACGTCCATCTGGCGCTGCGTGCCGGCACGCACCGACCAGACCTCGTCCCCGCTGTGCGAAACGTGATGCAGCACGCCGGGGCGGGGGCGATCATGGTATCTCCAGTTGCCATAATTTTTCGCCAGCAGCGGATGCAGATACTTCTTGTTGTCGGGTACACCGGTCTCTTTCGGGCGGCGCATCTGTACGGGTGCATTCATGTTCTGTCTCCTCAGGCGGCTTGTTTTTTGGCGTTGATCTTGGCAACTTCGTCATCCCAACCGTCGGTGCGGACGTAAGGGTTCATGCGCGGCGAATTGACCATCGCCGGATCGACGTCGATCTCCATCGCATCAAGGAAATTAACCAGGCCGATGCGCTCGATCATCTCGCCGGTACGCTCGTGCTCCAGCGCATTCTCGGCGAAGAAATCGATGGTACGCTGCGCGAAGTCAACCAGCTTCCCGAGATCCTCATCCGTCTCCAGCTTAATGAACGGGATGACCACGGTGCCCATCAGGCCTCCGATTTTCAGATGGCTCTTGCCCCCTACCAGTACGGTTGCACCCTTGTCCTTGCCCGGCGCCAGCGCGCCGGTCATCACGTTGATGCAATGCATGCAACGCACGCAATCCCGGTTATCGATTTCCAGCGCCTGCGCATCGTTGAGTGCGACCGCGGAGATATGCGCATCCTTGCGTGCCGCGCCGACATCCTTGATCTGGATGGCATTGGTGGGACAGCGCGCCACCACGTCGTTGACCAGTTCATTCATGCCATGCTTGGCGAACCACTTCTTGCCCAGCGCATCGTCGGTGCGTATGTTGTCGCGCCAAGTGCCGATAATGGCCATGTCCGAGCGCTGGATGGCATTCATGCAGTCGTTCGGACAGCCGGAGAACTTGAACTTGAACTTGTAGGGCAAGGCGGGGCGATGAATGTCGTCGAGGAAGGTGTTGACCACCGCCACATGTGCCTTGGCCTCGTCGTAACAGGATTGTTCGCAGCGCGCCGCACCGACACAAGACATCGACGTGCGCACCGCCGGGCCGGCGCCGCCCATGTCGAAGCCCATTTCATTAACCTCGTCGAATGCCTTCTGCACATTCTCGGTGGTACAACCCTGCAGCATGATGTCGCCCGACTGGCCGTGCAAGGCGATCAGGCCGGAACCATGTTTTTCCCAAATGTCGCAGAATTTGCGCAGGGTGTCGGTATCGTAGTGCATGCCGGGAGGGGGCATGATGCGCAGAGTATGAAATTCTGCCGCATCCTTGTACACCGGCTCGCCATTCTCATTCTTGAGTTCGGTGAAGCGTGGGATCACGCCGCCGCCATAACCGAACACGCCGACCGTGCCGCCCTTCCAGTAGCCCTTGCGAGTTCGGTATGAGGTTTCCAGCTGCCCCAGCAGATCAACTACATAATCCTTGTCCTTGGCCAGCGCTTTCAGGCCGGTCACGAAACTGGGCCACGGACCGGACTCAAGCTCGTCGAGGTTTGGGGTGTCATGCAGCTTTTTGGCCATTATGTCTTCCTTTCAATCGCGTTATGCCGGAGCAAACACGCCCGGCCGGGCTGGAATCTCGGGTTTGCATGAGTTCTGCTCCAACGGAACGACCCAGTTTCTTGACCCAGTTCATTGCTTGTTCCGCATACTACGTTGCCAGACTTCATCAAACCATTACCCGTAGCGGCTATCCAAAGTAACCCTAAAGGGTAAGGCTCTTCGCTACACCAGCAGTATTTCAAATCCGGCCATATTGCGGATAGACTTGCGCTACTCAACTAATTCTTGCTCCCCCTTCTTGATTCAGCACACGACATAAAGGCAACCATGGCAAAAATCATCGAACTGGACAAGTTCATTGTTCCGCTGGGAGGACAGCAGATCGAATTACAGCAGATCGACCATGCGGAGGACGGCATGAGCCTGTTGCGTGTGCGTATCCGCGAAGGAAAGCGCTTCACCATTTTCGATATCGATCCCGCTACCGCTGCACAATGGGCCGGTGCGATGCAAAGATGGGCTGACTCACAGAAGCAATGATGGATAAATCACACTGCGCGATGATCGACATGGTGTTTGAGCTCGAAGGCGAAGCGCTGCCAACATCCTATCCGTTCGCGCTGTGGAATGAGCTGGTGCGGTGCGCGCCACAACTGGCGAATGACGATCTGGTCGGGATAATTCCATTGCGCACGGCGGAAAGCGGCGAGAAGGTACTGTTGCCAAAACGCGCGAAACTGGCGATACGTCTGCCGCAGGCACTGGCAGAAATCGTCTCGGGCCTGTCCGGCAGGGAACTGGACATATCAGGCAACACGTTGCGTTTGGGGACGGGCCGTCCCCGGCAGATACAGTTCCACTCCACGCTATACGCACAACTGGTCACCGGCGCGGACGACGAGGCAAGCTTCCTGAAGGAAATGCAGGCATATCTCGATGCCATGAGCATCCAGGCGGGGCTGATCTGCGGCAGGCGTCGTGTGTTGTCAGACAACGGCCACACGCTGAGCGGCCATAGCCTGGCGATATACGATCTTGCGCCGGAAGCTTCGCTGCACCTGCAGAGCGCCGGACTGGGCGCCGGACGGCGATTCGGCTGCGGCATTTTCATGCCCTACAAGATCATCTCCGGCCTGGAATGACGTTTTTACTCAAAGAGAGGGAGAGCAACGATGGGATACACTGTAGCGGGAAAAGAACTGGAAACCGATGCAGACGGCTATCTGCTGGAACCGGATTTCAGCGAGGAAGTGGCAAACCTGATCGCGGCGGCGGATAGCATCGAACTGACGCCGAAGCATTGGGAGATCATCAACTACATGCGCGAGGAATACCGCGAGCACGGCCATACACCGAACTTCCGCAACATGCTGAAGGGCATCAGCGAATTCTGGCCGGAAGCAGACAGCAAGTCGTTGTATGACCTGTTCCCGCTTGGCCCCGCAAAACAGGCGGCAAAAATCGCCGGATTGCCGCAGCCTTACGGCAAAGGCGGTTACTGAGGAGATGAAAATGGAAATGGATATGGTCAACGTGGTACTCGACATGAAGGGGCTCTCCTGCCCCAGGCCGCTGATCGGCGCAAAGCGCATGGTCGATGAGCTTGGCGCAGGCCAGGTGTTGCTGCTGATATCGGATTGCCCCGGCACGCAGGACGACCTGTTCGCCTGGGCAAGGCAGACCGGCAACCGGATACTGAAAACCGAGCGGATGCCGGAGGGCGGAACCGGCTATCACATCCAGAAGGGCACGGTCACGAAACAGCCTGCCGCCAACGTCACGCTGGATATTCGTGGCGCGGTCTGCCCCGGCCCCATCGTCGAAGCGAAGAAACTGCTCAACGGAATGCAGCCCGGCGAAGTGCTGAAACTGATCAGCGATTGTCCCGGCGTGCAATCCGACATCGAAGGCTGGGCCACGGCCACCGGCATGACCCTGCTGGAAAACATCGAGGTGTCGGCCGGCATGCACGAGTTCTACATTCGCAAGGGCTGAGCGTTGCGCATTAAAAGCCACTGGTTCAAAAACGGGCGCGAACACACCCCACAGGAACTCGCGGGGGCGGTGTCGTTCGTCGTCTGGCGCATCGCGGACAACGCACTGAAAAATACCCGCAAGGCGAATTTCGAAATTGCAGTCGGCCCGCAATATTTCGCCTTTCTCACCGAATTTCTCATCTTCCTGGTTCAAGTGGCCGACCGCATCGCCTTCCGCCGGTTGTCGCCAGAGGCACGCTTCGACTTCACCAGCACGCTGGCAAACCGCGTGGCGGAAACCTATGCCGAAAACCATAGCCGCCTGCTGGGCGGCAGCCAGCACGAATGCAAGCAGCAATTCATCGACCTGCTCAACCAGCGCGCCGACGGCTATGCTGACTTCGACTACAGCGAGGATGACCCGTCGTTCAATTTCAGCCGCTACCTCGGCTACTGCATGAATCAAGTCATGGACGAACGCGACAGCGGCTGGATCATCGACCAGATGATCAGTATCGAAGCGCCGGCAGCGGCGGAGATGACCGAAAAAACCATGCGCGATTTGCTCAACAATGAACCGCGTCAGCCACGCCGTCACGCCGCTGCCGTGGGCGTGGACTGAACATCAATCAACCTAAAAACATTGAGACTTGTAGGCGCGCCTTGCGCGCGAACTGTCTGGGGTCGCGTGCAGGGCACGCTCCTGCAAGGTGATCACCCGGCAGGTGGGTGACACCAAAGACACAAGAATCAATCACCACGCGGGCTTGCATGGAAATGCAAACAGCCAACCGCGGTTTTCAACCGAATGGCTGCTTTAGAAAAATATGTTCGGCATTCGGTAAATGGCACGCCCCCGCCGATGGCGCACCCACAAAAAAGCCCGCTCTTTTTTCAAGGGCACTTACCAAAACCACCCCAGTCACTCGTCATGTCATGTCTCCTCTGCGTTGCATGCCAAGGTCAGAATTCGTAACGAGCCTGAAGATACAGGTTGTCATCGTGCGCTAGTTGCCCGAACTGGCCCCACGGCTTGCCGCCAAACAGATTGGCGCCAATCGCGCCCCACCACCGGTCGGTAAAACTGTAGCGCAATTCCGGGTTCACGAAGTGGTCGCCGTTGCTGGCGTTGTGCGAGGCATAGGCGGAAAACCGCAGCGTCTGATGCAGGAAGAATTGCGTCAGCCGCGCCGTGACGGTATGGCTCCAGCGCTTGTCGGCCGGAAAGCCGGCGGGCAGCGCGGCGAGGTAGGCGCCGTAGTCGTGCATGTGCTCGGCGTAGTACTGGAGGCCAAGCGAGGTATCTTCCGCTGGCTGTATCTGGTAGCCGGCGAGCAGTCGCGTCTGTGAGTTAGGCACGGCGAAGTCGTTCCCCGCGCGATCCTCACGCGAGTCGTAGTAAGCCGCTTCAAGGCTCAGCACCCCTGCGCCCGCGCGACCGGAAAGGCTGGCGCCATAGATCGCGAGCCCGGGGTGGAAATAAGTGATCTTCGCCGGTGCCGCCATGCTGTCTGGCCGCATCGAGGGGGTGCGCTGGAAGCCGCGATATAAATAGAGCGCCGCATCATAGCCTGCGATGTCGCGGTAAGCGCGCAACCCAGCGTCTCCCTGTCCCGGTTTGACGGTTTCGCGGTTAGTGACTGTCGGCATCGGGTCGTAAAGCCGGAAACGATTTGCATCAGGAATGCGGCTCTCCTGGAAATCCGGCGCAAGCACCAGCTCGAAGTTGGCAAACTCTGGATAGGCGCCCAGTTTCACCGCATCCACACCGCGCTTGAGGTATTCCAGCGGTCGCCCGGCGAACAGTGCCTCGTAGTCTTTGGGAAAGAAATCGTTCACGAACACCAGATCGCCCAGACCCCAAGTGATAATCTGCCGGCCGACGCGCAAGTCCCAGTTGCTTGCCGCATAGTCCACATAGCCTTCGCGTAACTCGGATTGGTCATTGCGACCGAGATGGTCGTAGGCGAAATCGCCCTTCGCCAGCAGCCGCCAGGCACCTTCGGTGGCATCGAGCTTGATCTGGGCGCGCTCCTCCAGCCATTTGTAATGGCGGTTGTCCGGGTTCGCCGCGACGGTGTTGAAGGCCGTGTTCTGCTGCACGAAACCCGAAAGCGTAACTTCCGCCCACGCGGTAAGAGGTGCCAGCAAAACAACAAAATAAAGCGCGGCAGGCCGCGGCATCAGTCAACCCACTTGCGCGGCGGCTGGCGCAGGAAGCGTTCCGAGAACAGGCTGTCCTCCATGCCGAGGTCATAGTCAGTCTTGAGGTAAGCGACCTCGCTGCGATGACCGGTCTGCAGATTTTTCATGGTGCGCCTGACCACCGTGGGAATTCCCTTCACCTCGGCGATTTCATCGGCGCTGAACTGCTTGTAGCGGGTATTTTTCTTGTCGTATTGTTCTTCCTTGAGCGGCAGGAAACTTGTCTTTTCCACCCAGGTTATTTTGTGGCCGAAGTCGGCATCCGAACCCTTGGGTGTGCTCCTCACCACATAGCAGTCGCGGTCGCCCACTTTTTCCTCACGCTCGATCGCATGGCTGTCGTCCTCGATGTCGCGGCCCGAGACATCCTCGTAGGTGAAGTCGGAGCCGACGAAGCTGGAGCGCTTGTCCTGCGCGGCGATACGCTTGACCATGTTGATGGCGGGAATGAACATCCAGCGGTCATCATCCCTGGCCGGATACTTGTAAATCATGAAAGTCATGTCCTTCACATCGGACGGCTGAAAGAAATACATGAAGTATTTCTGCTCGCCGCCCGCTTCGCCCATGTTCTTGCGCAGCATGGTCATCTCGCGCACCCGCTCCTGCCCGTCCTTGTTGATGAGCTTCATCACCACCCGCGCCTTGAAATCCTTGCCCGGGTAAAGGAAGGCGGCCTGGGACTTCTTCATCACTTCTTCGCCCGTGAGAGCCTGCGCCTGGCCCGAAAATGCCAGGGGCAGCAGGGCGGCGATCAGCCATATCCACCAGTGCTTCATTCAATCTCCTTTCGCAAACGCCGGGGCGGCGACCGCCGCCGGCTTGGGTTGGTCGAACAGCCAATTTCTCCCCAGCATCACCAGCGCGGGCAGATAGAGGATGGTGAATAGTGCGGAAAGCAGCATCATCGAGACGATGAAGGCGCCCACCGCCATGTAGGGCGTGAGGGGCGCTGCGAGCATTACCGAGAAGGCTGCGGCGAACAGCAGCGCATTGCGCAGAATGCCCTTGCCGGGACGCGCCGCCGTCCACAACAGCGCCTCCCTCACCGCCGCCTCACTTGTGGCGCCGCCCGACTCGGCCAAATGCTGGCGGAAGCGGCTGATGAAGTGGATGGAAAAATCCACCGCCATGCCGAGCGACAAGGTGCTCATCACCGACAGCGGCATGTCGAAGTCCTTGCCGACGAAGCCGACTACACCGTAGATCAGCAGGATGGTGAACAGCAGCGGCACATAGGCGACCAGCGCCCACCTGGCCGAGCGGAAGTCCAGCGCCAGGATGACGAATACCACCACCAGCGCCAGGATGAGGCCAAGCACCAGATCGCCCAGCACCTCGTCGTTCCACACCAGATTGAACCAGGCGATACCTGCCGGTTTCACTGTCACCGCCAGTGGATGAGCCTTCTGGTAGGTGTCCGCCGCCTGAATCACCTGGCGCATCGCTTCCGCATCCCAGGTCTTGAGTTGCACCCACAGATTGGCTTCCTGAAAACCGGAATCGATCACGTTATCCAGGTCGGAAGGTTTGGCCGACATGCTGAACAGGAACAGATATTGACCGACCGTATCCTGTGTATCCGGCACTACATCGAATTTCGGGTCGTCATCGTGCAGGACGCGGTTGATGCGTTTCACGTAATCGGCGACCGAGAAAGTCTTGCCCACCACCGGCAGGGTTTCCAGATGGCGCTGCAAGCCTTCGATCCAGCGCATGGCCTCCGGGCTTTTTAAAAACTCCGGCTCCCCGGATTGCACCACCAGATAGCCGAGCGAAGTGCCCCCCAAGGCCTGGTTCATCGCCGTGTCGGCGATACGGATATCGCTCGACGGCTTGAACCAGGCCACCAGGTTGTTGTTGACGTGAATCTTCGTGGTGCCGGCGATGGCCGCCGCCACCAGCACCAGGCCTGTCAGTATGGTGGCCAGCGGGCGACTGGCGCCGACCCCGCCGACCCTGTGCAGGAAGCGCGCGGTGCGGTCCAGTTCCACGCTTTCGCTCTTGGCGGCTTGGGCAATCTTCTCGTCCTTGACGAAGGTGAGGATGGCGGGGATCAGACTGAATGAGAACAAGCGCAGCACCACCGTGCCAAAGGCGATCAGCCCGCCGAACACCTGCACCGGCACGATGTTCATGAACAACAGCACGGCAAAGCCGGCAGTAGTGGCGAGCGCCGTGTAGCGCACCGGACGACTCACCGCCTGCATCGTTTCGCGAATCGCTGCCAGCTTGTCTCCACGCTCCCGGTAACGGAAGTAGAACTCGTTGAAAATGTGGATGCTGTCGGTGGCGATGGCCATCAGGAATACCGGCGCCATCGAACTCATGATGTGTACCGGATAGCCGGTGCCGATCAGCGACCCCATGCTTATGATGATCGCCGCCATGGCTACGCCCATCATGGTGAACGACAGCGACAGGTTGCGGAACATGAGCTGGATGGCGACGAACATGATCATGCCCGCAATCGGCGAGAAGATGCCCATCAGCTTGAACATTTCGGCGCCGAAGGTGTCGCGCGCCACCGGGTCACCGGCGATGTAGTAGCGCTCCGGCCCCTTCTCATTGGCCACGATCTCGCGGATCTTGCCGGCGATGACGGCACCGTTGGCGCCTTTCTCCAGCGGCACGTAAATGGCCGTGGTCTTGCCGTCCTTCGAGATGACGCGATCAACCAGCAGCGGGTTGCCGAGAAGCGCGGAGCGCAGCGCCTCCACCTCGGCCTGGCTTTGCGGCGCACCCGGCATGAGCGGCCCCACTTTCAACGTGCCGTCCTCGGCCGTAACGTTGGTGATGGTGGTGAAGCCGTTCACATCGCGGCTCGCCACGCCTTCGAGCTTGAGGATTTCATCGGTGATGCGGGCGATGCGTCCAAGGGTTTCCCGGTTCAGCACGCCCGCATCATTCCGCACCCCCACAACGATGGTGTCCTCGTAGAGGGCGAAGGTTTTGTCCACCTCGTCGTTCCAGACACGCACGTCCGAATTTTCCGGCAGCATGTTCTTCGGGTTGGTGTCCGTCTTGATATTCGGGAACTGGGTAAGAAACAGCAGCGTCAGCACCACGGTCGCCCAGAGAACCAGCTTCGGGCGGCGGATGGAAAATTCTATAAGTGAAAACTTGGTCATGGTCACCCCCGAGAGCTTTGTTACTGCCCATTGGCGCGCAACGGTTTAACATTCTAATGGTTTTTAGATTGATTGCAATATGCGGACGCAAAAAAGCCGAAAGCTGCCTGCTTTCGGCTTTTCTTTCTGTTGCCCGTTATCAGGGCGTCGGAGCCATTGAACAGTTACAACCGGCTTACTTGAGATTGATACTATAGGCAATGCCAATGGCATTCTGGCTCATTTTCAGCGTCTCGGTGCCGCCGACACCGAGCAGCGACGTGACCGACGGACCGGTTACCGAGTTGCTGAAGGCGTGCATATAGGACACCGTCAGCTCCGACTTGTCAGCCAGCGTCCAGGTGGTGCCGAGCGTAAGGTGCTGCTCCACCACGCCCGGCGCGATGATGTTGAAGGACACATCATCCAGGGTATCGCCGCGCACCGGCGATTTTCCGTAGTTGTAACCGGCGCGCAGAACCAAGTCGTTGCTGTATGCGTATTCGACGCCGAGCTTGTATACGGTCTGGTCGCGCCACTTGAAGCCTGAACCGTTAGTCGAGCCGAGTCCGTTTGCCGGCGGCGCGACAAGACTGTTGCTGACAGCGTTGGCGATGGACTTCACATCCGAGTAGTTGATCTGCTGAATGTCAAAGGCCAGCGTCGTCTGTGGTGTGGCCTTGACCGCGATGCCGATGTTGTAGTTCTCGGGAATGTCGAAGTCGCCGCCCTCGGCGAACAAACCTTTGTACTTGTCGAAGGCGCTCATGCGCATCTTGCTCGAATAGGCCGCACCGACGCTCACGTTATCGGACAGCTTGCCGAGCCAGCCGATGCGCACACCCCAACCGGTCGAATCATCATAGCCCTTGTTGGTCACATTACCGGGACTGCTGGAAAACCCCATCTCATCAAATGCCTGCAAACCGTCGACCTTGAAGCGCTGGTAGCCGAGCAGCGGCGACACGCCGATGGAATGGTTGGCATTGATCTTGTAGGAAGCCGTCGGCGCGATGATGAGCTGCATCAGGTCCACGCCCAATTTGCCGCAACCGAACAGCAGGTTCGAGGGCGCACCGGCGCATGAGGGCGCAAACGCAGCCCCGCC
>Ga0209317_1002570_pt1 | contig 12970 bp, 10 predicted proteins | sample RifGroB2_FD_183994 | JGI IMG/M metagenome (GOLD analysis project Ga0209317, IMG submission 183994) | Soil microbial communities from Rifle, Colorado, USA - Groundwater B2 (SPAdes) (version 2) | ecosystem: Environmental > Terrestrial > Soil > Unclassified | place: Rifle, Colorado | collected...
TACTTGCATCCTTACCATTGTCTTTTCCAGTGTTGCCTCTGCAAGTTTAAATTGGCTCTCCTCCACGTCTTTTTTTGCCAGTATAGCCAGTGCCCTCGCCCTTGCCTCTTCAGCCCTCTTTGTATCTATCTCTTCGGCTATTTCTGCGGCCTCTGCCAGTATGGTTACCTGCGATGGTCCTACCTCTGCATATCCCCAGCTTACTGCAAGATATTTAGTTGCATTACCTTTTTTGTAGAAGATTTCGCCAATTTTTAAGGTGGTTAAAAACGGTGTGTGCCCGGGAAGGACACCAAATTCCCCTTCGGTTCCTGGGGCTGTGACCTCGTCTACCCACTCTTTTATCAACGCCCTCTCAGGAGTAACTATTTCAAGTAATATCTTATTTTCCATAAATACCTTTTAGCCACTGACTTACACAGACGAAAAAAAGAGAAATTGAAAAATGGAAAAATTAAAAAACCAAAGAATCATATTTTCTTAATTTCCCAGTTTCTTAAGTTTCTTTTATTATCAGTGAAAGTCTGTGGCTAAACTTCTTTATGCTGCCTTCTTCAGTTTTTCCGCCTTCTCCAATACCTCATCAATATTGCCCACCATGTAGAACGCCTGCTCAGGTATATTATCAAGATTCCCTGATACAAGCTCTTTAAATCCTGCAATTGTATCCTTGAGTGCAACATATCTTCCCGGTGACCCTGTGAATGTCTCCGCAACAAAGAACGGCTGAGAGAGGAATCTCTGTATCTTCCTCGCTCTGGATACTGCAACCTTGTCCTCCTCTGAAAGCTCTTCCATGCCAAGAATGGCGATTATATCCTGAAGCTCCTTATACCTCTGGAGAATTCTCTGAACTGCCCTTGCAGTATTGTAATGCTCCTCTCCTAAGATATTCGGGTCAAGGATTCTTGAAGTTGAGTCAAGAGGGTCAACCGCCGGATAGATGCCAAGTTCCGAGATCTTTCTTGAGAGAACCGTTGTTGCATCAAGATGGGCAAATGTTGTAGCAGGTGCCGGGTCGGTAAGGTCGTCTGCAGGGACATATATTGCCTGAACAGATGTAATAGAACCCCTCTTTGTTGATGTAATCCTCTCCTGAAGGTTTCCCATCTCAGTAGCCAATGTCGGCTGATAACCGACTGCCGAAGGCATTCTTCCAAGCAGTGCTGAAACCTCAGACCCTGCCTGTGTGAATCTGAATATATTGTCTATAAACAAAAGGACATCCTGCCCCTCTACATCCCTGAAATATTCGGCTACAGTCAGGCCTGTCAATCCTACCCTGAGCCTTGCACCGGGCGGCTCTGTCATCTGCCCGTATATAAGTGCGGTCTTGTCAATAACCTTTGATTCCTTCATCTCGTGATAGAGGTCATTTCCTTCCCTTGTCCTCTCTCCGACACCTGCGAATACGGAGAAGCCGCCATGCTCTGTTGCTATATTTCTTATCAATTCCATAATAAGAACTGTCTTGCCGACACCTGCACCGCCGAAGAGTCCTGTCTTTCCGCCTTTCATGTAAGGCTCTAAGAGGTCAATTACCTTTATACCTGTCTCAAGCATTTCGGTAGATGTCCCCTGTTCTTCAAATGTGGGTGCACCCCTGTGAATAGGGTATCTCTCTTTTGCATTTACCGGTCCCACTTTATCAACTGGCTCGCCGATTACATTTATTATTCTTCCAAGGACTTCCCTGCCGACAGGGACAGAGATTGGTCCCCCTGTATCTACTACCTCCAATCCCCTTGTCAGACCCTCTGTTGGCTCCATTGCTATTGTCCTTACAGTGTTCTCCCCGAGGTGATATTCTACCTCTGCAACAATCTCTTTCCTTTCTTCCGATGAGGAATCTCCCCTCTTTATATGCACTGCATTGTAAATAGCCGGGAGTTTTCCAACAGGAAACTCTACATCTACTACCGGACCTATGATCTGAATAACCTTACCTGTGCTCATTTAATACCTCCCAAAAATAAGTTATAGAGTTGAGGAGTTGAAGAGTTTAGGAGTTTTTAACTCCCCAACTCCTTAACTCCTTAACTTACTTCAGTGCGTCTGCTCCACTGACTATTTCAATAATCTCTCTTGTAATTGCAGCCTGCCTTGCCCTGTTGTAGTTGAGCGTGAGTTTGTTTATCATATCACTGGCATTTCTTGTAGCCGAATCCATTGCAGTCATCCTCGCCCCATGCTCACTGGCAATAGATTCCAGGAGACTCCTGTATACTTCAATCTCCACATATTTGTTAAGAAGTTCATCCAGTATTTCTTTGGCAGACGGCTCGTATATATAATCAACAGGCTCCTCTCCGACCTTGCAGACTAAAGAGGGTATTGGCAGAAGGATTTCAGATACCACCTTCTGCTGAATGACAGACTTAAATTCATTATAAACAACATAGGTGCTGTCAACCTGTTCAGATGTGTAGGCATCTGTTATATCCTTTACAATATTGGATGCCCTCTGATAGCTGAATGCCCTGAAAAGGTCTATGTATTCCTTTATGATATTATATTTCTTGCCCCTGAAAAAATCCCTCCCTTTTTTGCCTACAACAATGAGGGATATATTACAGCCATTTTTCTCCTCCATTAGCCTCATGGTTTTTCTAATAATATTGCCATTAAAACCGCCGCACAGCCCCTTATCAGAGGTAATTACAACTATCAGCACATTCTTTTCTTCACGGCGGGAGAGGAGAGGATGGGATGTTGCATCAACACGGCATGCAAGGCTGCTCATTACATCAAGCATCTTCAATGCATAAGGGCGGGCAGCTACGATAGCCTCCTGTGCCTTCCTCATCTTGGTTGCAGATATGAGTTTCATCGCCCTTGTAATCTGCTGGGTGTTTTTAACACTCTTTATCCTTCGTTTTATATCTCTTAAACTTGCCATAATTATCAGAAGACAGAAGTCAGAAAACAGAAGGCAGATTTTTCTCTCGTCTGTCCTCTGTCTTATGTCCTCTATGCTGCTAAAAACCTTTCCTTCATCTCCTTAATAGCCTTTTTCAGTTTCTCTTCTGTCTCACTGTCAATCTGCTTCTTCTCTGCAATCTGCTTCGGTATTTCCGGATACTTGCTGTCAATGAAGGAATAGAGTTCAGATTCAAAATTTCTGCACTTATTGACAGGCAGGTCATCCAGATAGCCATTGACTGCTGCAAATATAATCATTACCTGCTTTTCAATAGGGAGAGGTTTATACTGCTCCTGCTTAAGTATCTCAACCAGCCTCTCGCCCCTTGTCAGCTGTTTCTGGGTTGCCGCATCAAGTTCAGATGCAAACTGTGAAAATGCAGCCAGTTCCCTGAACTGTGCAAGCTCAAGCCTAAGCCTTCCTCCCACCTGCCTCATTGCCTTAATCTGGGCGGCACCCCCGACCCTTGATACCGATAGTCCGACATTTATAGCAGGCCGGACACCGGCATAGAAAAGGTCAGATTCAAGATATATCTGTCCATCGGTTATTGATATGACATTTGTAGGTATATAGGCAGATACATCCCCTGCCTGTGTCTCTATGATCGGGAGTGCTGTCATGGAACCTGCACCGAGGTTATCGCTTAATTTTGATGCCCTCTCCAAAAGTCTTGAATGGAGATAGAAAACATCTCCGGGGTATGCCTCCCTGCCCGGCGGACGTCTTAATAAGAGGGATAACTGTCTATATGATGCCGCCTGTTTTGAAAGGTCATCATAAATAATCAGTGCGTGTTTACCCCTGTCTCTGAAATACTCGCCCATTGCACACCCTGCATAAGGTGCTACATATTGCAATGGTGCAGGCTCACTTGCTGTTGCAGAGATGACAATTGTATAATCCATAGCCCCGTATTCTTCCAGTGTTTTTACAACACGAGCTACGGTAGACCTCTTCTGTCCAATGGCTACATATATGCATATTACATCTTTGCCTTTCTGGTTAATGATTGTGTCAATTGCAACTGCGGTCTTTCCTGTCTGTCTGTCGCCAATAATCAATTCCCTCTGTCCTCTGCCAATAGGCACCATTGAGTCTATAGCCTTAAGGCCTGTCTGAAGCGGCTCATGGACAGATTTTCTGTCAATAACACCCGGGGCAACCCTTTCAATGGGTCCAAAATCCTTTGTATCAATCGGACCCTTGCCGTCAACAGGCTGCCCGATGGCATTGACAACCCTCCCTATGAGGGCATCGCCAATTGGGACCTCCATGATTCTTCCGGTCCTCTTAACCTCATCGCCTTCTTTGATGAGGGTATCTTCGCCGAGGAGAACCGCACCGACATTATCCTCCTCAAGATTGAGAACCATTCCCATGACCTCGCCGGGGAATTCCAAGAGCTCACCCGACATAGCCTTTTCAAGCCCGTATATTCTCGCAATACCATCCCCGACGGATATTACTACCCCAATCTCTTTAAGCTCAATACTCTTTTCAAAACCCTGAATCTCTTTTTTAATAATCTCACTTATTTCTTCAGCCCTGATTTCCAATTTTAACACCTCCTAAATTTGAAACCACAGATACACACAGATTTTCGCAGATAAAAACTTTTTAATTTTTTTTAATCTGTGTCCATCTGTGTTCATCTGCGGTTGCTTTTATATTTTCCTATACATTGTTCTTAATTGATTTTTTATACTGCCATCATAGACAGTGCTTCCAATCTGGGCAACAATGCCTCCTATTAATTCCGGTTCTACATGAATATCAAGAATTACATCCTTTTTTGTAATATCGGCAAATCTCTTCTTTAGAGTTTCTGTTTCCTTTTCATCCAATTTGAGAGCTGTCTTTACCCTTATCCTTGCCCTGTTTGTTATCTTGTCTGACAGATTTTCCAGTGCAAATATTATCTTTTCTAAAAGTTTAATCCTGTTTTTATTTAAAATCAGGTAAATAAATTTCCTCACTATAGCGTCGGGTTTGAAACGGTCAAGCAGTTGAGAGAGCACATTCTCCTTAAACTTCATTGCTATGCTTGGGTTGTAGAAAATTTTTTTCAATTCATCCGAGCCTTCAATAGTTGTGGATATCTGTTTTAATTCGGCAATGATATTATTCACAGAACTCCCCTTAATGACATCTATCATCGCCTTTGCATATCTTTCAGCAACTATTATCTCTTTCATCCTATTCCTTTAATATATTCATTAACCATGCTGACATGGTCATTCTTTGTTACACTCTTCTTTAAGATATTTTCTGCCATTCTTATTGTAAGCTCCAGTGCCTCAGCCCTTAGTCTCTCCATCACAATCTTTGTCTCATACTCTATCTCTTTTTTTGCCTTCTCCATAATCTTTTTTGATGACTCATTTGCAGACCCGATAATATTATCCTTGGTGTGTTTTCCCTCTCTCCTGGCATCTTCTATCATCTGGAGGACAGTATTCTTCATTTCCTTTATCTTTGATTCCAACTCGGACAATCTTTTTTGTGCCGATGATTTTAACTGCTCTGCATCATTAAGGGACTTTACTATATCCTCTCTCCTGCCGGCAAAAAAATTCTTTATATGTTTTGAGAGCAGGTAATACAGGGTTCCAAAAACTACAAGGAAATTTATTATCCTGAAAGCCTCTGTGAGCGGTTTGAATTCAGCCGCATGATGTGCCGCATGTTCTTCTGCACCATAGCCAACAGCAGTAAAAAAGAAAACAGAGGACAGAAGACAGAGGACAGAGAACAGAGGACAAAGTATAGAAAATCTGACTTCTGACTTCTGATTTCTGACTTCTGTGTTCTTCAATTTACCTCTCTCCCAAGCACTTTTTTTGCAAGTAGTTTTGACAACGGCTCTGCACCTTCTTTGAGTTTTAAAGATGCAGTTTCTGATTCAGCATGAATCTGTTTCTTTGCATCATCGACCATCTCACTGAATTTTTCCTTTGCATCTGATATTATTCTGTTCTGCTCTGTAATAGCCTCAGTCTTTGCCTTGTTGATTATATCTATAGATTCCTTCTTTGCAGTGGCAATACTAACATTATATTCCTCAACAAGCCTATCAGCCTTCTTATTAAGACTCTCACTATCTTCCTTTAGAGAACGGATAAGGTCATTTCTCTTATTGAGATTCTTGAGTATCGGTTTAAATAGAAAGAGATGGAGTATCAGTATCAATACAAGAAAATTTATCAGTTGCAGAAAAAAACTTGAATTAAATTCTATCATTTAATCAAACTCCTATCTGTTAGGGCATAAAATATTAAGAAATTATCACATCATTCATTCATTTGTCAAATAGATTTTATTGTCAGTACTGTCAGAATTTATTGTCAAGACTCTCTCAAATAGATAAGAACAAAGATCTGATTTTCACCGCTGAGGCGCAAAGGTCGCAAAGAAAAATAAGGAGAAATAAATATGAGTTTTATCTCTGTGTTCTCTGCGACTCTGCGGTAAATTTTTATAATTTCCTATACATGAACAAAGCGGATAAAAACCGATTGCTCTTGATTTGTTACAATGATAGACTGGCTACTAAATTATGCGAATACTCAAAAAGTTCTAATGCCTGACTATAAAGGCTCTTTAACTCCCTCTTTCTCAAAGGGGGAAGTTGTATTTCCCTTTATTTCAAAAGTGGGATGGAGGGGCAGATTTTAAGACGATATGAGCCGTAAAACTACGAAAGGAAAAACTTATATTATTGATGTATTTTAGGAGGTTGGTATGTCAGACAAAGATTTAGTATCAATGGGAAGCAAGTCTTTTGAAGATTTGAAAAAAATAAATGAATATGGAGCAGAATATTGGAGTGCAAGGGATCTTCAGCCTCTTTTGGGTTATACCCAATGGCGGCGATTTGAAGATGCCGTTAAAAGAGCTATAACCTCTTGTAAACAATCAGGAAATATCCCTGAAAACCATTTTGCCAACGCCGGCAAAATGGTTGACCTTGGTTCAGGAAGTGTGCGTGAAGTTCCTGATTATAACCTGTCCCGCTTTGCCTGCTATCTTATTGCCCAGAACGGTGATCCGCGCAAACCCGAAATTGCCAACGCTCAGAAGTATTTTGCTGTTCAGGCACGTCGGCAGGAAATCTCCACTGCAATCGCTGCTGATTTAGAGCGTTTGGAACTTCGCAAGCAAACCGCCGAAGAATTCAAGGCATTGTCAGGCGCGGCACGTAATGCAGGAGTGCATGACAGGATGTTTGGCGTTTTCCACGATGCCGGATATAAAGGCATGTATGGAGGACTGGGCAGGGATGCGATAAAGAAACAGAAAAGAATACCTGAAAAGGAAAATCTTATGGACCGCATGGATACTACTGAGTTAGCTGCGAACCAGTTCCGTATGACGCAAACGCGGGATAAATTAGCAAAAGATAAGGTAAAAGATCAGCAAGCAGCAATCAGGACACACGAAAATGTCGGTAAAGAAGTTAGAGATGCTATTAAACGTATAGGCGGCACACTGCCTGAACATCTTCCCCCTGCTGAACATATTAAGCAGGTCGAAAAACGCGTTAAAAGCATTGCCCCAAAACTGGAACTGGAAGAAAAAGATGCAAAGGGATTGGTTGGAAAACTGGAAAAAGAATAAACTGATATGTGCTGACTTGAAAAAATTTCAACTGTTCGAAAAATTTGAATAACTGAAAATCTGTTCAGGACAGGGCGTTTGAAAGCGATTTTGATAGGGAAATGAAGAAGATGACAGGGAGCTAAAGGCGCAGTATATTAAGCATACAAAACTGGAGGATGAACACTATAAGAAATTGATTATTGAATATCTGAAAAAGTTTGAAAAGTCGCATAGAAAGGATATTAAAGGGTTCTATGGGATAAATTGCCTGATATTTTAACTGAGGTTCAGAAGAAAAATAAGATCGGCAATTTGTTATCAGCTTTAAGAATGGAGGGGAAAATACGGAATAGCGGTTATTCCGAGTGGTCTCTTCTTTAAGAGAGTTTTAAGAGAGTTTGATGGTTAAGGCATGAAAAATCAAGCAGATATAATCTCTTATAAAAGGCTTGGAAGAGAAAATTTATGAAACTCCACTTTGACAGCAATCAGGAATACCTGATAGAGGTAATAAGGACAGTTAGCAATCAACCTATAACGGAGATATTATGATTTTGGCAGATAAATATTGTGGCGATGCAGAAATGGATTCGCTTCTGAAAAAATATGAAGTGGAATTTACACTTCATCAAATGTATGGACTTCTCTATGGCGCCGTGTCTGCACCCGGGATTGTTCAGCCTTCGCAGGTTATATCTATTATTTTTAATGGGAAAGAGCCTGATTGTAAATCAGTGGAAGAAGCAAAGAGCTTTTTAGAAAATATCATGACCCTCTGGAATGTCGTGGCAGACTCCGCATCTGGCGGTTCTCATATTGCCTGGCCGGAAATTGTCTTTCAACAAAGCGATTCCGGGCTTAAGGAATATATTCATGCTATTACCTCATTAGCTGAGCAGTTTATTAAGGGTCTTGACCTTGGTGGAACTCAGGAAGAAGATTTTTCAGGAGAGATAAGGGATGCCTTTGAGTCTCTGGCAAAGACGGATATATTGCTTAAGGAGTACCTGAATTTGCTGGAAAAGGATAAAAGCTCAAATAAAAAGGTAATTGCCGAATCATTTGAGCTTGTAGAAAAAGCAGAAGGAGTCATAGTTGACTGTATTGGCAGGATTGCAGTTGGGCTTAAAGATTCACGGATAAGAAAGGCAAGGGAAACAGCAAAGTTTGTTGAATCTGCACATCAGGCAAGAAGCATTAAGGTTGAAAGGAATGCCCCATGTCCATGCGGAAGCGGAAAGAAATATAAAAAATGCTGCGGCTTACTGCACTGATTCGGAGGTATTACGGCAAGTCTAACGGGTTGTTCTAAAATGAAATTCCTGAACATCAAGTTATGACTTTATGAATCATGGGTGGTTTTATAGGCTGGTTAATACCAATAATATATGAATTTGTTATGATAGATTCTGCTTCAGACCTCCCCTCCTTATTAAGGAATGGAAGGGGGAGGTTAGTGTGAATAGTAATCAGCGGCTCACCTTTTTCTACATAATCGCCTATTTTTTTTCTTAAGATAAGTCCTGCAGAATAATCAATAGGCGAGTCTGCCTTTAATCTGCCTGTACCAAGGATACAGGCAGAGATTCCAATCTTGTCTGTCTCTATTTTCTGGACATAGCCTGATTCCATGCTCATTACATCCTTTATGATTTTTGCCTTTGGAAAGAGATTGTAATCTTCGATAACTTCGGGGTTTCCATTCTGACATTTAATCAATTCTCTGAATTTTTCAAGCCCCTCACCATTCTTTAATTTCTCTTGTAAAATCTTAATGCCGTCTTCTATATCTTCTGTTATACCGCCTATCTTAAGCATCCATGCACCTATCTTTAATGTGAGATTCTTTATGTCATCACTCCCTTTACCTTTTAAGAACTCAATTGCCTCTATCACCTCTAAGCTATTGCCTACTGCATACCCTAATGGCTGATTCATATCGGTTATAATGGCAACAACATTCTTCCCCATCTTTTTACCGATTTGGACAATGCCTTCTGACAGCTCAATCGCATCTTCAAATTCCTTCATAAATGCCCCATTGCCTGTTTTTACATCCATTATAAGCCCGTCTATACCCTCCGCAAGTTTTTTGCTCATTATACTGCTGACAATAAGGGGGATAGACTCCACTGTGGCTGTTACATCCCTCAAGGCATAGAGTTTTTTATCGGCAGGGGCAATCTCTGATGTCTGGCCTATTATGCTTAAATTTATCTTTTTTACAGTTTCCTTAAATTCCCTTAAACTTAAGTTTGTCCTGAAATTTGGGATGGATTCAAGCTTATCTACTGTCCCTCCGGTATGCCCCAAGCCTCTGCCTGCAATCATGGGCATTGGTACGCCTGCCGATGCAACAAGGGGGGCAATCGTCAATGAGAGCTTGTCTCCAACACCTCCGGTGCTATGTTTATCAACTTTTATACCGTGTATATCAGAGAGGTCTAAGACTTCACCTGAATTCATCATTGAGGAGGTAAGGCAGTAAGTTTCATCCTCTGTCATTCCGCTAAAATATATTGACATCAAGAGGGCTGTTGCCTGATAGTCAGGGATTTCACCTCTTGTTAATCCTCTGATAAAAAAATCTATCTCCTGATGAGAGAGTATTTCCCCATCCCTCTTTTTCTTTATAATGTCTACAACTCGCATAGAATTTTTAAAAGGTGTGTGATTTATGAGAGGGTTTCAATTTATTGTCCTATCTGTTTAAGCATATCCTCTACAATATCTTCAATGGATAGCCTTCAGCAATAGAACATCCAACTGTGTCATCTGCCAAGTCTCTTATTTAATTCAGCCTTTAATCCTTCATCAGAAATATTCGGATTTTGATGGATAATCCCAGCTATGGCAATTTCTTTAACTGCTTCAAATAAATCAGAGGCAATTTTTATCCGTTCTTCACCGCTTAACTTTCTCAAGCCTTTTATATAAGCCGCCTCCGCTTCCTTAATTTCATCTTCATATTTATTTTCCATAATATTCCTGGAGTGATTTTACATCTAAGTCGCCGTTCTGGATTGCCTTGATACCGCTGGCGGCGGCAAGGGCGCCCGGGATGGTTGTGCAGTAGGGTATGTTATGTGTGAGGGCTGTTCTTCGGAGTGAATAGGAATCTAATGCAGAAGCCTTTCCAAATGTGGTATTTATGACGAGGCTGATTTCACCGTTTTTCATGTGGTCAACTATATTCGGCCTTCCCTCTTTTACCTTTAAGACCTTTTCAACAGTAATTCCTGATTTTTCTAAGGTTGCGGCAGTGCCGCCGGTCCCCATTATTTTAAATCCTAAATCTGCAAATTGTTGTGCAATCTTTACTGCAGAGGATTTGTCCTTGTCTGCAACACTTATAAAGACCTTCCCGTTTTTTGGAAGTACTACGCCTGCACCAAGCTGTGATTTGGCGAATGCCCTGCCGAATGATGTATCTATACCCATTACTTCACCAGTGGACTTCATCTCAGGTCCAAGGATGGTATCAACACCGGGGAATTTTATGAATGGAAATACTGCCTCTTTAACAGAAATGTATCCTACATCCTTTTCCGATGTGAACCTAAGCTCTTTGAGTGTCTTGCCTGCCATTATCCTTGCAGCCATTTTTGCAAGTGGGACTCCAATCGTCTTGCTTACAAACGGCACTGTCCTTGATGCCCTCGGATTAACCTCCAGCACATAGAGAGAACCGTTTTTTACTGCATACTGGATATTTATAAGGCCGATTACATTTAATTCTTTGGCGAGTGCTATAGTCTGCTTTTTTATTTCAACTGTCAGTTCTTTTGAAAGTGAATAGGGGGGGAGTGAACATGCACTGTCGCCTGAATGAATACCTGCCTCCTCTATATGCTCCATAATACCGCCGATTACAACTATCCTTCCGTCAGAGATGGCATCCACATCAACCTCTACAGCATCCTCTAAAAATTTATCAATAAGGACAGGATGCTCAGGTGATGCCTTGACTGCATGGGTCATATAATGGATTAGGGCGGCATCGTCATATACAATCTCCATTGCCCTTCCGCCGAGGACATAGGAGGGTCTAAGTATTACCGGGTAACCGATTTTCTTTGCAATATCCAGTGCCTCTTTCTGTGAGGTGGCTGTGCCGTTCTCCGGCTGTTTGAGATTTAATTTATGCAAGAGTTCCTTAAACCTCTCTCTGTCCTCTGCCCTGTCTATATTATCAGGCGATGTCCCTATTATCTTCACACCCGCCTTCTCAAGCGGGATGGCAAGTTTAAGAGGTGTCTGACCTCCGAATTGGACAATTACACCGTCAGGCTTCTCTATATCAACTATGTTCATCACATGCTCAAATGTGAGCGGCTCAAAATAGAGCCTGTCTGATGTATCATAGTCAGTGCTGACAGTCTCAGGATTACAGTTCACCATGATGGTCTCAAAACCATCCTCCTTTAGTGCAAACACGCCATGGACACAGCAGTAGTCAAACTCAATCCCCTGTCCTATTCTGTTTGGTCCGCCTCCGAGAATCATTATCTTTTTTCTCTTTGTCGGCTCCGCCTCACACTCTTTTTCATAGGTGGAGTATAAATAGGGTGTATGTGCTACAAATTCAGCGGCACATGTGTCAACCCTCTTGAATACTGCTTTAACCCCAGCCTCTTTTCTAAGTTTTCTTATTTCTATTTCTTTTGTTTTTGTTAATTCTGCTAATCTTCTATCAGAAAATCCCAACTCCTTTGCCCTTTGTAATAAAGTTTGGAGTTCGGAGTTCGGAGTTTGGAGTTCTTCTATTCTGACTTCTGTCTTCTGTATTCTGTCTTCTGTTTCTACTATCTCCTTCATATTGTGCAGAAACCATCTGTCAATCTTTGTAAGTTCATAAATCTCATCCAGACCCATTCCGCTCCTCATAGCCTCTGCTATATACCATACCCTCTCCCAATTCGGTACCCGCAATTTCTTTTTAATATTTTCCATGTCTGATGATACGGCTTCAAACCCATATCTATCAATCTCCATAGATACAATTGCCTTCTGCAGAGCCTCTTTAAATGTCCTTCCAATCGCCATTGCCTCACCGACCGATTTCATCTGTGTTGTCAATGTCTGATCTGCCTGAGGGAATTTCTCAAATGTAAATCTCGGGAACTTTACAACACAGTAGTCAATAGTCGGTTCAAATGATGCAGGGGTCTCTTTTGTAATGTCATTTGGTATCTCATCAAGTGTAAAGCCTACTGCCAATTTTGCAGCTATCTTTGCTATCGGGAAGCCTGTTGCCTTTGATACAAGGGCGGAGCTCCTTGAGACCCTCGGATTCATCTCAATTACAACCATCTTCCCGTTTTCCGGATTAACTGCAAACTGAATGTTTGAGCCGCCGGTTTCAACACCGATCTCTCTTATAATCTTTATAGAGGCATCCCTTAGTATCTGATACTCTTTGTCAGTCAATGTCTGGGCAGGTGC
>Ga0209317_1002572_pt1 | contig 12962 bp, 11 predicted proteins | sample RifGroB2_FD_183994 | JGI IMG/M metagenome (GOLD analysis project Ga0209317, IMG submission 183994) | Soil microbial communities from Rifle, Colorado, USA - Groundwater B2 (SPAdes) (version 2) | ecosystem: Environmental > Terrestrial > Soil > Unclassified | place: Rifle, Colorado | collected...
GGTTGGCACTGCCCTCCATGTCCTCGTACTGACCTTTTTTCACCGCCCAGATCAGCACCACGAGAAATATCAGGCCGAAGAACATCATGCCGGGTATCAGACTGTAAATTACATCCATGGCACCCCCTTATTGCTTCTTGAATAAAGTGCGTATGCGCGCCGCATTGCCGATCACCGCCAGTGAGCTGAGCGGCATGGTGATTGCCGCTACCAGCGGCGTCACCAGCGCCATCATCGCCAGCGGCACCATGATAGCGTTATAAACAAATGACAGTCCGATATTCTGCTTGATGGTACGCAAGGTGCGGCGCGACAGCAGGGTGGCTTGGCGCACCTTATCCAGTTCATTGTGCATCAGCACGATGTCGGCGCTCTCCACCGAAACATCGGTGCCGGAACCGAGCGCGATGCCGACATCGGCGCGAATCAGCGCCGGAGCATCGTTGATGCCGTCGCCCACCATGGCGACCACCGCACCGTGCCGCTGCAACTGCCGGATCATCTGATCCTTGTCCTGCGGCAACACTTCGGCGATGACTTCCATGCCGCCCAGTTGCCGCGCAATCGCCTCGGCAACCGGCCTGCGGTCTCCGCTCAGCAGGGTCATCGCGATGCCCGCCGCGCGCAATTCGCCAATCAATTGCCGCGCGTCACCGCGCAATCTGTCCGCCAGCGCAAACACGGCCAGATGCACATCGCCCATGGCAACATGCACGCAACTCATCGCCTGCGCTTCCAGCTCGTGCGCCTGCGCCTGCAATTCCGCATTGAGCGCGATGCCGCGCCGCACCAGCCATTCCGCACTGCCCAGCAACACGGTTTTTCCATCTACGCTTGCGTCCACACCCAAACCTGCTGTTGCATGAAATCTCGACGCGCCAATGTCACGATAATTCAACTGCTGTTTGTCCGCCTCCGCGACAATGGCTTTCGCCACGCTGTGTTCGCTGTAACGTTCCACCGCTGCCGCATTGCGCAATATGTCCTCCTTCGCCACGCCGGGCGCGACATGCATTTGCGCGACGCTCATCCTGCCTTCGGTCAGCGTGCCGGTCTTGTCGAACACGAAATGCGTCACTTTGGACAGAGTTTCCAGCACCAGCCCGTTCTTGATCAGGATGCCGTGTTTCGCCCCCAGGCCGGAGGCCACCGCAATCGACATCGGTGTTGCCATGCCCAGCGCGCACGGGCAAGTGATGATCAGCACCGAGGTGGCCGCCATCAGCGCGATCCCGAAATCCTTGCCGTTCCAGATCAAGAAAGTCAGCGTCGCGCAGACCAGCGTGACCAGCACAAACCACGGCACGATGGTATCGGCAAGGCGCTGGATCGGCGCCTTGGAGGATTGCGCCTCCTCGACCAGCCGGATGATCTTTGCCAGCGTCGTTTCCTGCAGCAACGTACGCACTTCCACCAGCAACGCGCCATTGGTATTCACCGTTCCGGCGGACACCTTGGCGCCGACCGATTTGCTGACCGGTGTGGATTCGCCGCTCAGCATGGATTCGTCCACCGCGCTGTGCCCTTCCAGCACAATGCCGTCCACCGGCACTTTATAGCCCGGTTTTATCAACACATGGTCGCCGGGCTTCACACCGCGTATCGGCGTCATTTGCTCCTCACCGTCGCGCACCACGATCGCCGCGCGCGGCTGCAATTCCAACAGCCGCCTAGTGGCGGAAACCGCCTGATGGCGGAACATGCCCTCCAGATAGCGCCCGATCAGGATCACGAAAATCAGGTTGGTGACGGTGTCGAAATACACTTCACCAATCCCCCCGGCAGTCACCGTGATATACGCGGAGTAGGCGTAGGTCACGCTCAGGCCGATGGCAATCGGCAAATCCATGGTCAACTGCCCGCCGCGCAGGCCGCCAAACGCACCGCGATAAAAAGGGTATCCCGCATACAGCAGGGTTGGCGTGGCCAATACCAGGCCGGCCCAGTGAAAGAAATCGCGGAACTCGTCCCGGCTCGCTCCGCTATACAGCGCAATGGAAATCCACAGCATGTTCATCATGGCGAAACCGGCGAAGAACAGCCGGTAGAGCATGGCGCGATTGGCCTTCTTGATCACGCCTTCGGCGCTTTCCGGATCGTAGGGCACGGCGGCATAGCCGATTCTGGCCAGCGCGCGAATCACATCGGAGAGCCTGGCGCGCCGATTGTCCCAGCGCAGATGCAGCCGCTTGGCGGCCAGATTGACGTTGGCCGACTGCACGCCGGGTACGCGCTGCAGGCCGCGCTCGATCAGCCACACACAGGCGGCGCAGTGGATGCCTTCGACGAGCAGATGGATGTCGCGCACGTCGCCGGAGCAAGTCACGAATTCCTGCTGCACTTCGTCGAGATCGTAGATTTCGATGTCCCTGGGCGGCTCCGGCGGCGGGCCGAGCAGCGTGCCTTCCGGGGTGCGCTGGTAATAGCCCTGCAATCCGGCTTCAAAAATGGCGCTACATACCGACTGGCAGCCGAAACAGCAGAACCGCCGCTCCGCTCCGTCAAGCCGCGCGCGATAATCCGCCTCGGGAGGGATAGGCAAACCGCAGTGAAAACAATTGCCGGGAGTGTGATCGCGATGCTGTGTCATCAATACCGATGAATTCAATTGGTCATCGCGACCGGAAACCTGTCGGTATTGACCTCAAACACGTCTTCTCCGCGCTTGATGCGGATGCGCAGCTCCCAGTAACCCTTGAGCGGAAAGTTGATATAGCCCTGATAGTTTCCCGGCAGCACTTCCTTGAAAGCGGTTGCAAAGTCCTTGCCCGCATCGGATGGGCGATAGGCCTCCACTTCCATTGCTCCGCTGACCGGCTCACCCTCCCGATCCGCCACGCTGATTTCATAGGTAGCCGGTGAATTCATCGTGATGCCCCTGGGCTGTTTGATGGTTACTCTCCAGGCAAGCGCCTTATGTGACCGGAGGTCGCCCAGCACCGCCGCATCGGATTTGCGATCCCTGGTGCTGTATTCCCGGTCCACCAAAGATGAGCGCTTGTGCATGGCAAGCCAGATGAATGCGCCATTTACGCCCAGCACCATAATGATCGCCGCCAGCATTCCGAGGAACCACGGGTTGCGTAACCCACTTTTGTTATCCTGTGAAATCATTTTCATGCTCCATTGCCAAATTGCTCTGCCGCTTGCCCATCAGGGTTTTGGCCCGTTGAATTTGGTCTTGTATTCGGCAGCGATAAGCGGGTCATCGGTACTCTGAATGCGGAACTCGATCGGTGTCACTTCCCGCCTGATGTTCTCGCCCGGCGCCTTGACGAAAATAGTAAATGAAGTGCCGCGGCTGTGGCGTGCCAGCAACGGCTTCTCAGCGCCGATGATGACCTGGCCTTTTACCCCTCCTTCTGCGGTGACAGTCACATAAAAATCCTTGTCGGTCTTATTCACCACCTTGAATTCATACTTATTGCGAATCGAACCATCGCTCAGGCTGACAAACAAGGGCTGGCGCTCCGGGATGACTTTCAGCGTCACGGAACCGAGATGCGTCAGGCCATAAATGATTCCACTCAGGGCGAGCAGAATAATACCGATGTACACCAGCGTGCGGGGGTGCTGGTACATTTTCTTGACGGGCTTTCCCTCCAATTCGTCCAGAGAAGCGTAGCGTATCAACCCGCGCGGCTTGCCCACCTTGTCCATGATGGAATCGCAGGCATCCAGACAAAGGCCGCAGGTAATGCATCCCAATTGCTGCCCATCGCGGATATCCACGCCGGTCGGGCACACCTGCACGCACTGGAAGCAATCGATGCAATCGCCTTGCGTTACGCCCCCTTCACCCGCTTTATGGTGCAGCTTGCCGCGCGGCTCGCCGCGCCCGTAATCATAGGCCGGCAATATCGTTTGCGAATCGGTCATGACCCCCTGAATACGCGCATAGGGACACATCCACATACATACCTGTTCGCGCAACAACCCGGCCAGAATATAAGTGCCCAAAAAAAACGCGAGCAGTGTTACCCAACCGACCAGCGGCAATTGAAGCCGCACCAATTTGCCCCAGTAGTCGTAGGCATCCACAAACCAGATGGAAAAACTGATGCCGGTGAGCAGTGAAATCACCATCCAGAGGAAATGCTTGATGGCCTTCTTGCCAATCTTTTCCATGCCCCATGGGGCAGCATCCAGTTTGCGCCGGGCCGGTGGATTTCCTTCGATTTTGTCCTCTATCCAAACGAACCAGTCGGTCCATGCGGTCTGGAAACAAAAATAGCCGCACCATACCCGCGACGCTACCGAAGTCACCGCAAACAAAGTCATCGCCAGCAACAGCAGCAGCAGCGACAACATCCAGATATCCTGCGGCAGCACCGTCAAATTGAAAAAGTGAAACTGGCGATGCTCGATATCGAACAGAATAGCCTGTTTGCCGTTCCAGCGCAGATAGGGAACCAGGAAGAACAGCAGCCAGAGCGACTGTGTGTAGTTCTTCATGGTGCGAAAGAAACCGGGCATGCGTTTGGCGTGAATGGTCTTGTCGCCTTTGTTCACATTCCAATGCTCGAACTCCCGGTAAATTCCGGTGATCGAGCCGGTTTCTTTCTGTTCCGATTCTTTGTTCACATTTTCGCTCCTGACTGACTCAGCCGTTTATCTGGGGTTACGTCATTCCAAAATCAACAGGCAGACATTGTAGCTACTATTGATAACACTCCGGCTCATAAACAAAAAACGTCACCTTTCGGGATAAAAAAAGGAGGAGATTTGACTCTCCTCCTTGTTTGCGTGGGTGCGGAATTTACTTGTCGCTGTCGCTTCTGGTTGTGATCCGGTAAATCCCACCCCGGCTTAGATACGCTCAGGTACGGACTGGCTAATTTTCTGTTTCGGTAGCCGGTGTCATGGTGGCAGTTTCTGCTGGCGCGTCAGCCTCTCCACCGCCAAACTTATATACGTACACTGCCAGTTTCTTGATTTCGGCATCGCTCAGTTTGCCGGATGCCTTGAAGGATGGCATGACCGCCACGCGGCCCAGCGGGTTACCGGAATTCACGCCGTGGGCAATCGTCTGCCTGATGCCTTCAATTGATCCGTCAAAACGCCAGATATTGTCAGTCAGATTGGCCGAGCCCATGGCCTGGATACCCTTACCCTCTTCGCCATGGCATACCACGCACCCTTTTTCCGCGAACAACGGTGTGGAGACGGGCTGGCCTTGCGCAATCGCATTGGCCAAGGCATCTATCTCGGCTGCGGACAGAATATCCTTGTGCTCCATCATCATGCCCTGCCGGCCACCTTCGATGGATGCGTGAATGTTGTCAATCCTGCCGCCGAACAACCAGTCATCATCGTTCAGGATGGGCGCAAACAGGCCATGCTTGTCGCGCGTGCCAATGCCGTTCTGGCCGTGGCAGCCTGCGCAGTTATCGCCGAACAGCACCTTGCCGGAACGTTTCACATATTCGCTCAGATCGCCATCGGCCAGAATGGCTGCCGGCGTCATGCCCTTGAGCCTGGCTTCAAACTTGCCGCGCAGCGCGTCCACTTCATCCTTGTCGGCTTCCATTTCCTTGATTGCAGTCCATCCGCCCAGCCCCCTGAAATGGTCGCCGATCGTGGAAATTGGGAAAGATGGGTAGTATAGAAAGTACACCACACAAAACAACGCGCTGGCAGTCAGCCCCAGCATCCACCATTTGGGGGGCTGGTTGGTCAGGTCTGCCAAATCATCATCCCATACGTGGCCGGTGGTCGGTATATCCGATACATCGTGCTTATCAGTCATTTTTTTCTCCCATATCGATAGGGTCTTCATCATCCAGTGCCATGCCGCGCCGAGACTCAAACGCGTCTTTATTAGCCGGACGAAATACCATGAAATAAACTACCACCATGCCGATGAAGGCTCCCAGAGTAAAAAACACACCGAGCCAATCATTCGCAGTCATGGCAGAAATGTCCATGCCCAGGTAGCCCAGCAGTTTAGTCACGATAATTCACGCCCTCGGTGAACTTGATGTGATTACCCAAGCTTTGCAGGTAGGCAATCACGGCATCCATCTCGGTTTTACCCCCGGCATTGACCGCACTCTGGATATCGGCTTCGGTATAGTTGGCCGGATAGAACGGCATCGCATTCATCACCTCCATGGTCTTCTTCACCTTGGCCACGTCCACCTTTTTGTCATCCAGGAAGAAATAATTTGGCATGACGGATTCGGGTACCACTTCGCGCGGATACTTCAGATGCCGACGGTGCCATTCATCCGAATATTTGTCGCCAACGCGCGCCAGATCGGGGCCGGTGCGTTTGGAACCCCATTGGTGGGGATGGTCATACATAGATTCGGAAGATACCGAGTATTGGCCGTAACGGTCCTTCTCGTCGCGGAACGGGCGGATCATCTGCGAATGACACAGGTAGCAGCCTTCGCGAATATAGACTTCGCGCCCCGCCAGTTCCAGCGGCTTGTAGGGGCGCACACCGTCTCCCGGCTTCCAGTCATCCAGAGACTGGCCCGTCTTGCGCTGCCAGACAATCGGGGAAATCTCCTTACTGTCCACCTTGCCTTTGACGTCAGGCGACAGATGGGTCATGGTGCGGTCCAGGTAGAACAGCGGAACAATTTCCACAATCCCGCCAAACACCAGAACAATAGCGACCAATACAAACATCAGGACGGTGCTGCGTTCAATCCTGTCCTGAAATTTGGTCGAATAAATTTTATCGTGATCAGACATGTCTCACTCCTTATGCTTGAGCAGGAACAGCGGCGGCACCGCGCGCAGCACTTGCCTGGCGCACTGTCATCACCACGTTGTACAGCATCACCAATGTGCCCAGGTGGAAGATCAAACCGCCAATGGTGCGCATCGCGTAATACGGATGCATCGCGGATACGGACTCAATAAAGGTATAGGTCAGGGTGCCGTATTCGTCGTAATCGCGCCACATCAGACCCTGCATGATGCCGGACACCCACATTGCCACGATGTAAACTACAGTGCCGATGGTGGACAGCCAGAAATGCACATTGACCAGGCTGTCGGAGTACATTTCGGTACCCCACAGCTTTTTCACCATGTGGTAAAGCGCGCCGATAGCAACCATCGCCACCCAGCCCAGCGCGCCGGAGTGTACGTGGCCTATCCCCCAGTCGGTGTAATGCGATAAGGCATTCACAGTCTTGAGCGACATCACCGGGCCTTCAAAGGTGGACATCGCATAGAACGCCAGCGCAACCACCAAAAAACGCAGGATGTAGTCGGTGCGCAGGCGGTCCCATGCCCCGGACAGGGTCATCATGCCGTTTATCGCTCCGCCCCAGGACGGGATAATCATCGCCAGGGAAACTGCCGCGCCCAGAGAGCCGGTCCAGTCAGGCAAGGCGGTGTATTGCAGATGGTGCGCGCCCAGCCACACATAACCGAAAGTCAACGCCCAGAAGTGCAGCACCGACAGGCGATAGGAAAATATCGGGCGCCCAGCCTGCTTGGGCACGAAGTAGTACATGATGCCCAGGAAGCCGGCAGTCAGGTAGAAACCTACCGCATTGTGGCCCCACCACCACTGGATCATGGCATCCTGCACACCGGAGAAGATGGAATAAGAGGTGGCGAGGCTGACGGGGATAGCAAGACTGTTGACCACATGCAGATAGGTAATCATCACGATCATGCTCATGGTAAACCAGTTGGACACATAGATATGGGAGGTCTTGCGAATCGCCACTGTCATGATGTGATTCAAACCAAACGACAGCCAGACTACCGCGATCAGGATATCAATCGGCCATGCCAGTTCGGCATATTCCTTGCCTTGAGTAATTCCCAAAGGCAAGGTAACTACCGCCAGCACGATAACCAGATTCCACCCCCAAAAGGTAAACCAGGCCAGGCCATTACTCCACAGCCTGGTCGCGCCGGTGCGCTGCACCATGTAGTAGCCGGTAGCCATCAGGGTACAGCCGCCAAATGCAAAAATTACCGCATTGGTATGCAAGGGGCGCAAACGCCCAAAGGTAATTTCAGGGATAAAGTTTAACGATGGCCACGCCAATTCCGCTGCAATCCATACACCGAGCAGCGTGCCCACCACCAGGTAAATCACGGCCGCGATGGAAAACCATCTGACCACGTCCATGTCGTACTTCACGGGTGTCGCCTGGGCTGCATTCATAGTACTTTCTCCTCTTCAGTCAAAGTCCCGAATCAATCCGCCACAGGCGCGGCTCGTGCCCAACCGGTTTGGCACAGTGAAATCGCCACTCAATCCAGCGTTGCGGATATCCGCCCCGCAGATTATGCGCCAAAACCAACTGCATTGTCATAATGCGCAATAAAGTAAGGTTGACCGCTTCAGCTTTTCAGTCCGGATTCCGCATTCTCCATCCAGGAATCAGAAAAAACCCTGATGCGCGTCAACCTTATTGTTTGTTCGGCAACTTGCAAGAACCGGTGGATTTGGGAAAGTGCAGGGGTACGCCGCGGATGCCGCGACAAAACCTGCAAAACGACATGTCGAAAGGAGTCAGCGGGAATGCGAAACCCGCACCCGCGGCAATGCCCGCGTAACGCTGGAATAAGGCTCATGTGCAATGGAGCTCAGGCGATCGAGATCATTCAAGACAATATGCCTGCGCTCGCTGGCAATCAGCCCTTCTTCCTGAAAACGGGTAAGGATGCGGCAGACGGTTTCCTCGGCGAGACCCAGATAATTGCCGATATCCCCGCGCGACATGCTCAAATTGAACTGGGTGGCAGAGTAATTGCGCATGGCAAAACGTTGCGACAGGGTCAACAGAAAAGTCGCCAGCCGCTCTTCGGCATTTTTCTTGCCCAGCAACAGCATCAACCTCTGATTGTGCTTGATCTCTTTGCTCATCATCCTGAGCATTTGATAATGGACGGAAGGAATTTGTCGCGCCAACTCCCCGAAACAATCCGCGGAAAGCTCACATACCGAGGTAGTTTCCAGTGCCATTGCCTCGCAGTTATAGCGCTTTTCGTCCATGGCACTCAGTCCAAGCAACTCGCCAGGAATGTGAAAACCGGTAATTTGCAGACGCCCGTCAGCGGTTGAAATATAGGTTTTTACCGATCCGCTGCGAATCGCATAAACGCAGGTAAATTCCTCGCCAAGGCGGTAAAGAATCTGACCACGTTTAACGATGCGCTTCCTTTTTACATAACGGTCGAGCAGCATCGTATCGGCGCTGTTCAGCCCCATTGGCAAACAAAGCTGATAGAGGCCGCAATTCTGGCAGGCTATCGCATCACACTCTGGCTTCTTTTGTACCGCTTGAAGCGCCATGATGTATTCGTCCGATCGTAAATTATGTCTTTTGCGCAGAATCTTGAGACTTCAGCGCAGGAGCGGCCACATTGAGCTGCAACGAATCAAGATATCAATTTACGGCTGCGCAGATTCGTTGCAACACCGGATATCTCATCTGCATCTTTTCCCCGTGCAGCAGCATGAATTATAGTCGCCATCAGACAATCCTGCTCAACCATGCAGATGCAGAAACAACTCTTTTTTTATATCTCGTAAGCGCACTCGCCTCCATATTGCCGCAACAGCCTGAGCATGACGGATGCCTTGTACAGCGTCTCCCGATATTCATCCTCCATGCTTGAATCTGCCACGATACCGCCACCTGCCCAGCAGTCAATTTTGCCATCGCCATACACCAGTGTGCGAATGGCGATATTGCTGTCCATATTGCCGTCAAAGCCGACATAGCCGATGGCTCCGCAATACACCCCGCGCCTGTCCGGTTCCAACTGCTCAATGATTTGCATGGCGCGCAGTTTGGGCGCACCGGTAACGGAGCCGCCCGGAAAGCAGTCACACAGCACATTCAGCGCATCACGCCCTGCTGCGAGGCGGCCTTCTACCGTGCTGACCAGATGATGCACATTGGCAAAGCTTTCCACCTCAAACAACTTCGGCACACGCACCGAACCGGCCACACAGCTCTTGCCCAGGTCGTTGCGCAACAGGTCAACTATCATCAGATTTTCTGCACGATCTTTGGGGTGTTTGTGCAATTCTTCGGCAAGCAGGCGGTCTTGCTGCGCATTGCTGCTACGCGGGCGCGTGCCTTTGATGGGCCTGGTTTCCACCTTGCCGTTTTGCACACTGATGAAGCGTTCCGGCGAGGCGCACATAATCTGTGCCTGCGACAAGTTCAGAAAGGCCGAATATGGCGCGGGACTCAAACAGCGTAGCGCCAGATATGCGCCGAACGCATCGCCGCTGGCCTTCGCGCTAAAACGTTGTGCGAGATTGACCTGATAACAATCGCCTGCCCGCAAATAATCCTGCACCGCCGCAAATGCGGCAGCGTAACTATCGGGGGTAAAGTTGGAAACAACTTTCCCATACACGCGGAAAGTATCGGAAGGGGGCGGCGGATTACTTTGCAAACGGAGCAATATTTGCGGCAACAATTTGGCCGTTTCGGCAAAGCGCTGATGCGATACCAAACGCGCGGTATGTTGCCAATGATCCAGCACTACCGCCCAGTCGTAAATGCCGACGGCCATGTCGGGTAACTGCCCGATGGTCTGCGCAATGCCCGGCAAAACCATCATCCGGCGTGCCAGATCATAGCCCCAATAGCCCAGCGCGCCACCGGCAAAGGGCATGTCGGTTATGGGTGCGCACCGCTCTCCCAGTTCGTTGCGCAGCATGGCAAACGGATCGCCCTGCGTTCCCGCTCCATCCAGCACTAATGTGCGATGCGGTGCAGCAGCCAGAATGTCATAGCGCGCCATCCCGCCGCTATCTAGCCACACTGCCCAAGGCAAATCGGCCAGCGCGGCGTAATAGCGCGAAGCATCAGATTGATATGGCAGTTCAGTGCAATAGAAACTCATTGCTTAATCCCAGAGGCGTGCCTGACTCCAAGTGGCCGCGGCAAAAATATGCAGCGCATTGTCGCACACGGGAAAACGGCATTGCCATAATCGTTGCAGACAATTGGCCGATACCGCAAAAGTTCAGGGGGCAAAAAAGCAATCGCAAACCATCCGGTTTGCAACGGGAATAAAAAAACGCGCCAACATTGCATTGACGAAACAAAAAGGCGCACGCACTGATTAGTGCGCCACAAACCCAAGCGCTGTGGCAAACCCTTTCCGCCAAGGCTGCCAGAACCATGGCGTCACCACCTGCACCAAGCCTGCCTGGTGACAGATCGTCCAGCTTAACGCGTTACCGGCAAAACCGGCCAACTGCAGGAACAACCAATCCACTCGCCCCGCAACAGCCGAATTACTGCAACGCAGTGGAGTTTCAGAGACACCCCAAGGAACTACCTGCACCCCTTATTCGGCATACCCCAACCCACCGTTCGTGGTTTGCCACCACCGCCGCAAAACCAATCAGTTCGGCTTGCCGATCCCCTGAGTAGGAAAAGGCCATGTTGCAGCCGGACGCACAGGCGCCGGCGCTGAAGGCGCCGGTGCTGAGATTACCGGTTTGGCTGCTACAGGGGCTGCCGGTTTTTTCGCTACCGCTTTTTTCACTGCCGGCTTCTTGGCTGCAACCTTCTTGGCTGTAACCTTCTTGGCTGCCGGCTTTTTCGCTACTGCTTTCTTGACTGCCGGCTTCTTGGCTGCAACTTTCTTGGCTGCCGGTTTTTTCGCTACCGCTTTTTTCACTGCCGGCTTCTTGGCTGCAACCTTCTTGGCTGCCGGCTTTTTCGCTACTGCTTTCTTGGCTGCCGGCTTCTTGGCTGCAACTTTCTTGGCTGCCGGTTTTTTCGCTACTGCTTTCTTGGCTGCTGGCTTTTTAGCTGCCGGTTTTTTCGCTGCTACCATTTTAATCTCCTTAAGTAATGATAAAAATTAACGAAAACAACACTTACTGCCACTACACCCCCAGCCTGCGCCCGGATTCAGGCACAGCCCAAAGTCTGCTGAAAACTGGCGCCATATATAGAGCGATACCAAAGCCTCTCTTCGCCAGTACATAAAAAATTCGAACACATTACCCCGGCACTTGCGGAGCGACGGTTTTTCTCGGCACGCCGTTCGCCGCGCACCCGACGGCGCATCAACCCGGCGCGGCTGAAATTGCGGCAAATTTGAATGCCGCCGCCGAACCATTGCGGCAGCCTGCATTGCGTGAATCGAATAAATTGAAAGAAAAAAAGGGGGAAAGAAAGGGCTGCAGGTAAATGCTGGAGGGGCTGAGGCGTTATCAGTAGCGACATGCGGCATGTACGCACTCCCTGAAAATTCTGTCGGCTCTTAAAATTGCTAAAGTCAATAACCACTAGATATAGTATTTTTTTCCGTTGACGGGGCTAATTGTAGTAGTTAACAAAAATATTGCAAGCAAAAAAATGGCCTATATATTTTCCGGTTCATGGGTAAATTTTCATGGGCTGCACAACGCCGCAAGATAGCGCGCCCACTCAAAACAGCAACCGGGATCGGTCTTGCGCTGCGGGGCAATGTCGCTGTGCCCGGCAATGCCGCATATCGGGTAGGCGGCGCGCAATGTCATGGTCAAACGGTGAAGCGCATCATATTGCGCATCGGTAAATGGCACAGTGTCGCTGCCTTCCAGTTCAATGCCGAGTGAAAAATCGTTGCAGCAGGGCCTGCCTTGCCAGCAAGATTCGCCCGCATGCCACGCCCGCTTCAAACAGGAAACAAACTGAATAATTCGCCCGTTGCGACGCACAAAAAAGTGTGCCGACACTTTCAGTCCGGCAATAGCTCGATAATAAGGATGGGCATCGATGTCAAGCGCATTGGTAAACAACCGCTGCACACCATCACCACCAAATTCGCCCGGTGGCAGGCTGATATTATGTATCACCAATAGTTCGATTGCGCCTGCCGGTCGGTCGTCGCAGTTCGGCGACGGGATATATTCGCCGCCAACCAGCAACCCTTGTGCATCAATCCGCATCGTCCGTGCCACACGGATTCTTGATGCACAGCCGCTCCATCCGGTAGCGCATGGTGCGAAAAGTCAA
>Ga0209317_1002573_pt1 | contig 12961 bp, 12 predicted proteins | sample RifGroB2_FD_183994 | JGI IMG/M metagenome (GOLD analysis project Ga0209317, IMG submission 183994) | Soil microbial communities from Rifle, Colorado, USA - Groundwater B2 (SPAdes) (version 2) | ecosystem: Environmental > Terrestrial > Soil > Unclassified | place: Rifle, Colorado | collected...
CCGGATGAGCAATGATTGCCTGGTCTATAAGGTTGCCTCTGCGCGCCTGCCGACCCTTATGGGGGGAGAATTTCAGGCGGTGGTTTATAACACCCACGTGGATCAGAGCGAGCACTTGGCGCTCATCAAAGGAGAGATTTCCCCCTACGAGGAGACTCTGGTGCGGGTCCACTCGAAGTACGTTCCCGGGGACGTGTTTGGTTTTGAGTTTCTTAATACGGGTGCCATTATCAAACACTCCATGGAAATGATCGCACGGGAAGGAAAAGGGGTGATCCTCTACCTTCAGACCGCAGGCAAAGGGTTGCGGCCGGCAAGAATGACCTATCCCAAAGTGGGTGGCAGGAAAAAGAAAGATATGAATCGTTCTTTTATCTATCAGTCGGACTTCCGAGAATACGGGATCGGCGCACAAATCCTGAGGGACTTAGGGGTAAGGAAGATGCGCCTGCTCACCAACAACCGGAAGAATCTCGTGGGACTGTCAGGTTACGGGTTGGAGGTTACGGCCCTTATTCCTTTTCCTTGGCAAGCTCCCTTTACTAAAGAGACGGTACGAAAGCAAAGAAAAGGTTAGTTTGGTTTTAGGGGGAGTAAGGAGAGGTAAACCAAGAGAAATAGAGGAATAGGCCATGCCCATTTATGAATACCGATGTAGCAATTGCGAGAAACATTTCGAGGAACTCGTCCGCTCTTCGCGCGAGGCTGTTATCTGTCCTGCTTGCGCGAGTCGAAAAGTAGAGCGGCAACTTTCCGTCTTCAGCTCCCCAGCCGACCAGTCGGGACCGGCTGTAGCAGGAGGCGGTGGTTGTGGCGGCTGCGGCCCCGGCGGCTGCGGCTGTCATTGATTTGTTTCACGCATACTCGTTGATTCGTTATTCGATTAACGATTTAAACAATAACGAGTAACAGTCTTGCAGGCTAACCTGGCGGGTTGATATAGTCCGAAAGATCGGCTCTCAGCTTCTTAAGGGCGTCGTTAACGTTGGGGAAAAGCCTCTCTTCAACCAGCTCGTTTTCTATCCAATAATCCAATGAAGGGGCCTCGGTAAAGTTGATATCGACCAGCCTTCCCCCGATCGGCTCTCCGGTGATCAGCACCCTTACCGAATAACCGGCATCTATGATCAGCCCCCGCCCATTAGGAGGGAGCGGGAGGGAGCTCTTGATCTTTGCCAGTCCATTTGCCGGATAGCTCCCCACACCCAGAGAGAAATACTCCCACCCGCCCGCCGGTATGGACAGATCCTTCAATATCCGCGGATTCATATCTACTACGTTTCGCACCGCCTGCTCTTGCTTATAATCCTTGAGCATCTCGTAGGCCCACTTCTCGATGATCCCGTGGCTGGTCTGGATTTTCTTCTCGCGTTCCTTGACAGATCCACGGTCGATCCACCATTTGACCTCTTCCGCGGGGGGTGTTTTTTCCTCTGCCATAGCTACGTAAAATCTAACCTGCCACGAACAGGGTGTCAACCGCGTCCCGGCATGAGAAGCTTGCCCCAAGTTGACAAATCGCTGCCTTGTCGATACTCTCCGCCAATAAAAAGAGAAAATGAAATTGGTATTTAGTCAGGCTCGCCGAATGAATCTATATATAACATAAAGGAGGTTTAAGCATGGCGAAGGAAGAACTGAGGAGTTTGAGGGCAACGCTTGAGGCGTTGAAAAAGGAAGGGTTGGTGCTGGAAACAGACCGGGAAGTCAATCCAAAACTCGAAATGACGGCCATCCAGAAACTCTTGGATGGAGGTCCACCCATTATATTCAACAAGGTCAAAGGCTATTCCAATGCACGATTGGCAACGAACGTGATGGGCTCGGATAAGATCATCGCAAAGATGTTTGGATTAAAAGACAGGAAGGCCTTGAAATTCAAAATTCATGAGAGCCTTCTTCAGCCCACTCCGCCCAAGATTGTCGATAAAGCGCCCTGTCAAGAAGTGGTGATCGACAAGAATATCGATGTCTGGCCGGTTATTCCCATGATCCAACATACCCCGACGGATCCGGGAAGGACTCTGGGGGGAGGCAAGACCGTAGCCTCACCCAAACAGTTCTGGGGTGGATGGCACATCAGTTACAACCGGATGAATTTCCGGGAGGACCTTGGATGGAAGGATCACTCCACTTTTCAGATATCCCCAGGGTCTCATACCGATCAAATCGCGACAAAATATTATAAGAAAGAACCCATTCCTTTCACCATCAACATGGGCATTCCCCCGGCAGCCACGCTGATGGCTGGAGCCGGGTTCATGTACACTATTCTCCCAAGGGGCTGCGATGAGTTGGGGATTGCCGGATCCATTCAAGGATTTCCGTTGGAAATGGTGAAATGCAAGACCATTGATGCCTACGCCATTGCCGAGGCAGAGTATGTGATAGAGGGGTACCTGGATACCACCAAGAAGGTCTGGGAAAGTCCATTGGCCGAGAAAGATCAGAAACAGGGGGTTTATCCCTTTCACCCCGAATGGTCCGGTTATATGGGAAAAGCCTATCGAACGTATCAATTTAATGTAACGGCGATCACTCATCGAAAAGACCGACCGATCTACGATCCTCTGATCGTGCACGGATACGATAACCACAATATTGATGTGATTTGCCGCGAGGCCTGTTTCTTTGAATTGGCCGAGAGGATCAGCCCGGGGTTCTGCATCGATACCCACATCCCGATGTGCATCCCCGACTGGGGGGGGGTGATTTTTCAGGTGAAAAAGAGGCGGGTCAGGGATGAAGGTTATCCGAAAAACATCCTGGCTGCTGCCCTTGCCTGTTCTCTCGGCGCCCGTTTCGCCATGGTCGTCGATCCGGACATCAACATCTACTCGACGGATGACCTGCTGTGGGCCTTAGCGACCCGCGTGGATGCTAAAGAAGGCATCACCATTGTCGCCCCGGGCGGCATGGGGCAGACATTCCAACCTGCGGAGCGGAGTTCCGCCGGTGAAAAGGAGTGGACCCAGTCCAATATCAAATTTTCAGGCGCCATTGGAATCGATGCCACGGTACCCTATCAGTATACGGACGCGTTTTTGCGCGCCAGCTATCCAATAGATGTGGCGAACCTGAAGGATTGGTTCACGGATGAGCAGATTAAAAAGGCCCAATCCTTCCAGGAGCCCTATGCCAAATGGTTCTCTGAATCCGGAATCTAATCGAGATCTCCGTTCCAGATGCTTTGCTCTCCTCGCCATGGCAGCCCTCACGCTGTCATGGCGAGGGGCAGGGTAGGGAATACTCCATGGAAGAGAAAATAAAGTTGCTCCAGGATTGCCGGGTTCTCGATTTCACTAACGAGACGGGTTTCCTCTGCGGGAAAATCTTGGGCGATTTAGGAGCCGATGTCATCAAGGTGGAAAAACCGGGAGGAGATGAATCCAGGAATCTGGGCTCTTTTTATCAGGACATCCCGGACCCCGAAAAGAATCTCTACTGGTTTTCCACCAACCATAACAAGAGAGGGATTACCTTAAACATTGAGACGGAAACCGGAAAAGAGATTTTGCTGAAGTTGGTTGGGAAAACCGATATTTTCTTGGAGACTTTTCCGCCGGGCTATCTCCACAAATTAGGCCTGGATTATGCAAGCCTCAGCAAACTCAACCCCAAATTGATTATGACGTCCATTACCCCCTTTGGACAGTCCGGACCTTATAAGGATTATAAAGGGTCGGATTTGGTCCTTACGGCGATGAGCGGTTTCATGTCGGTTCTAGGGGATCCGGACAAACCGCCAGTCAGGCCTACGCTTCCGCAATCCTACATGTGGATCGGGATGCATGCGGCGGAGGGGACACTCATGGCCTATTATCACCGGGGGATGACGGGTGAAGGCCAACACGTGGATGTCTCGGGACAGGCAGGCGTGATCTGGGCACTATCCATCGCTCCTTCTTTCTATGACTTGAATAAAGAGGTCCCCAAGAGAGAGGGTAGTTTTATTACGGGCAGGAGCATCACCGGGGCGATGCTGCGGGCTGTCTATCCCTGTAAAGACGGTTATTTGACCTACGTCATCTATGGAGGTCCCGCCGGGAAAAGAACGAACAGGAGATTGGTGGAATGGATGGACAGCGAGGGGATGGCGCCCGACTATCTAAAAAATAAGGATTGGGACCAATTTGACATTGCGAAAGTCACACAGGAAGAGGTTGATCAGCTCGAAGAAGCCTATATGAAATTTTTTAAAACGGTGACGAAAAAGGAATTCTTCGAGCGTGTTCTCGAGAATGACATGCTCGGTTATCCGGTGGCAACGGCAAGGGAGATTTTGGAGGATGAACAACTGAAGGCAAGAGGACTGTGGCGGGAAGTGGAACATGAGGAGCTGGGAACAAAGATCACTTACCCCGCTTTTTCTACCATATTCTCGTCGATCGCTTGCGATTTTTGGCGTCGGGCACCCTTGATCGGAGAGCACAACAGAGAAGTCTACGGTGAAATTGGATTGGATAACACCGAGATCCTCCGCCTGAAAAGAGCGAATGTCATTTGAAAAATTGCAGGAGGGAGTATTTTCCGCGCCTTGCGCCATACGCTTTGCGCGTTTTCCACAATGATGGACACGACCAGACAAATCTTTGAAGGGATCAACGTCGCGGAATTTGCCGCGATCGCAGCCGGACCTGCCATTGGGAAGCATCTGGCAGACCACGGCGCTCGGGTGGTGCATGTCGAGTCCTACGAGAGGCCGGACGGATTCAGGGCCAACTATCCCCCTTACAAAGGCAATCAGTACGGCTTGAACCGTGCCGGGTCTTTCGGCATCTGCAACAATAACAAGTACGGTGTGACGATAAACCTGAAGGAAAAAGAAGGGGTTGATCTCGCTCTGGAGCTTATCGAATGGGCTGATGTCGTTATCGAAAATTTCACGCCCGGAACGATAAACAAGCTGGGAATCGGCTACGAAGAGATGAAAAGAGTAAACCCCGATATCATTTTGCTCAGCACCTGCAATCAGGGCCAGACCGGGCCCCACGCCCTTCATCCGGGTTTCGGTTCCCACTTGTCTTCCCTCTGCGGTTTCACCTATATGACCGGGTATCCGGACAGGTTGCCCTGCATCCTCTACGGCCCCTATGTGGATCATGTGGGGGTGGGATACGGGGTGATTGCAGCCGTTGCGGCTCTGGAGCATCGACGCAGGACAGGGGAGGGACAATTTATTGATCTGGCCCAATATGAAGCCGGTGTCCAATTTATGATACCGGCCTTATTGGAATACAGCATTAACCACCGTGTGATTGAGAGAGACGGAAACCGGCATTCTTTCGCGGCCCCGCACAATACGTACCCCTGCAAGGGGGATGACCGCTGGTGTGTCATCAGTGTGTTCAATGATGAAGAATGGAAGGCCCTCTGCAAATGCATGGGCAGAAACGAGCTGATCTCGGATCCAAGGTTTAAGACGATACCCGCAAGAAAAGAGCATGAGGACGAAGTCGATAAAGAAGTCGGGAAGTGGACCTCCCGGCTCACGGCAGAGGAGGTCTTCAAGAAGCTGCAAGACAACGGGGTCAAGGCGGGTATCGTTCAAACGATTGAGGACCTTTATGCCGATCCTCAGTTGAAACATCGAGGGTTCTGGGCCCCTGTGGATCACCCGGAAATCGGCAGATGCCATGCCGAAGGGCCGCCTTTTGCTTTTTCAAAGACTCCTTTCAAGATTGATCGGCCTGCCCCGATGATCGGGGAACACAATGAACTCGTCTTCAAAACATTTTTGCCCGCCGGAAAGAAAAAACAAAGAAGAGATTAAATTTGACCCTTCGGGTCTAACGGAGGTGCGTCATGGGACCGATCACGATTCGTATGATGAGCGCAAAAGATGTGGGCGCGATTGCGGACATTGACAATCGAGTGTTGGGCAAGCGGCGGCGTGATTACTGGGAAATGGAGGTCGAATCTGCGCAGGCCCGCTCGCCGATCCCTCCCCTGGTCGCGGAAGTGGACGGACGCGTCGTCGGCTTTATCATGGGCGATGCAAGCGGCTGGGAGTACGGCGTGCCGGAAACGGTCGGGTGGATTGATACGATCGGCATCCACCCGGAATATCAGCATCACGGCGTTGCCCACGCGCTGATGGACGAGCTGGTCGCGCACATGAAGAAGGTCGGCGTGACGAAAATCTACACGCTGGTCAACTGGCGCGACTGGGATATGCTCCGCTTTTTCGACAAGTTGAAATTCACGCGGGGCGATATGATCAACCTGGAATTGAAAGTGTGAAGGCAGCCTGAACGCTTCTTCTGCGACGCAACAATCTCAAAGAAAGTCGAGAAATAGAAGTCAGACCGCACGGCTTCCCTGATGCTCCTCCGCCCGGCATCAGGCTGGCTCCCCCATCCTCTTTGCAGAGGGGAGTCAAGCTATGGTAAAAACTGACAGAAGGATCGTAAGCGGAAGGCCGCATTTGCGGAGGAATCCAATGACCTCACAGGACATATTAGAAAAAGTGGCTAAAGGGATGGTGGCGGCTGGTATCTACAAGGATGCGGAAACTGCGATTCAGGCCCTCGCCGTCGAGCAGATTGAGAGGAAGGTCGCTACTTATCGCAGGCAAGTTCAAGAGTTCGAGAGAAAATACAACCATACTCTAGAAGAGCATAGCCGGCTGTTGGAAGGAAAAGCCGCCATGCAAGACGAAGAGGAGTGGATGGAGTGGAAAGGGGCAGCCGTGATGCTGGAGGCTTGGCAGAGAGCCCTCCAAGAACTGCTCAACGGTGCCTCCTAAACTGGACATTGAGCAGGTGAAGATGTTCTGGACCAGGTTAGAGCCTTTTTGGCGAAGCCATCCTTTTAGGACCGGACTGACTGCCCTCAACTGGAAACGGTAAAGGGAACGGGCTACAGTTTGCGAGCTCTACAGCCCAGGGGAACCAGCCTGCCCCCTTTCTCACGACAAGTTGAGATTCACGCGGGGCGATATGATCAACCTGGAATTGAAGGTCTGAAGGCAGCCTGAACGCCTCTTCTACGACTCAACAATGTGAAAGAAAGTCGAGAAATAGAAGTCAAATCCCACAGCTCTGACACCGATTCTGACGGTCAGCAGTAGAGCTCATTGTGTTGGCTCTTGCATGAACGTGCAAACACGCTCGCCAAGGCTCGTAAGTCTGTTGCGCTGGCCCCACCTTATGCCGCTTCTATCGCCGTGCTGGCGAGGAAGGACAAGATGCTTTTCCATTAGCGGAGCCTCGGCAAGCTCCACAAGGCCCTGGTCCACAAATCCGGTCTCGTGAGCCATTTCACTCAACCACTCGCTAGCAGCCGTATATTTGTTCTTGCTACCCACACGATACATGGTCCCCAGCAAGGCGATTTCGCCACTGGAAAGGGTCCCAATTATGTGAAGGAGTTGCTGCTGGTGGACAGCCTCGGACTCCGTGCCGGGTTGCGTAGCGATCCGGAGGAAGGCATTCTTCAACGCCTGAATTCGCCGAGGGTCCGGGTTCCTGTCTATCGCCTCAAGGAGTTCAGCCAGGCAAGCCTTGCCCAAATCCGAGTCCTCGAAATCTTCTTTGATCTTGCCCGCAGTCTTAAGCGACTGTAAAGCTACCGCAACTTGGCTCCAAGCCTGCCCTTTCAGTGCACCATGTAACAACTTCACGCCGAAAGTAGCAGCCACACCAGCTACTGGGCCATAGGTTGCTGTGGCCGCTGCGCCTAGCACGGCAGTCAAAATTTCAGGAGAGTCTTCACCGATGGCTCGTATAAGATTCCCTAGGCCGCCCTTTTCGGAAGCAAGCTCAAGACTCGGGACCTTCTGAATTTGTTTTGTCATAAAGTCGTATCCTTCTCCGTCCAATTTTTCGCACTTACAAAGTGTGCCAAGTCCCAACGTTGCGGCTAAGGTGCGCGCTGGCACGATGCGAGCAAAGTACTTGCCCGCTTCCGGCGCGTCGCCTGAGCCGCGGGTTAGCCGTCGATCCACTCGACCCGTGATACACCGGCCTTGCCCTCCCCGGCAGCGAGTTCAATGAATAGAGCGAAATGGTACTTGAGGTTACCTTTGTACCCACGCAATTTAGCAAAATCCACCTCTCGGCTGACGGTGTTCGTAGTCTTCTTCAACTCGATGACTAGGTAATTGTCCTTACTGTCACGGCTGTGAGCGATGACGTCGGGGAAAACAGTCTTCGCTTCTGTGTCTTCTGAGTCCGGGTTGAGGTAGAGGTGCTGAATCCGCTTGGGGTCGACTCCGTCACGGTTGTATTCGCAGTCCACGTGAAGTTTCGGCAACTGTGCCTGGAGATGCAGCGCGAACCGATGTACCACCGACCGCTCGTTGGCGTCGACTCGCAGCAAGTATGCGTCTTGGGCCAAGAGTGCCGTGAGCGCATCAAGCACCGGTTTCCCAGCTTCAGATTCGAGGAGCTTGGTGCGGATCGCTTCGTCCACAGACTGGTCCCTTCGACGGCTAACGTTATGCCGCTGAGCCGCTACCGAAAAAATAATGATGCTTTGCCAAACTTCGCTGCTGGCTCCAGCGGCGGGTTAGCATCATCACAAGTTGTACAGGATGCCAATCTCATAGCCGCCACCGTGCATTCCACCGTGATGCTCTTCGTCCACCCGAAGTAGCTGGGGTGAAGGAACAAGTTCGCCCAAGCGCGCCTGGTCCTGGTAGAGATACAAAACCATTACGAATAATCCAGCTACGGCGTTAAGGGCGTTCTTCAAACTAGCCTTTGCGAAATGAGCATCACGCTGATGTTTGACCTTATTGCAGGCCGTCCACCACAAGGGAACACCGGCCGTCTTTTTCCACTCCTCCCATGGTCGGAGCGTCAGGCCAAATCGGGGCAGGACAACTTTGAATGTAGGAATACTCGGATAGGCGGCTTTAATCTCTTTCCTGTAGGCATGAATTCCGTCAGCGCCTGAGCCGAGGGTGATCTTTCGGCAAAGTTGCTTGCAAACAACATCCACCTCGGAAGCCGATGCAAGAAGAACGCGCGCGACCTCGATTGAGAAGCAATTGAAGTTCCGCCGATGGAAATCAATGTACCGCGATAGCGCCGCGAGGTCTGCGTCCAGCGCAAGCAGGTAGTTCCAATGCGGCTCGATTCGCTCAGATTTGATAGCCATACGTAACGCTAACGCGCGGCTGCAAGCCGAGGTTAGACAGCCGCTTTGCTTGTTGCGACAGGCCAGACAACGGTTCCTCGAATTCTCGCTGGCTCAAGGATGACCACGGCCTTTTCAGCGAGAAGCTGTGCGCTCCTAGTGCGCGACTCTTGAAGGTAACGGCGGAGGGCCACGACCGGGTCGTCAGACGTCTTTGCTGCGAGGCTGCGCCCCATGAGATCAACCCGCCGTCCAACAAAGTTCGGTCGGTCCTTGGTCTGGCCGAACTTCGAAGAGCCGAAATCACGCGAACGCAGAGCCTTCGCGTACCACCGTCGGCGCGGCGATTCCGAGTAAAACGTGTAAACGTCAAAATCGTTGATGCCAATGTGACCGTTGACGTAGTGAAGTGCCGCACCTTGGCACAATGCCGTACACAATACACGGTTCCGGTACAAGGCCGCCCAGCCCTGATGTCTCTTGAAGAAGTCTTTTCGATCGTCGGCAGCAATCTTGGCCAAGCGGCGCAAGTCAGCGTCTGAGATTGTTCGAAACGACCGTTCCTCTCTTCCGGCGTTGCTCATGAGCTTGTTTACGTCATTGAGGCTGTCTAGACATTATGGCTGAACATGGGTCGGTGGTAAAGAGAAAAAACCTACCTCCTGTGACCGTGGGTTATGCTACATGGAAAGCAGCACAGAGCCACATTGTTGTGCTCTAGGCAAAACAACAAAACGGGGAGGCAGGTTATGAAAGAGTTTAATACACTTTTTATTGGATTGGATGTCCACAAAGACACCATCACCGTAGCCGTTGCGGAGGGCGCAGATGGAAAAGAGGGACATCATTCTGGTTTTTGATGGGAGGAGGAGGATGGCACTAACCTGAGGCTTCCCCTCTTACAATGCGGGGAAAGTGGCTGGAGGAGAGCCAACGGTCTGCGGCAGAGAGGGCGTGGCCTCACGGTCTTCTCCTATTCGCGGCAGGGGAATCTCGTGTTCGTTGCTAGTGCCAAACTTGCGTTGTTTGCGTAACGAGAAATCTCCAGCCCTGCCTCTGGCCGGCCCGCCTGCCGGAGCGCGGGCAGGCAGACAGGCCTATCTGGATGCCGACCCCAGGTTGACAGAACAGCACCTAGCGGGTAATCTTTTTGCATATGGTCCAGCGTACATACCGCGTAGAGTTTGAGACTGACAGCAAAACTAAACAGGTTACCGCTAAGCTACCGACCTTGAACCATACCGCCGATTTTGGCGATACTGCGGAAGAAGCCCTCGCCAATCTTAGAAAATTAGCAACCGGCCTAATCGAACTTCTACTGGATGAAGGCAAAGAAGTCCCGCCAAGCGACAAGACTGAAAAGGGAGGCGTCTTTCTGTCGCTCTCATTAGAGGTAAAGACAGGAACAAAGCCGAAAAGGGCTCAAAAATAAAGATGGCTGCCCAGTTGCGGCCCATCAGAGGCAGAGAGGTCCTCCGCAAACTTAAAAAAGCCGGGTTTGAGATCGTACGAGTCAAAGGAAGCGCTCATTACCTAAGGCATCCCCGGACCGGCAGGTTCACCTCAGTACATATCCATGGTAACCAGGACATCCCGCTCGGGACATTGAGAGCCATTGTCATTGAACAAGCAGGATTATCCCCCGACGAGTTCAACCGACTTTAACCCCCTTTATCTGCTTAAAAAGGCTTTGCTCCTACTTTAGACACAAAACGGGGGCATTCTAGTTTTTGACGGGTGAGGAGGATGGCACTAACCTGGGCTTCCCCTCTTACAATATGGGGAAAGTGGCTGGCTGGAGGAGAACCAACGGTCTGCAGCAGGGAGGGCGTGACCTCACGGTCTTCAATGCTCAACCGGGATCAGGGAGAGGTCAAAAAGCTCCTGGCATGGGAGAATCAAAAGTCTCCAGGGACCTTACGGAGCTCGACGTTGCGGAATCGATTCTCAATGCGGTGGCGATCTACAAGAGGTTACGGTCTGGAAGTCCGAGGCGGGTGCGTGCTAGAGAGTATCTCTACATAATCCAGAGCACAAATCTGGCCGGATTGCCCATTTATACAAAAGGCAAGCTCGTCAAGGAACCCAACCAGGAGAGCTATTACTTCCTGGTTTCATCCAAGAGGGCACTGTAGGAGAAAAATGACAATGCTCAAGATCATAACATGTCCTTCCTGCGGCAGCAGCAAGATCAAAAAGGTTCGCCGCAACTGGACCGGAAGCTTCAAGGGGAAGAAATACACGGTCCCCAACTTGCAATACTACGAGTGTCCCGACTACAGTGAGAGAGTCTATGATCGCGACGCAATGCGGGCGATTGAGGCATACTCTCCGGCTTTCGAACGGATGCACCCAAAACGTAAGTCGGCCTGAATCCCTAAAGGGCAATCATCACCGGCAGTAGTGGTCACCGCTTTGAGCAGAAGGCGAGTTGAAAACCCTGAACAGGGCTAGGCCGCCTTCCTGGTAATCGGAATCTTTAATTATTTTTTTCTTAACATTCGGAAAACCTGCCAGTCACTGTAGGATTTCTCAAGCCTTTTAACGTTCAAGGTCGCGGATTTCAGTAGCATTTTCTTTTGAGACCCCTAAAAGCGGTTGGCACCTTTCTTGCGTCTTATCCACTAGTTATCAGATTTTCTCAAATGGCCAAGGAGGCCGCTTATGATCGTACCCGAGTTTGAATACGTCTCACCGCAAAGCCTTCAGGAGGCCTGTGCGTTACTGGTCCAGTATGGCGACAGCGCCAGGGTGCTGGCCGGCGGCAGCGATCTCCTGGTCAAGATGAAGGACGGCTTGATGAAGCCCGCGTATCTCGTCTCGCTGAAGAACCTGGACAGTCTGAAGGCGATTCGCTACGAGACCGGCAGGGGCATCATTATCGGGGCCCGGGCAAGTCACAATGAGGTGATGAACAACAGCCTCCTGCAGGAAAAGTACCGCTCTGTCTGCGAGGCGGCCCACTCCATGGCGGCCGAGCAGATTAGAAACATCGGCACTGTCGGCGGTAATCTGGTGAACGCCGTCCCCTCGGCCGATTTGCCGCCCATCCTGATCGCGCTGGATGCCCAGGCGCGGATCGTGGGAAGCAGCGGAGAGAGAAACATTTCGCTGGAAAACTTTTTCCTTGGACCGGGCAAGACTGTGCTCGAGAAGGGCGAGATCCTGGCGGAAATCATCATCCCGGATCAGCCGACGACCGGCAGCAACTACATCAAGTTCGGCCTACGCCGGGCGGGAGCGCTGGCAGTGGTCGGTGTGGCCAGCAGCGTGACGGTCGGCGACGGTACCTGCCGGGACGTTCGCATCGTCCTCGGCGCCGTGGCACCGACGCCGATGCGGGCAGTTCAGGCCGAGAACGTTATCCGCGGCAAGAAAATCAGCCAGGGACTTATCGATGAAGCGGGGAGAACCGCTGCGGCGGAATCAAAACCTATCAGCGATATCCGGGGCAGCATCGAGTATCGGCGCAACCTCGTCAGCGTACTGACAAGGCGCTCGCTGAAGGCAGCCATCGAAAAGGGCCACAATTAAGCGCGCAGGAGGTATATTTGTGGGTACGACTATTAAGAAAGGCAAACTTCACATAGTGACGTTAACCGTCAACGGCGAGGAACACACAGTGCTCGTCAAGGCTAATACGACACTGCTGGATCTGCTCCGCGAGGAGTTCGACTACACCGGGACTAAAAAAGGTTGCGAACTGGGCGACTGTGGCGCCTGCACGGTCCTGATGGACGATAGGCCCGTCAATTCTTGCCTCGTTCTGGCCGTCGAGGCCGATGGCCACTCCTTCACGACCATCGAAGGCGTGGAACAGGGCGGCAAGCTGGACCGGCTCCAGGAGGAGTTCATCAACCAGGCCGCCGTCCAGTGC
>Ga0209317_1002574_pt1 | contig 12958 bp, 9 predicted proteins | sample RifGroB2_FD_183994 | JGI IMG/M metagenome (GOLD analysis project Ga0209317, IMG submission 183994) | Soil microbial communities from Rifle, Colorado, USA - Groundwater B2 (SPAdes) (version 2) | ecosystem: Environmental > Terrestrial > Soil > Unclassified | place: Rifle, Colorado | collected...
GAGCCGACGCATGACTCGGGGCCATGGCTGGTTGCTAACCACTACCTTGTGGGAGACTTGCACTCCCTACCCTTTGCCGACTTTTACCGGCGCTTTCGACTTTCACCTCCTGCTCTTTGCCGGCTTTCACCTGCGCTTTCTGAACGTCCCCCTGCCTATTGTCATCCCTCCCTTACGCGACCGGCGCGCGGACATCCCGCAACTTGCCGAGCAGTTCCTGGACGGCCTGAGGAAACATCAGGGGAAGCCGTTGCCGGGCCTCTCGCAGGCAGCCCTCGACAGCCTGCTGGCCTACGACTGGCCCGGCAACGTCCGCGAACTGCGCAACCTGCTTGAATACGCCTCGATCATAACCAGTGGCGACCTGATCCAACCGGAACACCTGCGCCTGCAGCCACAACTGCCGTCCCTGCCCGAAGAGCAGGCGAAAGGTCGCGTCTCCCTCAAATTCAGCTTCGCTGCCGCGGAATTCTCACTCGATGCCGTGAACCGGCAGGTCATGGAGTGGGCCCTGGCTCAGTGCAACAACAACAAATCCTCCGCCTCTCGCCTGCTGAAGGCATCCCGCAAGCTTTTCTACTAACCCTCCCGCCTGCCTGTCCCATACCGGACAGATCGTCCGGATCCGGACAGATTCCCCAGTCCCTAAACCCATAACATTTCGATATCACGTTGATTCCGGTCCTGGCACGAACTTCGCCACTTCTAATGACATACACACGCGCACGAAGTCAATGATGTCCCGTTTGGGACAGTCGCTTGCGGACCAGGAGATAACCATGTCACAGGATGCGGTTGAGCGGGTGCTGGGAAGGTTGATTACGGACGAGCGGTTCCGTCGTACTGCGGCCGACTCGTTCGAAGCGGTCTGCCGCCAGGAAGGATATTGCCTGTCCGCAGCTGAGTTGCGGCTAATCTCCCGTCTGGAACTCGCCTGTTTTGCTGAATTGGCAGGCAGGCTCGATGCAGGGCTGCGTCGGGCCGGTAGCGCTGGGAGCATTCAGTGATAGCCGCCACTGAGTGACCAATAAACAAGATCTAGTTCAAATAGATAGGTATAAAGCATCTAACGAAAAAGGAGAACTACCATGAAAAGTATTTCGCAGTTCAGTCGCTTGATCTTTGTTGTCTTGAGCTTTGCGATACTGTTGTTGGCAGGTTGCGGTGGAGGAGGCGACAGCACGCCGACAGGAACATTTACCGCCAGCCAGGTATCGGGAAAAACATTTGAGTATTCCAGCGCCGGGTCCACGGGAACGTTTGCATTTAACGCCAATAGCACCTGGAGCGTAACGATTGGGGCGTCCACCTTCAGCGGAACATGGAGTATCACCAACGGCAAACTGGTCTGCGTGACTACTTCCGGCGGGAATCACACCCTTACCTACACATTGCTCTCCAGCGCGTCCAACACCATTACTACCAGCCTTATCGAAGTAAACCCTTCCGACCCTGATAACCCGGTAACTTCCACCGCCACTTTCACCTCCACTGCCATTGATTATGCAAAGTCCGCCAACTGGCTGTCCGTGCCATCACAGCTTGATCCCGTTAAAAATGTCGATTTCTTCTATGTCTATCCGACCGCGTACTTTGCCGGCCCGGGAGATCCAACAATCGGCCAAATAGACAACGCCATCATGATGGCAGGTGCAAAATCCTGGTTTCAGAAACAGGCTACCGCCTTTGCCACTGTCGGCAATATATACGCCCCCTACTATCGCCAGGCAGATGCCTTCTATACACTGGCTTTGCCGACTGCAGACGCCGTGTATGACTTCATCGGCGGGACACCGGCCACGGATGTCACAGCAGCGTTCGATTATTACATCAAACACTACAACAACAACCGGCCGTTCATTCTTGTGAGTCATTCCCAGGGTTCAACGGTAGTCGCGCTCCTGCTGCAAAACTACATGAAAGCCAATCCCGACGTCTATCAGAGGATGATTGCCGCCTACGCCATCGGCTGGTCTTTCACGCAAGACTATTTCGACCGCAACCCCCATCTGAAATTCGCCCAGGGTCCGGATGATACCGGTGCGATCATCTCGTACAACACCCAAAGCCCTTCCTTTACCGGCAGAAACCCCGTGGTCTTCCCCGGCGCCATGGCAATCAATCCGCTCTCCTGGACCAGATCTGCAGCCCCGGCACCAGCCTCAGCCAATGCCGGCTCGCTGCGCCTGCTCGATGCTACGGCAACGGCCCCGTTCTACGAGGGGGATGTCATAATCCCCGTGCAGACAGTAACCGGCTATGCAGATGCGCAAATCGCCACAATCAACCCGGTCACGAGCGCTCTCGACCCAAATTCTGCGACAAATGTGGTGCTCTGTTCGACCGTGGACCCGGCAACATTCAAGCGCCCGAGCCCTATCACGCCCGGCTTTTACCACACCTATGACTACGCATTCTATTACGGCAACCTTGCCGCCAACGCCGCCAACCGCGTTGCCAGGTTTCTCAACCCATAAAGGAGAACTACCATGAAAAGCATATTGCGGTTCATTCGCTTGGTTTTTGTGGTTTTGAGTTTTGCCGTACTGCTATTGGCAGGCTGTGGTGGAAGCACCCCGACAGGGACATTTACTGCCAGTCAGGTATCCGGCAAAACGTTTGCCTATTCCAGCGCCGGTATCACGGGGACACTCTCATTGAATGCCGACGGCACCTGGAGCACAACCATTGGTGCGTCTACCTTCAGCGGAACATGGAGCATCACCAACGGCAAGTTGGTCTGTGTCACCACTTCCGGCGGAAATCATACCCTTACCTACACGGCACTTGTCAGTGATGATACAACGGCCATCCATACCAGTGTGGTTGAAGTAAACCCCGCTGACCCTGCCAACCCGGCTACCTACACCGCCACCCTTACGGCGCTCCTATTGACCAGCTCTCCCCGTTCCTCTCTTGAGCCGATCTTCTTTGTACATATCTCAGATACGCACTTTGATACAAAAACGGCAGAGAATGACGGAATTTCAGCAGACGGAGTAGACCTTACGGAGAGCGGCCAGGCACTGATGAGAGCGCTCATCACAGAGGTTGCACCGGTGATCAACCCCCTCGCCATTCTCAATACCGGCGACATGACCGAAAAAGGGTACATTGAAGAGACATGGGAGACCTACAGCAATCTCTTGAAGAGCAGCACCCTGACAGCCTATCCGAACTATGTTGATATTGTCGGCAACCACGACGTCAAGGTCCAAAGTTCGCTTTTTGATTACGAAGCCGGTTTGCAGAACTTCCTGCTGTATGCCCAGACTCCCAGCAGGTATGGCTACACCACCCTCGACAGTCCGGTCGGGGCCGTACGACTGATTCGCACCAACACCGCCGCATCCACATCGGCAAATTCACAAACGCGAAATATGGAAAACATAAATGGCTATTTTCCCGAAAGTCAGCAGCAAGCTCTTCTTAACCATCCTGACCGCAACCAGTCTGTGGCGCTCAACGTCGTACTCGGCCATAGCCCCGTCGCAGAAAACTATACTCCCTATGTTCCGGGAACCAATGCTGGCCAGTATATGTTCCAGATTACCGATGGCAATGGTCGCATGAAACAACTCATAGACGATTTTAAGGCGCCCATTTATCTCAGCGGGCATGTTCATGCCCCCGGACTCGAGTGGCTCGGTAATAAGTCACTGGTTGTCAGGGCTGATGCCTTCGGTGCCCACGGGAAGGAGGCAACCTTTTTTCTTGTTGCTTATGATTTTGAGGCAAAGAGTCCTGCCGTTAAGCTGGTGAGAATTGATGCAACGAGGCCGACAAATACTGTTCACTGGCCAATTGTCTTCATTACGACGCCGGCCGATAGCGCGCTCGGCAATACCGGATCCTATACCGGGGGCAACCCCAACTCGCAGCCCTTTACCACAGGACAGACCATTATGCTGAAAACCATGGTCTTCTCGCCGGAAACAGTCACTTCCGTCGAATACACGATTGATGACGGGCTCATATCGACCCCCCTTGCAGCCGTCAGGAATACCGGCGGAAGAGTCTGGGCGGCCGGCATCCCTCTGGCGGGACTGACAAACGGCTCCCACACCGTAACGGTTACCGCAACGAGAAGCAACGGGATGACGGGGAAGGATACGATTTCGATTGAAATTGATTAGTTTTCATTCGGAAACAACCAGTTTCTCATCCGAAGTTTCCGAATAGAAACTAAGTAAGTTTTATGGGGGGAGATCATGGTAACGAAGAGGTATCATCTGCATTTCAGGGCCTTAAGCGTACTTCTTGCCATGGCGATCCAATTGCAGCTGGCGGCATGTGGAGGGGGCGATTCCAATCCTCCGCCAGTTGCGCAATGGCCAATCGCCAAGGAAGTTTTCACCACGGTCCAGCAGCAGATCCTTCCTATCGGGCTGCCGGCGGATACACCGCAGATCAATCCGGCGGATGTGCATCTCTACTCGCAGTTCGGCTACAGCGCCTGGCATACCGGTCCAGAACTGGCTCCCGAAAAGCGAACCGATCTTGCGCCTGACTATAACGGCGCGCCCAACGCCACACGACTGCTCTCTTTTTTCGCCATATCCGACATTCATATCTCCGACAAGGAATCCCCGGCGCAGCCCCTTTATGTCGGCTGGAACGCGAAGTATGGCACAACCTCCGCAGGCCAGTCCTCGGCCTGGTCGGCAACCTGGCTCTCGACGACCCAGGTCCTCGACGCTGCCGTCCAGACAGTCAACGCACTGCATAAAAAGTCGCCTTTCGATTTCGGCATCTCTCTCGGAGATACCATTAACAACTCCCAGCATAACGAGCTGCGCTGGTACATCGATGTCCTTGACGGCAAGGTCATTACTCCGAGTTCCGGCGCTCATCTCGGAGCCGATACCATCGATTATCAGAAACCATTCAAGGCGGCAGGTCTCGACAAGGCGATCCCCTGGTACCAGGTGATCGGCAACCACGATCAGTTCTGGATGGGGTCATCATACGAAAACGAAAAAACACGGCTTGCGCACATTGGTAATACGGTTCTCAACCTGGAACTCGGTCCGCCATCCGCTGGCGGCGTATATCGAAGCGGTCCGTATATGGGGGTGGTCGATGGCTCCGACCCATTGGGAAGGGTAATATTGTCCGGCCCGCAGGAGAACTTTGCTACTCCGCCGACCGTGGTCGCCGATCCAGACCGGCGAGCGCTTTCCACGCCGGAATCGTCAAGCTTCAACTGGATGAATGAATTCTTTACGACTACTTCGAGCCCGATCGGCCACGGTTTCACCCAGAAAAGCCTCGATAACGACTTTGCTTCTTACAGCTTTAGGCCGAAGGCCGGCGTACCGATCAAAATCATCGTCCTGGACGACACCTGCAAGGGAGCAAGTCAGCCAAATTATGCCTTAGGCTGCCTCGACCAAAATCGTCTTGACTGGCTCAAAAATGAACTGCAGAAAGGTCAGGACGAAAACAAGCTCATGATCATCGCGGCGCATGTCCCGATCAACCCGCAGATAAGCGCCACCAACACGGCACATTTCCCTTTTTTCCGGAGTCCCGGCTTTACAGAGGCGACACTGCTCCCGATTCTTCACAGCTACGAGAATCTGATCCTGTGGATCTCGGGACATCTTCACCGCAATGTCGTTACCCCCCAGGCACTTGCAGGCGACCCGACGCACAGCTTCTGGGAGGTCGAGACTTCGTCGCTCATGGATTTCCCGCAGCAGTTCCGTACCTTCGATATCCACCGCAACACTGACAATACCATTTCAATCAGGATCACCAATGTCGATCCAGCCGTTGCGCCGGGGACCCCAGCGGATAAATCACGCGGATATGCAATCGCCTCGGAAAGGATATTCGGCGCCACCGACGCGGTTCGCGCGGATACGTCATCCCGTGCGTACAACGCCGAGCTCGTCAAGCAGCTGAGCCCTGCAATGCAGAGCATAATCGCCAATTACTAATGCCGATTTCAAATCAGAGATGAAATCAAGGCGGAGAGAATTGAGGCGGCGAAGGCATACAGACCAGCGCGTTTCTTCGGGGTCGTGTCTACATTTTCATTTAATTGAAAATCTGAGTAGTACTGACAGGAAGCCAAGAAATCAATAACGGCATTCATACTTGCAGCAATCAGTAAATTTTTTACACATGGAGAGGGCACATGCACTACCTCAAGCAATTGACCTCATTCTCATGGTATGCATGTATCTGCCTGCTTTCAGCCTGCGGCAGCGACTCGTCTACGCCTGACTCCAAAGCGCCGGTCAGCCTGCAGGCGCAATATTCCAGCGCCGTAGCCGACGCCCGCACGGCCGCGCCGTCGGAAATTTCAAGATTCCTCACACCGATCACTAATGACAACCCCAACCTGATCTGGGAAAACGGCGTGGTGGGATCGCGGCTGCTGGTGGTGACCTGGCTGGGGGATGCGGGGAAATACTATAAATGCAGTGATACTGGCGGGTGCAGCGGCAACAGCTCCTGCATCGAAGGGGGCGAATGCCCGAACTATAAATACGACTCCTGGGTGACGGTGGTGCCGGAGATCAAGAACTTTTTCGGCAGCGCAGTGCCGCAACCCCTGCGCATCGCCCAGTTGCTGGGGCTGCCTCCTGAAGCTGCCGTTGCAGGGGGGGCGACCGAGTATAAATACATGCTTGAGATGTGGGTCTCCCCGCAGGACCTCTTCCGCCCCTGTCCCGACAGCGAAATATCCGACACGGCCTGCGAAACGGGTTTTCCGACCGATTCCTTCCGCATGCTCGATCCCAGCAACAAAGTCAGGGCAACGGCCGGACCGGAATATGGGGTTTTCAAGAACTACTCCTCCTGGTTCACCAACCAGGCCCGTTACTCCTACACCCTGGGTTCCTACCCCTACCCGTGGACCCGTCTCGGCTATACCTACGACTGGGGGAGCGGCAATCATGTCGGCTTGAGCGAGTTTGTCCTGCACGGCAGGAAAGAGGATGGCTCGGGAATTCCGGTCGGGATTAAATCGGTCAAGACCACAGCGGAGTATTGGGGAACGGCTTCAATGCAATAAAAGGCCGGGTTGAGAAGGGCACAACGCACCATGATCCGGCATCGCCCACAAGGAAACTACCGTGCTTAAAAATGTAAAAATGTTGTCGGCCCTCTTTCTCTTCATTCTGATGGTCTGCAGTCAAAATGCAGGTGGCGCGCCACTGCCGGTGGATCTCATGATTACCAACGCCCTTGTTGTCACCATGGATACCGGGATGACGGTCATCGAAAACGGCAGTGTTGTTATTGAGAAGGCTGAAATAGTAGCGCTTGGCCCCTCGGCCGCCATGAGAGAGCAATATAGCGCAGCCCGAAGCATCGATGCCGCAGGCAAGCTGGTAATGCCTGGCCTGGTGAATACCCATACCCATGCAGCCATGACCCTTTTCAGGGGGCTGGCCGACGACCTACCGCTCGAGATCTGGCTCACAAAGCATATCTGGCCCGCCGAGGCCAAGTTCATCACCGCCGCGTCGGTCCGGACCGGCGCGAATCTGGCGCTGGCAGAAATGATCCGCTCCGGCACAACCACATTCAGCGATATGTATTTTTTTGCGGACGAGCTTGCTCAGGCGTCCAGGAAAGCCGGCGTCAGAGCGGTTGTGGCGGAAGCGGTACTTGATTTTCCGACGCCAGACAGCAAAAGACCCCAAGAGAGTTTTGCCATCATTGAAAAACTGGCGGATAGATGGAAAAACGATTCACTGATCACGATTGCAGTCGGAGCTCATTCCCCGTACACCTGCTCTCCGGAGATCCTGAAATCCTCAAAAAAGCTGGCCGACACTTTGGGGCTGCCGCTTACGATACATGTTTCCGAAACCCGGAAAGAGGTTGACGACATAACGATAAAATATGGCGTGCCGCCCTTTGAGTATCTCGACCGCCTCGGCTTTTTTGGGGGCACGGTTATCGCGGCCCATGCCGTATATCCGACCGCCAGAGAAATCAAGCTGATGGCGGAAAGACGCGTGGGTGTGGCCCACAATCCGGGAAGCAACATGAAACTTGCCAGCGGTGTCGCCCCAGTGCCGGAGATGCTCCGGGCCGGAATCGCCGTCGGACTCGGTACCGACGGGGCGGCCAGCAATAACAATCTGGACATGTTCAAAGAGATGAATGCCGCCGCCCTGCTCCAAAAGGTGTCCCGGCTTGATCCGACAGCCATGAGTGCCCGCGACACGGTCAAAGCAGCCACCATCGGCGGCGCGAAGGCATTGGGGCTCGAAAAGCGCATCGGATCGCTGGAAAAGGGGAAGCGGGCCGACCTGATCATTGTTGACCTGAACAGTCCGCATCTTGTGCCGCTCTACAATGTCTACTCGCAGCTTGTGTACGCAACAAACGGAGCGGATGTGGATACCGTGATTATCGACGGCAGGATTGTCATGGAAGACAGGAAGCTACTCACTCTTGACGAGGAGAGCATCTTGCAGGAAGCGCGAAAACTGGCGCTAAAAATTCGTGAGCTTATTTAAGAGAGCTTAATGCGACATCTGAAGCACCTGACACACATCCAACAAAGGGAGCAGGAGATCAAGCATGAATTACGGTGAGCCATTGCCGCTGGCCCCTTGCCGGTGATCGTTTATGGTGCCTGTACCGCTTCTCACTCTGCAGGCATGTCTGCCCCACTGGGGCTAACAGCATGGAATGCCTGATCATGGGTTGAAACGAAACGGTATTTATGGTTACGAACCTCTAAAGGAGCAGCCAATGATTCCAACAACTGTTTTGTTCTATATATTGATGACAGTTGTATTCTCACAACCCTGTAAAGCAGCCCAAATGGAACCGCCACAATATAGGGGTGGCGATTGTGCAGGGTGTCATGGGCACGACAAAAAATTAGCGCAGAACCATCCTGAAACCAAAGCCATGAATCTTCAATCCTGCGAAAAATGTCACACCAAAGTAAATAGGGATCTAAGGGGAAAACTGCCGGGAAGTCACTTTCATCTGCTGGCAAACATCACGTGTGAACAATGCCATGAAAAGGTGAACGATCCGGAATTTCCGTCTATGGAGCTATGCATTACCTGCCATGGCATCACAACAAAGCTTGCGGAAAAGACAAAAGGAGTCAAGCCAAGAAATCCACATACTTCCCCGCACTATGGTACGGAGCTTGACTGCAATTTCTGTCACCATCAGCACGCAAAATCAGAGAATTATTGCGTACAGTGCCATGCTTTCGGCTTCAAACCCCCCTGATTTTCAGCAGATATCACTACCGTTCTAAGGAGCAGTTCACACATGGTTGATACGGCAATACTTCAAAAGGTGGCTCAGAAGACAATCGGAAGAGCGCTGTTCATTGCCATTATTCTGGGCTTGGTTGCGCCGACCACAATGCTGGCAGCAGAAAAAGAACAACGGCATGATGTCGTAGTGGTTGGTGCCGGCATAGCGGGACTTTCCGCCACCTGGGAGTTGGCGCAGAAAGGCTTGGATGTCGCCGTCATTGAGATGCAGCCTCTCTATGGCGGGACTGCGACAATGAGTGAGGGCGCTCTCTGCATCGTAGGCACACCGGAGCAGGCGAATGCCGGTATTATCGATTCACCGCAGATCGCCTTTAAGGACTTCATGACCTATGGTGGTGACCAGAACGGTTCCGGTCCTGATGTCGAATGGGTGCGATATTACACAAGCGAGTCTCGCCATGAAATTTATGATTGGCTTATTGGGCTGGGTATAAATTTTGAGAAGAGCGCTGTCCTTATGCCAGGAAATAGTGTGCCGCGCTGGCATAAAGTCGTCGGCAAGGGGAGAGGACTTGTCGAACCGATCTACCGGGGCTGCAAGCAAAGCAATAAAGTAAAGTTCTTCTACGGTCACAAGGCCATTTCGTTGATCAGAGACAAAAGCGGCCAGATTACAGGCATCCGGACACAACGGCTCAAAGATAAGGTGTCGATCGATTATCTCGCACCGGTTGTGATACTGGCGACAGGAGGTTTTCAGGGCAATATGAAGATGGTGCAAAGTTATTGGTCTGAACAACAGCCGCTTCCGGAACGGATACTGACGGGCGCCGGAATAAACGCCACGGGCTCAGGTCATGACATAGCCCAGGCCACAGGCGCCAGACTGGTCAACATGCAGTATCAGTGGAATTATTCCACCGGCCTGCAAAGCCCATCCGATATCACCGGCTCGCGAGGGTTGAACGCATTCAGCCAGCAATCGATCTGGGTCAACAAAGCAGGGCGGCGTTTCGTAAATGAATCTCAAGACACGAAGGTGACATTCCCCGAATTGATCAAACAGCCCGGCGGCACATACTGGGCAGTATTTGACAGTGCGGCCCGCAACAGTTTTTTTGTATCCGGCTGGAGTCGGGAGTCAATTGAAGACGGACTATTCAATAATCAACAGAGCAAGCAGTTCGTAAAATCTGCACCAACTATATCAGAGCTGGCTGTGGCTGCCGGGCTTCCGGAGCAGGTCCTTACAGAGGCCGTTAGGCGCTGGAACGACATGGTAACCTCTGGCAGCGACATCGATTTTGGACGTATAAACTGCTGCCGGACCCCCTGGTCCAATCCGACTAGAATCGAGCGGACGCCGTTCTATGCCGTACAGTTTTACCCGCTGGCGCGCAAAAGCATGGGGGGCGTTTCTATCGATCGATCCTGTCGGGTCATTGATACCTCGGGACGGCCTATCCCCGGCCTGTATGCCGCCGGGGAACTCACCGGCCTCGCCGGTGTCAATGGTAAAGCTTCCCTTGAAGGAACATTCCTGGGCGCGTCCATTATGACTGGCCGTGTGGCGGGGCGAGCAGCTGCGGCAGATTTGTCAGCTCAAAGAAAACCATAACAGTTCCAGTTCCGGAGGGCTCAAGATGCCGCGCAAACCATCCAACCTCGTTTATGGTGTCGATGAAAACCCGCCCCTCGGGGTCGTCCTGATCCTGGCATTCCAGCATCTTTTCCTTCTGGGAGTCGGGCTGGTCATCCCGGTTATGACCATGCGGATTATCGGCTCAACTCCGGAAGAAATCAGGAGCGTGGTGAGCCTCTCCATGATCTGCGCCGGTACTGCCACCATCATCCAGTCCCTCAACAAAGGGCCAGTCGGAAGCGGCTATCTCTGCTGTCAGGGGAACGACCCGTCGGTTCTCGCCTTCTCCGTCATGGCAGGAAATGACAGATGAATTCCCTAACCCTGATTTTCACCGCGGCCTGCCTCTTCGCCATCGCCTACCGCTTCTACGGTCTGTTCCTGGCCAATAAGGTCATGAACCTGCGCGGGGAGCGGGAGACCCCGGCCGTTACCTGCGGGGATGGTCATGACTATCTGCCCACCGACAAGTACGTCCTGTTCGGCCATCACTTTGCCGCCATCGCTGCCGCCGGACCGCTCCTGGGCCCGGTGCTGGCGGCCCAGTTCGGCTTTCTCCCCGGCGCGCTCTGGATTCTCATAGGCGCGGTGCTGGCAGGCGGGGTGCATGACATGGTCGTGCTGTTCGCTTCGGTGCGGCACCAGGGTAAAAGCATCTCGGTCATCGCGGAAGCCGAGATCGGCAGGGCCGCGGGAAAAGTGGCGTCCATCGCCGTGCTCTTCATCCTGATCCTGACCCTGGCCGGGCTCTGCATCGCCGTGGTCAACGCCATGTTCAACAGCCCCTGGGGAACCTTCACCGTCTTCGCCACCATGCCGATCGCCATGATCATGGGGATCTACATGCAAAAGATCCGCCCCGGCGACATCAGGGGGGGGAGCATCATCGGCGTTGTCCTGCTGGCGCTGTCGATTTATGCCGGACCCTACGTCGCCGCCGACCCGACCCTGGCGGCACTGTTCACCTTCTCCAAGAAACAGCTCGCCCTGATCCTCCCGGCCTACGGCTTTGCCGCCTCGACCCTGCCGGTCTGGTTCCTGCTGGTCCCGCGCGACTACCTCTCTACCTATCTCAAGATCGGCACCATCGGCGCCCTGGCGCTGGGCATCGTTTTTGTCCATCCGACCCTGCACATGCCGGCAATTACCCCGTACTTCTTCGGCGGCGGCCCCATCATCCCCGGCGCGGCCTTTCCGTTTCTGTTCATCACCATCGCCTGCGGCGCCCTGTCCGGTTTCCATGCCATTATCGGCACCGGCACCACGCCGAAGATGATCGCCAACGAGCGCGACGTGCTCTTTGTCGGCTACGGCGCCATGCTGGTGGAAGGTTTTGTGGCCATCATGGCCCTGATCGCCGCCTGCGTGCTGCTGCCGACCGATTATTTCGCCATCAACGCCGCGCCCGCCGCCTATGCGAAGCTTGGCCTTGCCCCGGTCAACCTGCCGGAGCTATCCCGTGAGGTCGGCGAGCAGGTCCAGGGGCGACCCGGCGGCGCCGTATCCCTTGCGGTCGGGATGGCCTACATCTTCTCATCCGTACCGTTCATGAAGAGCATGATGGCGTACTGGTATCATTTTGCGATCATGTTCGAGGCTGTCTTTATCCTGACCGCCGTGGATGCCGGTACCCGCGTGGGGCGCTATCTGCTGCAGGAGATGCTCGGCAAACTCTACGCACCCTTTGCCGACAACTCCTGGACGCCCGGCATCATCCTGACCGGCGCCCTCTTCACCTCTGCCTGGGGCTATCTGGTCTATACCGGAGACATCTCCACCATCTGGCCGCTGTTCGGCATGAGCAACCAGCTGCTGGCAACCTGTGCCCTGATTGTCGGCACCACCATGCTGATCAGGCTCGGCAAGGCAAAGTACTCCTGGGTCACCGCCGGCCCGGGCCTCTTCATGTTGCCGATCTGCATGTGGGCCGGATATCTCAACATCACCGGGAACTTCCTGCCCAAGGGGCTCTATCTTCTGGCGAGCATGTCCGTCATTCTGATGCTGTTGATGACGGTCGTCTTTGTTGCAGCGTTCCGGCGCTGGCAGGCATTGCTGCAGATTGAAAAAACGGTAGCCGACAGCCATGGCGACCAGG
>Ga0209317_1002575_pt1 | contig 12951 bp, 11 predicted proteins | sample RifGroB2_FD_183994 | JGI IMG/M metagenome (GOLD analysis project Ga0209317, IMG submission 183994) | Soil microbial communities from Rifle, Colorado, USA - Groundwater B2 (SPAdes) (version 2) | ecosystem: Environmental > Terrestrial > Soil > Unclassified | place: Rifle, Colorado | collected...
GGATCAGGTTGTAGAACTGGAAGATGAACCCGACGCTGCCGGCGCGCCAGCGGGCGAGATCACCTTCGCCCAGGCGGGTGATCTCGACGTCGGCGATCAGGATGGATCCCTCGTCGGCGCTGTCGATGCCGGCGATCAGGTTCAGCAGGGTGCTCTTCCCGGAACCGGAGGGCCCCATCAGGGCGACGAACTCCCCTCTGGCGATGTCGAAGTCGATCCCGGTGAGAACCGGAATGAGCTGGGCACCGCGGCGGTACGCCTTGGAGAGCCCCCTGATCCTGACGATGGGTGCGCTGGTTTGGGCCATGGCTACTTTTCCGCCGTCTTCACGCGGCTGCCGTCCCGCAGCTTGTCCAGCGGCCTGATGGCGATGCGCTCGCCCGCCTTGACGCCGGAGGCAACCTCCACAAGGTCCCCGAGCTTCGCCCCTAGTGCCACCGGTGCAAGCTGAGCCCTGTCCTTGACCACCTTGAAGACGTAATCCTTGCCGTCGCGACGCAACACGGCGGCGGGGGGGATGGCGATGCGGGGTTTGCCTTCCCCTTCCTTCAGCTCACGTTCCAGGAAGGCGACCTTGGCGCTCATCTCCGGCAGGATGCGCTTGTCCTGGTCCAGGAAGCGGACCTTGACCATGACGCTCCCCTTGCTGCGGTCGGCGGTGGGGACGATGGTATGCAGGACGCCGCGAAAGCGGATCTCGGGGAACGCGTCGAGAAGGATCTCGCAGGGCTGCCCCACCTTCACCTTGCCCAGGTTCGCCTCCGAGACGTCTGCCTCGACCTGCAGCGACCCCATGTCGGCCAGCGTGACCACAGCGGCCTTGGCGTTGGCCGCGGCGGCAAGCGGCGAGACTATGTCGCCCACGTCGGCGTTCTTGGTGAGCACGACACCGTCAAAGGGGGCGCGAATCAGGGTGTAGTCGAGCGACGCCTCGGCACCCTGCAAGGCGCTCTGGGCTCCCCTGATGTTCGCCCGGGCGGCGGATGCGGCAGCCACCGCGCGCTGGTAGCGCGCCTCTGCGCTGTCGTAGTCGGCCTGGGCGATGATCCCCTGGGAGACGAGTTCCCTGGCGCGGGAGAGGGCCCGGGCTGCATCCTTTTGCTCCACCTTGGCCTGCTCCAGGTTGTCGCGTGCGGCGGTCACGGTCGCCGCGGCCCGGCCTTTTTCCGCCGCCACATCCCGGTTCTCCAGGCGCGCCAGGAGCTGCCCCGCACGCACCACGCTCCCCTCCTCCACCCCGAGCCATTCCAGCCTGCCGGTCGCCTTGGAGGAGACCGCCGCCTTTCTCTGGGCCACCACGTAGCCGCTCGCGTTCAGAAGCGAAAAAGTCTGGGAGGGGTAGACGAGAGAAACGGTGGCGACTTCCACCTCGACGCTGCGCCTCATGGCCATGATCCACAGCCCCAGCAGCAGGGCCAGCAGCACCAGCGCGGCTATGATCCGCGGGCGCCACTTCCTGCCTGCGCCGCCGGCGGGGGTGTAGCGTTGCTTGTCGATGGTCAGTCTGTTCAGGTCATCTTGCGCCATGCACGGTCACCCCGATTAACGGTTTCATAAAAGCGGAAGCTAACACATTTTATCGTGGGTGGGAAGTCCGCAATACTCTCACAGCTCCTCTACCTGAAGGTCTATGATCTGCAGGTCCGGCCGTTCCGAGACCAGCCAGTATTCAAGCTCCTGAAGCAATTGCCTGGCACGGGTGGCATTGGGGGCGACGGTGACGAAGCAGAGCTCCGCGTCGGCTGGCTGATCGTTTAGCGCGCTCTCAGAGCAGGCGACGTTGAACCTGTTGCGCGCCCGGGAGAGCACGCTCTTCACGATGGCCCGCTTTTCCTTGAGCGTACGGCTCGGCAGCAACAGCCTCATCTGCAGCAACACGACATGCATCCGTTCCTCCTTTAACAAAAGACAATGCAGCGATTCTACCATGCTCGAGCGGTTGAGATAAAAACCAAACCATTGGCCACGGAGAAAATCTGAGGACATCTGAGAAACCTTCAGGCGATTTGCTTTTCTCAGATTTTCTCAGATGTTCTCCTTGCTAACGGTTCCGGTTTTGGCTTTTTAACTTGCCCCTCAAGGGCAAAAGGTGTATCCATGCTGTCCGCTCACGCGGAGAGAGAAACGCATAAACCGAAGGAGAAACATCGATGGGCATCCTCGCCAACACAGTAAGCGTCTGCCATTTCAAGGTTCAGGGGGAGTTCCCGCAGCAGCAGGACCTCTACACCTGGGTCACCAAACAGCTGGCAGGCAACAGGTTCAACCCGATCGACCAGGGAACCGAGGAGCTCTCGGTCGGCTGGGCACATCTGGACGATCCCAGAATTTCCGACTTCGACTCCCCCGCGGCCTGCTGCCGCGAGCACTACCTCATGTTCACCCTGCGCCGCGACAAGCGCTCGGTACCCTCCGCCGTCCTCAAGGCGCACCTGGAGAAGGCCAAGGAGGAGTTCCTGGCGGAAAACCCGGGCTTCGCCAAGGTTCCCAAGCAGAAGAGGGAGGATCTCAAGGAGGCGGTGCACGCCATGCTCCTCTCCCAGACCCTGCCGACCCCCGCGACCTACGACGCGGTCTGGGACACGAAGACCGGCATCCTCACCTTCAGCTCGCTCTCCCCGAAGGTGATCGAGCTCTTCGAGGACCAGTTCAAGAAGACCTTCGAGGGGCTCAGGGTCTCCGCCTTCCACCCCTATGCCCGCGCCGAGAGCGTCCTGGATGAAGGCCACAAGGCGCTGCTGCAGCAGGCCAACAAGGCCGGCGGCGACAACTACCTGGAGCTGATCAAGGAAAACCAGTGGCTCGGCACGGATTTCCTGCTCTGGCTCATGTACCAGACCATGAACGAGTCCTCCGAGTACAGCGTGAACCAGCCGGGTGTGCTGCTCGCGAAGGAGCCCTTCGTGGCCTACCTCGACGACCGCGTGGTGCTCCTTGGCTCCGGCGAGAACGGCGCCCAGAAGATCACCGTGGCGGGGCCGCAGGACCACTTCAACGAGGTGAGAAGCGCGCTTTTGAACAAGAAGCAGATCACCGAGGCGACCCTGCACCTGGAGACCGGCGACGACCACTACAAGATGACGCTGAAGGGTGAGCTGTTCCACTTCGCCTCCTTCAAGTCACCGGCGGTCAAGCTGGAGAAGGACAGCAGCGTGGACGAGGCGATGGAACGCGAGGCGGTGTTCTTCGAGAGGATGCTGCTTCTTGAGAAAGGGACCCAGCTTTTTGACTCGGTCTTTGCGACCTTCCTGCAGCTTAGGCTGGGGAACGAGTGGGCGGAGCAGGAGGCGGCCGTCGCGAAGTGGCTGAACGTCTGCAGCTTCTGCAACAGCCAGCTTCAATCTTAAAAAGAGGGAAGCAAAAGCCGAAGTATGCGCGAAGGGCGCAAAGAGAAGGCTTTTTAGGGGTTTACCCTTTGAAGCCTTCTCTTTGCGCCCTTTGCGCGTTCTCAGCGTGTCAGATAAATCAAAAACCGGGCGAATGATTATTCGCCCCTACAGCGCGCCGACGATCCGGCCGCCCCCCACCAGCTCATCATCCTGATAGAAGACAACGGACTGCCCCGGGGTCACCGACTTCTGCGGCTCACTGAACCTGACTTCGCCGCGCCCGTCTCCCAAAAGCTTCACGCTGCACTCGACCGGATTCTGACGGTAGCGGATCTTGCAGGTGGTCTGCACCGTCTCTCCCTCGGGAGGAACAACCCAGCTGAGGTCGCAGGCGGTAAGGCCGGGTGCGAAGAGGATTCCAGCCTCACCGACGACCACCCTGGCGTTGATGGCGTCTATCGCCACCACGTAGAGCGGTTCCTTCCACGCGATCCCCAGCCCCCTTCTCTGCCCGACGGTGTAGCGGTGGGTGCCGTTGTGGCGCCCGAGCACCGTCCCGTTCACATGCACGATCTCGCCGCTTTTCCCGGCCAGCCTGCCGTCCTTTTCCAGGAATGCTACGTAATCGTCGCCTGGGACGAAGCAGATTTCCTGGCTGTCGCTCTTCTGTGCCACGGGGATGCCGAAGGCGGCGGCGCGCTTTCTCACCTCGTCCTTGCTGGGCATGTCCCCCAGCGGGAAGAGCACGCGGGCAAGCTGCAGCTGGGTCAGGGTGTAGAGGAAATAGGACTGGTCCTTGGCGAGGTAGGCCGCCTTCAAGAGGTGATACGTGCCGCTGTCGTCCCTGCTGGTCCTGACATAGTGGCCGGTGGCGAGGTAGTCGGCGCCCAACTCCAGCGCCTTGTCCAAAAGCAGGCCGAACTTGACGTAGCGGTTGCAGCGCACGCACGGGTTCGGGGTCTCTCCCCCGAGGTACTGGCTGCGGAAATCCTCCATGATGAGACGGGCGAACTCTTCTTCCAGGTGCACCTGGTGGAACTCTATTCCGAGATACTCGGCGACGATCCGGGCGTCCCCCTTGGCCTGCGGGTCCTCCCCCTCGCGCCGAAACAGCTTCATGTTGATGCCGATCACTTCGGCCCCCTGCTCTTTCAGGAGGGCGGCGACCGTCGACGAATCCACGCCGCCGCTCATGGCGACGGCTATCTTCTTCCCTTTATAGTCTGCTGTCATATCTGCTCCATGGTTTTCTGCCGTTTGCTGCGCATCCATAGTTGACCGAATCGCCGTCACAAGGCAACATTTTTTCGGCGGCCGCTGCCGAAAGCGCCGCTGCCGAGGCCGGATCAGCGCTCAAGTTCCACGGCTGGTTGCCGATATATATCGTGATCCCTTTCTTTCGTGGATTAAACTGTTGCCTGGCCAGTATCCCGTCCCAAGGAGAATCGCCATGCCCCTGTCGCTCACCATCAGGCGTCTACTGAACGTACAGCCGATCGACCTCCCGGTTTTCCATCCCATCGCGGTAAGGATCCTGCAGCTCTTGCAGACCCCGGATTACACCGTGAGCCAGGTTACCGAACTGGCCAACGAGGACCAGTCGCTGGCGGGGCAGATCCTGAAGATGGCGAACTCGCCGCTGTACATCGGCCGCGTCCGCAGCGAAACGGTCAAGGAAGCGGTGGTGAGGCTGGGGGCCCGGGAGATCGCCAACCTCTCCATGGCGGCGTCACAGGCGAGCGTGCACGCATCCGACAATCCCACGATCAATTCCTTCATGCAGTCGCTCTGGCTGCACAGCCACGCCTGCGCCCTCGGAAGCCGTTGGCTGGCGCGCAAGGCGGGGTATCCCCAGCACGGCGACCAGGCTTACATGGCGGGCCTTCTGCACGACATCGGCAAGCTCTACCTGCTGAAGGCGCTGGAGCGGTTGAACCGGATGGGCGTGGCGCACGCGGCGCTCGAGGAGGACCTGCTGCTGGAGATCTTCGCGGAACTGCACGTCGAGCAGGGATGCCGGCTCATGGAGCACTGGAACATGCCGAAGGTCTACTACAACGTGGTCGCCAATCACCACGACGAGAACTTCGACATCCAGGACACGGTGCTGACGGTGGTGAGGCTGGTGGACACGACCTGTCGGATGAAGGGGATCGGGCTTATGCATGACCCGCAGATCGATCTCGCGGAGCAGGCCGAGGCGGCCATGCTGCAACTCACCCGGGAAGAGATGGACGACCTTCTGGACGTTCTGGATGACTCTCAGGAACTGGTGCTGTAAAAGCAGGGGCTGGGGACTAGCAAAACCCTCAGTCCCTCAGTCCCTGGTCTCTAGCCCCTGGTATTCGAGGATGATCGGCAGGTCCGCGTCGGCCCACTCCAGCTCCAGCATCCTCTCGGGAGGGAGCCAGGTCATCGCGGAATGTTCGTGCAGGGTTATCTCGCCGGAAACGAGGCTGCAGAGGTAGGGATACAGGGTCACGGCGAAGGTGGGATACTCATGGGTGGTCGGCGTGAGCGGGCGCCCCACCGCTATCTCCACCCCCATTTCCTCGACAAGCTCACGCTTCAGGCACTCCTCGCGCCCCTCCCCGGGCTCTATCTTCCCCCCGGGAAATTCCCACCGAAGCGGCAGGTTCATCGACGCGCTGCGCAGGGCAGAGAGTACCAGCCCGTCACGCTCGATGATGGCACAGGCGACATGGACGTGTTTTCTATCTTGCTGTGTCATGGCACCGGACTATAGCATCATCCACTGGGTAAAGCCCGACTTTTTCATCAGGCCGGGGGGGCTGATGTTGCGCACGCCTCCGGGAGGACCAGCGGGATCTGCAGCTGGAATACCGAGCCGCCGCCCGGGGCGCTCTCGGCCCAGATGCTGCCGTCCATGAGCTCGGTCATGCGCCGTGCCAGGGTGAGCCCAAGGCCTAGACCCGGATAGGAACGGGTGATGGAGCCGTCGGACTGGGTGAAGTCGCTGAATATGCGCTCCAGGTCTGCGGGATCGATGCCGACACCGGTGTCCGAAACCGAGAACTGCAGCATCTGCTCCCCCGTCACCTCCTGCGGACGCACCTCCAGCCCAACCTCTCCCCCCGGCGTGAACTTTACGGCGTTTCCCAAAAGCATGCCGAGCACCTTGTGCAGCATCGCCTGGTCGCTCACCACAGCTTCCGGCAGCGCCGGGTCAAGGTAGACCCGGAAGCCGAGCCCCTTGGTCCTGGCCATGGTCTGCGCCTCCATGATCACCGTATCCAGGAAGGGCCTGAACTGGAAGGGTGCGTTCTCGGGGGCTCCCCCCTCCCCTTCCAGCCGGCTGGTCTCGATCAGGTCCTCCACGATCCCCAACAGCCTCAGCGCGGACTTCTGCACCATCCCCAGGTACTTGCGCTTGTTGTCGTCCTCTTCCTGGTTGAGCACCAGGTCGGTCATGCCGATGATCGGGGTAAGGGGGGTACGCAGCTCGTGGCTTACGCTGCGCAGGAACTCCTTCTTGGCGCGGTCGGCGGCGCTTGCCAGCGTCTCCAGGAGATCCCGGTAGCGCTTCAACTCCAGGTGGTTCTTCACCCTGGCCCGGACTATATGCGGGCTGATCGGCTTGGTGAGGTAGTCTATCGCCCCCAGTTCGAGCCCCTTGATCTCCTGCTCCTCCTCGATCATGGCGGTGACGAAGATGATCGGGATGTCACGCGTGGTCGGGTCTCCCTTCAGGATGGTGCAGAGCTCGTAGCCGTCCATTCCCGGCATCATGATGTCCAAGAGGATCAGGTCAGGCTTGTCCGCCCGGATCAGCTCAAGGGCGTCTGCGCCGCTGGTGGCGAAGAAAAGCTCGTAGTCGTCACCCAGGCTCTCGCTCAGGATCTCGATGTTGGCGGGGGTGTCGTCGACGATCATCACCGTCTGGCGTTTCATAGCTTCTCCCTTTTCTCCGGGCGCGGCTCCTGCGCTGCCGGGAAGATGGCCAGCAGTTGCCGCGCCTTCCTGAAATCAAGTTTTTCCAGGCAGGCCTGGAGCGCCTGCAGCTCCTTGGCAAACCTGCCGCGCGGCACCTGGCTGCAGAACTTCTCGAACTGCCGCTTGGCATCCAGGCTGTTCCTGGCGAGAAGGCGCTCCAGTTTCGCCTTTTCCGCGGCAAACCGTTCGGGCTCGAAGTTACCTTCGGGAGCCGCCTTGACCGGCCGTGCAACCGGAGCGGCCACCGGCTCGGGTTCCGGCGGATTCTCGGCGGCACGCGCCAGGGCCCGGACCATGCCGTCGACCAGCTGCGAGGGGCGCGCCGGAGCGGGATATACCACACTCACCCCCCACTCCTCCCCCAACTGCTGCACCGCCTCCAGCCGGTCCGAGGGGACGGTGGCCAGCACCGGGACCTGGTTTCTGTACCGGCTCCCGATGCTGCGGGAGAGCTGCTCCAGCCCCTCTTCGCCGGCAGTCGCGCCGTCAATGAGCACCAGATCGAACGGGAGCTGTTCAGGGGCGGTTTCCTCCTTGAGCGCCTCCAGGGCTGCCGCCAGGGTCGGCACCGCCAAAAGCTCCATCGGCATTCCCTGAATCATCTCGTCGAGACCTTCGACCGACGCCGTGTCGCCGTCCAGAACCAGGAGCCTCAGGTTGCGCAGCTCTTCTTCGCGTGCCTCCGCTGTTGCCATGCCGGCGACCGGGATGGCGAAGCTCACCGTGAAGGAGAAGCTGCTCCCTTTCTCCGGGACGCTCTGTACCTGCAGCTCGCCCCCCATCAGTTCGACCAGTTGGCGGCTGATGGAGAGCCCGAGGCCGGTGCCGCCGTACTGGCGCGTGGTCGAGCTGTCCGCCTGGGTGAAGGGGGTGAAGATCTTTTCCATCTGCTCAGGGGTGATGCCGATGCCGGTGTCCTGGACGCAGAAGTTGACCGCGACCATCCCTTCCCCCTGTGCGACCGGCTTCACCGCGACCACCACCTCGCCGCGCCGGGTGAACTTCAGCGCGTTGCCGATCAGGTTGTTCAGCACCTGGGTGAGGCGCAGCGGGTCACCCAGCAGTTTCCTGGGGAGTTCCGGGGCGAGCCGCATCTTGAAGTCGAGCCCCTTTTCCTGGGCCTTCAGGTGGTGCATGTCCGAGATGTTCCCCAGCACCTCGTGCAGGCTCAGCTCGGTCTTTTCCAGCTCCACCTTGCCCGCCTCGATCTTGGAGAAGTCGAGGATGTCGTTGATGATGTTCAAAAGGGTCCGGCTGGCGGAGCATATCTTCTCCAGATAGCCACGCTGCTTGGGCACAAGCTCGCTCTTCAGGGCCAGGCGGCTCAACCCCATCACCGCGTTCATCGGCGTGCGGATCTCGTGCCCCATGTTGGCCAGGAACTCGCTCTTGGCCCGGCTGGCGGCCTGCACCAGGTCGCGCTCCCGGCGCAGCTCAAGGGCCTCGCGCTTGGCGGTCACGTCCTCGATCACCCCGACCAGGTATTTGGGTTCCCCCTTCCGGCCGCAGACCAGGGACTTGGTGAGGTTCACCCACACCAGGGAGCCGTCCTTCCTGATCTGGCGTATCTCGATGCTGTAGTTGTCGATTTCCCGGTTCACCAGCCGGGAAAGTTGGCCCTGCTCGGCGGCCCGATCCTCCGGGTGGATGGTCTGTTCCAGGGTCGAGCCCAGGAGCTCCTCCTGCGTGTACCCCAGGATGTCGCAGAAGCGCCGGTTGATCCGGATCAGTATGTCGCTCAGGGCGATGTGGCAGATGCCGACTGCCGCCTGCTCGAAGGTGTTCCGGAAGCGCTCCTCGCTCTCCTTCAGCTGTTCCTCGGCTTTCTTGCGGAAGGTGATATCGGTCAGGACGCCCAGAAGGGCGTGCACCCGCCCGTTGTCGTCCTTGAGCGGGATGAGGGCCTTGCTCACCCAGGCCCCGTCCCTTTCACGCTGCTCGTCACGCTCGACAGCCGTGCCGGCCGCCATCACCTTCTCATCCTCCTCCTGGCGTTTCTTCGCCAGGGGGGGCGCAAAGAGATCGTAGTCGGTCTTGCCGAAGACGTCGCCGGGTTCGAGGCCGAGTTCGCGGGCAAAGCTGGAGTTGCAGGAGAGGTAAACCAGGTTGCAGTCCTTGAGGAAGATGCGCTGAGGCAGGTTCTCGATCAGCCCCCGGTAACGCTTCTCGAAGAAGAGCGCACTCTCCGCCTCCTTGCGCTCGGTGATGTCGTGCACCACGCTCACCACCCGAAGCGGGGTCCCCGAATCGTTCCGGAACACCTCTCCCACCTCCAGCAGAACCCGTTCGCCCCCCCCGGGGCAAAGCAGCGTGTATTCCACGGCGAAGGAGTCGTCGCCGGTCAGGGCGCTCTCGACTGCGGCGGCCACGGCCTCCCTCTCCCGCTCGGGAAGCAGGGACAAGAAGGCGTCGTAGCTGCAGGGTGCCCCATCGAACGGAATGGCGAAGATGCGGCAGAGTTCCTCGGAACAGTCCAGCCGGCCGCTTGCCAGGTCCCAGTCCCAGCTCCCGATGTGGGCGATGCGCTGCGAGATGCGCAACTGCTCCTCGCTGCGTCTCAATGCGCCCTCGGACTGGCGGCGCCACTTAAGCCGCAAGGCATGGAGCCCCCCCACGAAGACCACCGTCAACGCTCCCACCGCCCAGGCCTGGGGACGGAAGGCGGCGGCGCCTAAGATCAGCAGCAAAGAGGCGCAGATAGTCAGGGCCATTTTGCTTCGGCTATGGCTGCGCGCTGATCTGGAGGGAAAAGACATGGGGCACCTTTGACGACGACCGGGGCTCTTAAGATCCTGATGCGAAACGCCTTTTTCAAGCGGTGGCACTCTCCGCGCCACCATTTGCCGCGACAATTTCCCTTATCGGCTCTGATCGGAAAAACATTAATGAAATTAGCGAAAATGCGAAGTCGGCGGCAGCTGCCCTTCCCCACTTTTCGTGGGGGCGCCTTCGGCACCGTGCAACTTTATAACACCGCTTTCCTGGTTTTGGAACGCTCTGTGCTCTTTACCTGACATCCTGTCCGTTCGAGGCAGTTTGAATCGTCGTAAGGGGGTAAAATTCATGGGAAAAGCGGTCCTGTACATTCGCGACGAAGAGCTCCTGGGGAGCCTAAAAAACAGGCTAAGGGAGCGAGGGTTTGCTGAAATAATAGCGTCCGGGACCCCCGGAGAGCTGTTAGGCGAGGCCCTGGCCACCCATCCGGAGGTGGCGGTCATCGAGTTCCGCGCCGGCGACCAGGAGATCAGCGGCACGGTCAAACGGCTCTGGGAGAAGCTCAGCCTCCCGATCATCATGATCGCGGAGAGCAGCGATCTGGAGGATGTGCAGACCTGGGGAGAGTCGGCGGTTTCCACCATCCTGGCCAAGCCGGTCCGGGAGGAGGAGCTGGTGGCGGCGCTGGTCCTGTCCATCGCCGCGGCGCGCCGGGTGGAGCGGCTCAAGGAAGAGGTCTCTTCCCTCAAGGAGAGCATCGAGAGCAGGAAGGTGATCGAGAAGGCCAAGGGACGGCTCATGGAGCGCGACAAGCTCTCCGAGGCCGAGGCCTTCCGCAGGATGCAGAGGCTCGCCATGGACCGCAGGATATCGATGCGCCAGCTGGCCGACGCGATCCTGCTGACCGACAGCATCGGGGGGTAAGACTCCCCGTCCCGGCGAAGGGGAGGGAAAAGAAACGGTTGACACTCGTGCCACCATTACCTATATTTCATCATGGTAAAGGGGAGTAGCTATCGGTTTGCACGGCAACCGACCCGTGTTCGTCAAGACGGCTGAAAAGGCCCGGACATGGGGCATGACAATCCTGTCAGCGCAGGCAAGACCTTTATCCAGTGCAAACGTGCCTGGGTAAAGGTCTTTTTATTTGACCCGGCGACACGGCTCAGGAGGTAACGTCATGAACAGATTCAAGACAGCAGTCCTGCTCACCACGCTCACGCTCATCATGGTGGCACTGGGAAGCGCCATCGGCGGCCGGGGCGGCATGTACCTCGCCTTCTTCATGGCCTGCGCCATGAACCTCTTCTCCTACTGGTTTTCCGACAAGATAGTGCTGCGTATGTACGGGGCGCAGGAGATCACCGAGGCCGAGAACCCCGCCTTCTACGGGATGATCAGAAGGCTCGCGGTCCAAGGCGGGCTACCCATGCCCCGGGTTTACATCATCCCCTCGGAGAGCCCCAACGCCTTCGCCACCGGGAGAAACCCCGACCACGCGGCGGTCGCAGCCACCGAAGGGATCCTGCGCATCCTCACCCCGGAGGAGCTGGAGGGGGTGATGGCGCACGAGTTGAGCCACGTGGCCAACCGCGACATCCTCATTTCCACCATCGCGGCAACCATCGCCGGCGCCATCTCGATGCTGGCCAACATGATGCAGTGGGCCGCCATCTTCGGCAGTCGCAGCGATGACGACGAAGGGGGGGGGTGGGGAGGCCTGGCGCTCGCCATCATCGCGCCCATCGCCGCCATGCTGATCCAGCTTGCCGTCTCCAGAAGCCGCGAATACCTCGCGGACGAAAGCGGCGCGAGACTCTGCGGCAAGCCGCGCTCGCTCGCCAACGCGCTCAGGAAGCTGGACCAGGCCTCCAGGGCGCTGCCGATGCACGAGGCGAGGCCGGCGACGGCGCATATGTTCATCGTGAACCCGCTCACCGCGGGGATGCTGATGAAGCTTTTTTCCACGCACCCTCCCATGGAGGAGCGTATTGCACGACTGGAGCAGATGGGGCGTTAATTGGAGGGAGTTTTGACCACCAGAGAGATGATGTGGGTCGCCTTTGCGGGGATCATCGCAGTGATGTTCGTGTTGGACCTCTTCGTGTTCAACAGGAAGAGCCATGAAATAAAGTTCCGCGAGGCGCTCTCCTGGACCCTGGTCTGGGTCGGCCTCGCCCTGGCGTTCAACCTCGGCGTCTGGTATTTCATGGGGCCGGCCAAGGCCCTGGAATTCTTCACCGGCTACATCATCGAGGAGTCGCTCTCCGTCGACAACCTCTTCGTCTTCATCATGATCTTCTCCTACTTCCACGTTTCCCGGGCGCAGCAGCCCAAGATCTTGAAGTGGGGGATCATCGGCGCGCTGGTGATGCGCGGCATCTTCATCGTGGTGGGAATCGAGCTGATCGAGCGCTTCCACTGGATGGTCTACATCTTCGGCGCGGTGCTGATCTACACCGGTTTCAAGATGGCCTTCGGAGGTGACGAAGAGGTCCATCCGGAGAACAACCCGCTGGTCAAGCTGGTCAGGCGCTTCATGCCCATCACCAGGCGTACCTACGGGGAGCACTTCTTCATCAAAAGGCGCGGCATCTGGGCCGCCACCCCGCTCTTTCTGACCCTGGTCGTGGTGGAGTCGAGCGACGTGATCTTCGCCGTTGACTCCATCCCGGCGGTGCTCGCCGTGACCCACGACCCGTTCATCGTGTACAGCTCGAACGTCTTCGCCATCATGGGGCTGCGTTCGCTGTACTACCTGCTCGCCCACGTCATGGAGATGTTCTCCTACCTGAAGCTCGGGGTGTCGGTGATCCTCGCCTTCGTGGGGGCCAAGATGCTCCTGGTCGACCTGGTCGAGATTCCGCTCCTGCTCTCGCTGGGGGTCATCGTCGGCACCCTGACCATCTCCATCCTGACCTCAGTGCTCCTTGCCAAGAAGCCGCACAGGTAG
>Ga0209317_1002577_pt1 | contig 12938 bp, 8 predicted proteins | sample RifGroB2_FD_183994 | JGI IMG/M metagenome (GOLD analysis project Ga0209317, IMG submission 183994) | Soil microbial communities from Rifle, Colorado, USA - Groundwater B2 (SPAdes) (version 2) | ecosystem: Environmental > Terrestrial > Soil > Unclassified | place: Rifle, Colorado | collected...
AAGGGGCCCGGGATGGTGTCCATCTGGTTCGCCGTCGCGATGAACATGACGTTCGAGAGGTTGAAGGGGAGGTTTATGTAGTGATCGGAGAAGCTGTTGTTCTGTTCCGGGTCGAGCACCTCAAGAAGAGCCGACGAGGGGTCGCCGCGGAAATCGGAGCCGAGCTTGTCGAGCTCGTCCAGCATGAACACCGGGTTGTTGGAGCCGGCCTGCTTCAGCCCCTGGATGATCCGGCCCGGAAGCGCCCCGACGTAGGTGCGCCGGTGTCCGCGGATCTCGGCCTCGTCGCGCACCCCGCCAAGCGAGATCCGGACGAACTTTCGTCCCATGGCGCGGGCGATCGATTTACCGAGGCTGGTCTTGCCGACCCCGGGAGGGCCGACGAAGCAGAGGATGGGACCCTTCATCTTCTTCTTCAGCTTTCTGACCGCCAGGAACTCGAGGATGCGCTCCTTCACCTTCTCCAGGAAGTAGTGGTCCTCGTTCAGGATCTCGGAGGCGCGGTTGATTTCCAGCGCGTCCTTGGTCGACTTGCCCCAGGGGATCTCCACCATCCAGTCGAGGAAGGTGCGCAGCATCCCGGCCTCGGCCGCGTCCGGGTGCATCTGCTCCAGGCGGCCCAGCTGCTTGAGCGCCTCCTTCTCGACCGCCGCGGGCATCTTGGCGCTCTCCACCCCCTTCCTGAGCTCGGCGATCTCCTCGCTCCTCGCGTCGGTCTCGCCCAGCTCCTGCTGGATGGCGCGCAACTGCTCGCGCAGGTAATACTCGCGCTGGCTCTTACCCATCTCCTCCTTGGCGGCGGACTGGATGCGGGCCTGCATGTTCAGGAGCTCGCTCTCCTTGTTCAGGAGGTCGTTGACGCGCTTCAGGCGCTCCAGGGGGTCGATCACCTCCAAGAGCCCCTGCGCCTCCTCGACCTTCAGGCCGATGTTGCTCGCCACCAGGTCCGCAAGGCTGCCGGGCTCCTGCATGTTCTCGACGATGACCATGACCTCCGGGGAGACCGCCTTGCCGAGAGCCACGATCTTCCCCAGCTCCTCCTTCACGGTGCGGATCAGCGCCTCGGCTTCCAGGGTGTTTTCCTGCGCCGCGGGCTCCAGTATCCGGTCGATCCGGACCGAGTAGAACGGCTTCTCCGCCAGGTACTCGGTGATCCGGGCCTTGGTGAGCCCCTGCACCAGGATCTTCACACGTCCGTCCGGCAGCTTCAGCATGCGCATGATCATGGCGACCGTGCCGACCTCGTAGATCGCCTCGGGGGCAGGGTCCTCGTCGCCGACATCCCTCTGGGTCGCCAGGAAGATCATGCGGTCCTTCGACAGGGCGTAATCGACGGCGCTGATGGATATCTCGCGCCCCACGAAGAGCGGCAGAATCATATAGGGATAGACAACCACGTCCCGCACCGGGAGCAGCGGCAGAACGTCCGGTATGCTGAGTTCTTCGGTTTCCTGCCTGTTTTCCATGTACCTCTCCTTACTCTATCGGGATCTCCCGGATATGCGTCTTGCTTTTCTTGCACCAGGGGAACACCACCGTGAGAAGTCCACGCCGGTAGCGCGCCTGAACCCCGTCAAGGTCCGCCGCTGGCGGTATTTCGATCGCCCTGCAGAAGCGGCCGGTGGAGCGTTCGAGGCAGATGTAGTTCACCCCCGGCAAGACCTGCTCGCGCGTCACCCCCTCAACCACCATCGTGGAGCAGCAGATGCTGAGCGTGATGTCCTTCGCCTCGCAGCCGGGGAGTTCCACCTCCACCACAAATGAGTCCGCCGTCTCGTAGATGTCGACAAGAGGGGCGCTCTCCTTCTCGCTGAAACCCTCCCGCCCCTCCAGCGTGGAGAGATAACGGAAGATCTCGTCCATCTGCTGGCGGAACAGGTTCAGCCACTCCAACGGTTCCTTCGGAATCACCGCCATTGTCGCCCCTCTGGGTGGCCCGGCGCACCTTGCTGGGGGCGGGTTGGGCCGTGAACGCGAACTAAAAGACCGGTTCCGTGTTAACCACGGCTCGCCGGTGCAGATGATTTAACCATCTTTATCATGAAAGTCAAGGTAATCCGCCCTAACCTGCGCCATGCCCCCTGTTTGCGGCCGTTACAGGGTGCAAGCTGCCGTCATTGTTAATGATTGGCGTTTTGGAATTGAATAAGGCGCTCCGGATGTGTATAATCCGCCAACCGCACGGGCTCGTTCCGGCCGTCGGCGCCCAACGACGCCCGGGCCAAGAGCTGTACCGTCCGCACGGGCTTCCACAAACCACCACGCACGAAGCTAAAGAAAGGGCCATACATGAAAAGATACGCAGCACTATCCTCGCTTCTGGCGGTGACCCTGTTCAGCACCGGTTTCACCTGGCCGTTCCCCGCGTCCAACAGTTGCCGAGACGCCAAGCGGCTCATCATGGAGCAGTCCCCGCAGGCGAGCGAGTTGAAGAAAAAGGAGACCGAGAAGCGGGTGGCCGAGCTTTGCCCGACCGGAGCCGCCGGCCATTTCCTGAAGGCCTTGGCCTTCGAGCGAAGCGGCAATGTCGATGCGGCCATCCAGGAATACCGGGAGACCCTGGCGATAGACCCGGAATTCTACCCCGCCAGCGGCAACCTCGGGCTGTTGCACTTGAAAAAAGGCGCCGGCGAGGATGCCGCCGTCGAGCTCTCCGCGGGTCTTAAGACCGGCGACCCCCGCTACCACGCGGGACTTGCCCGCATCCTGGCGGAAAAGCAGCTGCACCTGCTCGCCATCTTCCACTTCAGGGAGGCTCTTGCGGCCTTCCCGGAGAACGGCTCGCTGCACGCCGATCTCGGCGTGGCGTACCACACCGTCGGGCAAAAGCAAAAGGCGGAGGACGAATACCGCAAGGCGCTGACCACGGAGCCCGGCAACGGCCGCGCCAGGCAAGGGGTGGGGGCGCTGCTTTTGGAGCGCGGCGAGACGGACAAGGCGGTGCACGAGCTGAAGCAGGCCGCCATTGCGGACCCGGGCAACAAGGAAACACACCGCCTGCTCGCCGAAGGATACAGCCGCAAAGGTGATCAAAAGAGCGCCGAGTACGAGAGGGTGCTGGCGGGGATCGGCCCGAAACCGAGCACGCTGCCAAAGACCGACCACATGGCGCTCGCCGAGAAGCACCGCGCCAGCAAGGATTACGTCATGGCGATCAGCGAGTACCAGAAGCAGCTGGCGGACGAGCCGGACAACGCGGTGGCTCTGCAGCGCCTGGCCGACTCCCTGCTCGCCGTCGGGCGCGACGACGAGGCGATGTCCTACTACCGCGACGCGCTGCGCAACAACGCGGAAAATGCGCAACTCCACTTCAACCTGGCCGGGATCTACGAGCGGAAGGCGCTTTTGGACGAGGCCGTGGTCGAATACCGCCAGGTGCTTGCCAGCACCCCGGACAACGAGCAGGCGCGCCACCGGCTGGCTGACATCTACACGCTCCGGGGGAGCTTCCCGCAGGCGCTGGAGCAGTACAACGAGCTGATCAAGATGAACCCCGCCGACCCCGGTTTGCAACTGAAGCTGGCCCGTGCCTACGTTAACACCAAGGATTTCCCTGCTGCGGCCGAGGCATACCAGGCCGCCATCAAGCTCGACAGCGAGTCGCTGGACGCCCACCGCGAGCTCGCCAACCTGCAGAGAAAGCGCAACCTGACGGAGGAGGCGGCCGTCGAGTACCAGGAAGTCCTGAGGGTCAAGAGGGACGATCAGGAAGCGCGCACCGCCCTGACCGCCATCTATGTGAAGAACAAGAATTACGACGCGCTGGCCGCGCTGCTGAAGGAAGGGGTGGAACTCGCCCCAAATGATGCCAACGCCCACTACAAGCTCGGGCTGGTCTATGAATTCAAGAAGGAATACGGCGAGGCGACGGCCCAGTACAGGGAGGCGGTAAACCTGAAACCCGACCACGCCAAGGCGCTGAACGCCATGGGGCGGGTGCAGATGAAAGACGGCCGCATCGCCGAGGCGAAGGAATCGCTCGAGGCTGCGAGAAAGGCCGACCCGGAGTTGGAGGAAGCCGCTATTCTTCTCAGCAACATCAAGGATGAACTGACCCCGGAACCGAGAAGCTACCGCAAGTACAAAAACTCCAAAAGCAGCAAAGTGGTGAAGAAGAGGCACAAAAAGAAGAAGGGCGTCAAAGCCTCCTCGAAGCAGTCCCCGAAGAAGAAAAAGCGCTCCAAGAAGAAAGCGAACAGGGATTAGCGGCGAGGCAGCTTACGCCAAGACCTGAACCACCAAGGCAGCCCGAAAAGGCTGCCTTTTTTTGTGCTGCTGCAGGTTGCGGTTCCCGATCGGCAGCCAGCGGAAAGACGAGGAAAAGACCGGGGGTTTGCCCCGGCCTTTTCCTCGTCTTCGCCCAAATTGTATGGATTTGTTTGCTAGGATTCACCCTCGGCCAACGGCATTATGGCCACTTTGGTCACTCCCGCACCGAGGAATCCCAGTTTCCTTGCCGCGGCCCGTGAAAGATCTATGAACGGGATGCTTTTCTTGCGGCAACGGTCGTTGATTACGACCGTGACTTCCTTGTCGTTGGCAAGGTTCCTGACTCGAACCCTGGTGCCCAGGGGAAGACTCTGATGGGCGGCCGTCATCTTTTCAGGATGATACCTCTCTCCCGAGGTGGTCTTTCTCCCATGGAACTTCTTGGCATAGTACGAGGCAATGCCAACCAGCTTTTTTACCACCGACCCTTTCTGCGGGTCTGCCTTTTCTACTACCGATGTTCCTGCTACGGAATTTTCTGCCACCTTTTCTGCAGCCAGCAGGGGAAGCGTGTGGATCGGGAGGAGCATCAGGCAAATGGCACATATGCGCACCATCCTGCCGCTCCGCTCGGTTGATGCCATGCGCACCTCCTTTGTTGGGCGAGGTTCTCGTATAACATGGCGTGCCAGCCAAGTCAAGTTTTCACGGCCCCTTCGCGCCATAAGCGGCTGTTTTGAAGACGCTTTCAATAGGGAGCCTGCAGCCGTGCGGCCGCGTCGTCCGGCCCCGAAATGCAGCGCAGGCCGATGCTCGTCGTGTCGTTAATGATGACCACCTCCCGCGTGCAGCCGTCCACCTCGGCGGTCGGGAAGGCATGGCGCTTGACGACGAACCACTTGCCGCTTTGCTTGTGCAACAGTTCGACCCCGGGCGCCTCCAGGTGCGCCTTCAGGCCGTGCTCCTCCAGAAACGGCAGGCAATCCTTCCCGACGATGTCCCGGTGCGCCTTGCCGGTGAAGGTCTCCACCGCGCGGTTGAACCTGCGTATCTTGCCATGCTGGTCCGCGAGTATGAACATGTCGCTTATGCAGTCCATGGTCTCCTCCCACTCGCGCCGGATCCCCTCCATCTGGTGGAACACGTTCTTCAATTCCTCGTGCTTCATGTACAGCCGGGCGTCGCTCTCCAGAAGCTCCTTCTCCATCTGCCTCTGATCCGTCACATCGCGCGATATGGCGATCAGGCAGGCCTCGCCCCGGTACTCTATCACGTCGGCGGACCAGAGCAGCTCCCGGATCTCCCCCGATTTCACCCGGAACCTGACGTCCAGGTTGCGCACGTGGCCGTGCTGGTTCAAAAGCCGCAGCATCACCATGCGGGCGTCCGGGTCGGCCCAAAGCCCGAGATCCGTGGAACTCCTGCCGATCACCTCACCCCTCGTGTAGCCGGTGATCTCCTGGAACGCCTCGTTGACGTCGATGTAGGTGCCGTCCTCGGCCCGGGTGATGACGATGGAGTCGGGGCTTGCGTGGAACGCCTTGGAGAACTTCTCCTCGGAGCTTCTCAGCGCCTGTTCCGCTTCGATGCGCCAGGTTACGTCCTGGTTGGTTCCTACCATGTGCAGCGGGTTGCCCTGCGCATCGTAGGTCACCTCGGCCCGGGCGGTAAGGGTGCGCACGGCGCCGGTGGGCAACACGATCCTGTAATCCAGGTGGTAGGTCTTCTTGTTGTAGATCGCATCGTTCACCGACCTGACCACCAGTTCCCGGTCCTCCGGGTGCACCGCCTGCAGGACCCACTCGTGGGTGGGCGTGAAGGTGTCGGGCTCGACGTCGAAGATGCGGTACATCTCGTCCGACCAGGTGACCGTATCGGTGGTCAGATCCCAGTCCCAATTGCCCATGCGTGCGATGCGCTGGGCGACGGCGAGGGTCGCCCTGCTCTCCCTGAGAGCCTCCTCGACCTGCTTTTGCGTGCTGATGTCGACAAGCGACAAAACGGCCTGTTCGGTCCCGTCTATGGAGGCCCAGTTGCCGGCCATAGCGCGTGTCGCGCCGCTGCGGTCCACCGCCTGCAGTTCGAAGCACTGGCGCAGCGTACCGCTCAGCTCCGGAGTTCGGGGCTGTTGCATCGCTTCACGGTCGCTGCTGCTGACGAATTCGGTCCAAGACTTCTTCCCCTCGAGTTGCTCGCGGCTATAGCCGGTGATCGACTCGAACCCCCGGTTCACCGTCTGCAGCGTACCGTCCGGCCGTATGATCGCCATGGCTGTTCCGGTGTTCTCGAAGATGGCCCGGTATCTCGCCTCGGAAGCCTCGAGCATCTCCTGCGAGCTCCTGCGCACCGTTATATCACGCGCCACATGGAGCACCGTCTCGACCCCTTGCTGCATATCCCCGATCGGATGGATCGACACCTCCTCGTAGCGGTTCTTGCCATCCTCCCCGCGGTAGCTGATTTCACTGCTGAGGGAGGTGCCGCTGGCGGCAGCTACCGCCAGCTGGCTCAGGATCTGGTCGGAAAGCCCGTGCCTGGAAATCAGCTCGGGAAAACTGCTGCCGATCGCCTGCTGCTCCTGCAGGTTGTATTTGGCGAGGAAGACACCGTTGGCGGAGGAAATGGTCAGGCCGTCCGTATTGATGATGCATACGGCATCGCGGGAAGATTCAAAGAAGATCCTGGAGAGGTCGTCAGAGTGGCGCAGGGCGGTCTCGACCCTGCGGCCGCGCTCGCAAACCACCGATAGGGAGGCAAAGAACAGCCCGAGCAGCGAGGAGTAAAAGGTGCGCATCCAGATTTCGTAGCCGGGGGGGTTGAAAAGCTGTTCCGCGAACGGCTCTCTGCGTAACAGGACTGTGTCGATCAACGCGTCCCCTACCCAAAACAGGAGTATGAACCCGGCGGCTACCGAAACATGGCGCTTCCATTTGAACAGCTTCAACATCCGATAGACCTCCAGAATGCTACAGGTACCTGTTGCACGTTTCGGCAGCAAAGTAGATAACTTGAAACATCCGGGTTAAAGGCGGTCAAGAAACCAGGAGCGGCTCGCATAACGGGGGTATGATCCCGGCCTCGGCAGCACGACCGAGCAGCAGCCGCACCGCTGACTCCCCTTCGCAGCCCAGGCCGCGGGAGAAGTCGTTCACGTAGAGAGAGATATGCGCATCGCACACCTCGTCGCTCATCTCCTGCGAGTGGGCGCGTATGTAGGGGCGCGCCCCAGCGGGGTGCTCGAAGGCGTAGCCGACGCTTAGGGCAATGGCGCGCTCAAGCGCAAGCAGCGTCTCCCTTCCCAGGGAGCGCTTGGCGGCGATGCCGCCCAGCGGGATCGGGTGTCCGGTCTCCTTTTCCCACCACTGCCCCAGGTCGAGAACCTTCCGCAGCCCGTGCGAGGCAAAGGTGAACCGCGATTCGTGGATGATGACGCCGGCTGCCACAGAGCCGTCGGCGACCGCCGCCATGATCTTGTCGAAGGGGAGGTAGACGAACTCGGCAAGCGACGGGTCAAAGAGCCTGAGCAGCAGGGCCGCGGTGGTGTACCTGCCGGGGAGGGCGATTTTCCGTCCGGCGAGCCTCGCCGGGTCGATCGGCTCGCGCGCCACGAGCAGCGGGCCACAGCCGCGTCCCAGGGCACCGCCGCTTCGAAGCAGCAGGTAATCCTTCAGGATGTGCCCCAGCAGGTGGTAGGAGACCTTGGATACGTCCAGCGTGCCGGAGAGCGCCATCCGGTTCAGGGTTTCCACGTCCTCCAGCCTTTCCCGGAAACCGAACCCGCCGCAGGTCACCCGACCGCGCATCAGGGCATCGAAGATGAAGGTATCGTTGGGGCAGGGTGAGAACCCTAAAGAGAGACTCTGCACGGTTTTTGAGTCACGGTTATCAGGCAGAACTGAGTCCATTGTTTGCTCTTGCTCCGTTTTCTGTCACTACCGTTACCTTCAGTGAAGCATCGGCGCTCCATGTTCTTTTAGGACTCACCAATATACTACCGACTTGGGGGTTGTGCAAGAAAACCTTAAGAAAATAGAATAATAAAAATTTCAAATCGTACAACTAAAAGCCCTATGTCATAGCTTCCCGCCTTATGGCTGGGTGAGTGACCGCGTTTGAGTTGCGCTCCCCTTTCGGGAGGGGACATCTGCGGTGCGCGGCAGCTCTTCCAGGTAGGCAAGCAGAAACCTCTGGGCCTCGGAGACGGCGCGCGCCAAGTCCCAGCGCGCCAGGTCCCGATCCTCGACCATGTTGCTGATGCCGCGCACCTCAAGAAGCGGGACGCCGTAGATGAGCGCCACCTGCGCCAAGGCCGCACCCTCCATGTTCTCGCACACCCCCGGAAAGCGCCGCAACAGCTCCTCTGCCTGAGCGGCCGTGCCGCTGCAGGTGGATACCGTGAGGAAGGGGCCGATCTCAGCCTGGAACCGATGCGACCTGGCGAACAGCAAGGCGCACCGGGCAAGGTCCCCGGCAACCGGCAACCGGTTGAAGATCCTCTCCCCCCTCCCTTCATAAACCGGGATGCCGATGAGCTCGACCCCCCGCCAACCGTCGGGCGCCTGCACCCCTTCATCCGCAAAACATTCACTGTCGGCGATGGCCAAGTCACCGACCGAAAGGCCGCACCCGGGGAACGCCCCGCCGCAACCGGTGTTGACCATGAGCTCCGGGGTGAAACGCTCCAGGAGCAGGGTGGCGGCGCTGGCCGCATTCACCTTGCCGATGCCGGTCGCCGCCAGGATGACCTCCCTCCCCCCCACCGATCCGCGGAAAACCTGCAGATGCCCCACCCCGTTGACGGGAAGGGCGAGGGTCCCGTCTATCAGCAGCGAGAGTTCCATCATGGTGGATGCGGTGACGACGATACGGTTCATGCGCTGACTCCTGGACGAGACAAATGGGCTGGCGTAGTGTAGCACAGCAGGGAAGTCAACATCAACAGGGAGCGCGGCGGCGAGCGTCAAGATTCTGGCGCGAGTCAAAAAGAAGCACCCCTGAACTGCCGCCTCCCCAGCTTCCTGAGAATCCGCGTACGGAGATGCGCCTGATTTTTCATTAGCTATGCCGCTATGGTAGAGGGCGCGCCATTTGCTGTCAATGGCGGGCTCGGCCCAGTCCCCGCCGCGCGGCACGGGTTTTGCTCCCACTGCTGGCGCAGCGGTTAAGGAGAGTGCGGCAGCAGATTCATTGAAGCCAAAGCCCCGATTTGCTGCCGCGGGAAGATCCGCCAAGCGGCATGCGGCACCGTAGCAAAGCCCCCCCCGACAGAGGATAGATGCTAGCCGGCGAGGGGAGGGACGGGGGCCTCGCCCCCCCTTTTTTGTTGCATAACTCAGGGGCATCTAATATATTCGGACAGTTCCAACTACACGCAGAAAAAGGTCTTTCATGCCGCGGTGGATTCTCCCCCTCAACATAACGTTAAGCCTGGCAGTCATCGCAGTGACGGCACTCATTGCCGCCGACCTGATCAGCTTCAAGCTATCCGGCTTCCCTCAAAGAGAGGCTCAAAGGCCGTCCACCGCGACGGCCGCGCCTGCCGGCGAGTCGCAGGACCTGATGAGTTTCGCGCCGATCCTGGAGCGGGGACTTTTCGGCAAGGCGACCCAGGGGAAACTGACCCCGATGCTTCAGGCGGCCGCGACGCCGGGCCAGGCGGCGCCCCCTGCGCCATCGGTCGGGGACCTCACCCTGTTAGGCACCGCTGTCGGCTCCTTCAGGGAGAGCTTCGCCCTGGTGCTGAAGCGCTCCACCCGCGAGGAGCGGGTCTTCAGGCTGGGCCAGACGGTATTCTCCGCAGGGCCGCTCGTGTCGGTGAAAAAGGACGTGGCCGAGATCCTGGTAGGCGGGAAAAGGGTGAAGATACTGACCCCGAACGCCGTTGCTGCGGCGGCTGCGCAGCCTCAGCCCGAGGCAGCCGCTCAGCCGGCGGCGGGCCAACTTGCCGCCCAGACCGGCTCGGGCAATTACGTGGTGGACCAGCGTGCGCTGAACGCCGCCCTGGACAACATCGGCCAGGCCATGACCGATGCGCGTCTTCTGCCCAGCGTGAAGGACGGCAAGGTCGAGGGGTTCAGGGCGTCGGAAGTGAAGCCGCAGGGGATCTTCGGGACCATCGGCATCAGAAACGGCGACATCCTGCTCAGGATGAACGATTTCCCCATCGACTCCCCGGAGAAGGCGATCCAGTCCTTCGCGTCGCTCAAGGGGCAGAGCCGGATCAAGCTAGACCTGATCCGCGACGGCCAGCCGACGACCTTTAACTACGAAATCCGATAACCAGAGATAAACAAGATAGTTGTGACCCTAAAGAAGCGGAAGACTGATTTTACTCATTCTTAATCTTTATCTTAATCTGCCTCTCGGAGGTTTTCATTGAAAAGAAGCGTTGCGCATATCATAGCTATGCTCATGTTCCTACTTGCCGCGCCCACCTTGGTTTTAGCCAAGGGGGTGGTGCTTAACTTCACCGATGTGGACATCGCCACCATGGTGAAGTTCATCAGCGACCTGACCGGGAAAAACTTCATCATGGACGACCGGGTCAAGGGGAAGATATCGGTGTTCTCGCCGGCCAAGCTCTCCAATGAAGAGGCCTACAACGTCTTCACCTCGGTGCTGGAGCTGAAGGGGTTCACCGTGGTATCGGCGGGAAGGGTGCTGAAGATCGTGCCGACCGCATCGGCCAAGCAGTCCGGCATGAAGGTCCTCGGCGAAGGGGAGAGGGCTGCGGTGAACGACACCTACCAGGCGCGGGTGATCCCCCTGCAGCACGTCTCGCCCCAGGAAGCGGTGACCCTCCTGCAGCCGCTGGTGTCGAGGGATGGGCAGATCTCCGCGTTCGGCGCGGCCAACATGATCCTCGTGGTGGACTCCGCGCTCAACATGCAGAAGATACTGGGGATCCTGAAACATGTCGACACGGACCAGGTGCGCGAGGGGGCGGAACTGGTTTTCCTTAAGAACGCCGCGGCCGAAAGCGTGGCGACGCTGGTCAGGGACTGGTTGAGCGGCAAGTCCACCAGGCCCGGGCAGCCTGTCCCGACGGGACCCGCCGCCGTGGTAGCGGACACCAGGCTGAACGCCCTGATCATCTTCGGCAGCGACAAAGACAAACAGGACGTGAAGTCGCTGATCTCGCTGATCGACGTGGTCCCCCCCACAACGAGCAGCAAGGTCAACGTCTATTACCTGGAAAACGCCGAAGCAGCCGAGGTGGCGAAGGTTCTGGACGGACTGGTCAGGGGTTCCAGCGCGGCACCGGTCGTCCCGGGCGCGGCGGCGCCGCAGGCTGCCATCTTCGAAGGGGGAAAGCTCAGCATCACCCCCGACAAGGCGACCAACTCCCTGGTCATCGTGGCGTCCCCCACCGATTACCAGAACCTTTTGCAGGTGATCCAGAAACTGGACCGCCGCAGCCGCCAGGTGTTCGTGCAGGCGATGATCGCCGAGGTCTCGGTCAATAAGGCGAAGGAGCTCGGCCTGCAATGGGGCGCCCTTACCGCGGCCTCCAACGGCACCCTCGCGACTGTAGGGAGCTTCGATCCCTTCGGCACCATTGCGGGCCTGGGCAACACCGTCGCCATCATAAAAGCGGCCGGGCTTACACCCAGCTTTGACGGCGTCGCCCTATTCCCGGCCGTACTGCAGGCGCTCCAGAGCAACGGCGCGCTGAACGTCCTGTCCACCCCGAACATCATGACCAGCGACAACAAGGAGGCGGAGATCTTCGTGGGGGAGAACGTCCCGTTCCTCTCCAGCACCAACCTCACCTCCACCGGTCTGTCGCAGCAGTCGATCGAGAGGAAGGACACCGGTATCATCCTGAAGATAAAGCCCCAGATCAGCGAGGGGGAGTACATAAAGCTCGACATCTACCAGGAGATCTCCTCGGTCAAGGACTTCGGAACCGCGACCAACCCCAACCTCGGCAGCACCAAGCGCTCCGCGAAGACTTCCGTCGTGGTTAAGAACACCGACACGGTCGTCATCGGCGGGCTGATCCAGGACACGGACCAGGTGACCGAGAGCAAGATCCCGCTCCTGGGCGACCTCCCCCTTCTGGGATGGCTCTTCAAGACCAAGAACACCAAGCGGGAGAAGACCAATCTCCTGATCATGCTCACCCCGCGCATCATAAAGGACGCGCGCGACATGGCAGAGGTGTCGGGGAACCAGAGGAACAACTTCAGCGATGCGGTCAAGGCAACGGCGCCGATAAACATGGAACATGCGCTGAAGGCGGCGCCCAAGCCGGTGACCGCCGACCAGCCCTGACGGGGCGGCCGCTGCAAGTTTTGAAGCTGGCGCATAACCTAAACTCGATGTTCTTCAGATAAAGCGGACACACTTAAATGGCAGAAACGATGGATTTAGAGCAAATCGCGACGCGCCTCGGCCTGCCGTTCCAGGCCGAGATCGACGACTCCAAGGTGGACGGCTCGCTTGTGAACCGGGTGCCGCTCAACTTCGCCCGCAACAACCTGCTGCTGCCGCTTAGGGAGGAGGACGGCTGCATCGTCGCCGCCAGCGCCGACCCGGCGAACCTGCTCGCGGTGGACGAGATGGCGGGGCTTTTCGCCCTCCCGGTCTCCATCGTCGCCGTGCCGCGCCCCGTGCTGCTGGACGCGGTGAACCGCCTCTACTCCAGGCTCTCCGGCTCGGCCCAGGAGGTGGTGGAGGAGCTTGAGGGGGAGGAACTCTCGGCGCTCGCCACCTCGTTCAACGAG
>Ga0209317_1002578_pt1 | contig 12938 bp, 9 predicted proteins | sample RifGroB2_FD_183994 | JGI IMG/M metagenome (GOLD analysis project Ga0209317, IMG submission 183994) | Soil microbial communities from Rifle, Colorado, USA - Groundwater B2 (SPAdes) (version 2) | ecosystem: Environmental > Terrestrial > Soil > Unclassified | place: Rifle, Colorado | collected...
CCGCTGCCGCAGCCTATCCGGTGTTGCAATATCTGTCACCCGCCTCGGGGGTGACCGGAGCCGGGCAGGTCGTCTTTGCCGAAAGCGAGATCCCCGAGGGGGAGGCGAAGTTCTTCGAGTATGCCGGCTCGGCCGCAGTACTGGTAAAGACCAAAACGGGCGAGGTGGTCGCCCTTTCCGCAGTCTGCACCCATCTCGGCTGCATCGTGCAGTGGGTCAAGGAGAAGCAGGATTTCCTCTGTCCCTGCCACGCCGGCGAGTTCGCACCCGATGGCACCGTCGTGTCGGGACCGCCCCCCAAGCCGCTCGCCAAAATCCCCGTTACCGTGGCAGAGGGAAAGATAACAGTCGGGTAAGGCTGTTCCCGCATATGGAGGTTGCATGACCTTGTTCAAACGGGTTTACGATTGGGTCGACGTGCGCATCGGCGCGCGGGAGATTGTGAAAAAGGAGCTCACCGGCTACTTGCTGCCGCGCAACATCAACGAGTGGTATTCGCTGGGGAGCGTGCTGCTGGTTATCTTTGCGCTGCAGGTGGTAACCGGCATGCTGCTCCTGGTGTATTACGTGCCGGATGCCGAGAAGGCGTTCAAAAGCGTCAGCTACATCATGAACGACCTGCCGTACGGCTGGCTGATGCGCCTTTGCCACGCGGTCGGTTCCAACTTGATGGTGGCGGTGCTTTTTTTACACATGCTTTCGACGCTGATGATGGGAAGTTACAAGAGCCCGCGCGAATTGAACTGGCTCACCGGCTTTACGCTTTTCGCCATCGTCCAGGGAATTTCCCTGACCGGTTACCTGCTCCCCTGGAGCCAGTTATCCTTCTGGGCCACCACGGTCGCCACCAACAGCGTCAGCGCCATTCCCATCGTCGGCCAGTACCTGGTGGAGTTTCTGCGCGGCGGCAAGCTGGTCGGACCGCCCACGCTGGGGCGCTTCTTCGCCATGCACGTGGCGGTGCTCCCGGTAGTGATAGCCGCGCTGATCGGCCTGCATCTCTTCGTATTGAAGCGTACCGGCATCTCCACCCCGCCATTTGGCCGCGGCGAGGAGCCACCCAAGATCTGGCCCGGAGATACCTACCGCCACCAGAGCCACCCCGGCGGGATTCCTTTTTTCCCGAACTTCGCGCTGCAGGACCTGACCTCGATATTCATCTACTTCGCCGTTTTCTTCGCCGTGGTTTTCTTTGCGCCCAACCTCCCGTTCACCCCTGACGCCTTCGTCCCGGCTGACCCGTTCAAGACTCCGGCCCATATCAAACCGGAATGGTACTTCCTCGCCAACTACCAGATACTGAAGATATTCCCAAGCGAGCTGCTCGGTCTCACCGTTCAGGCGGCCGCCATGACCTTTGTGGCGCTGCTTCCGTTCATCGATCGTTCGCCGGAGCGACACCCTCTGAAGCGGCCGCTCTTTATGGCCTGCGCCGTCGGAGGCATCCTCCTTTGGGCAGGGCTCACGGTATGGGGGCACTATTCATGATTAAGATGACGTTGAAATTGCAGGTAATCGGGGATTTGGCTGCGTTCAAACAATCGCGGGTCAGGCATCTGGCTGCGCTCGGCGCTCTGCTTTGCAGCGTGCTGGCAACCGGGCAGCCGACCCTGGCGGCCTCCGCGCCACAGCCGGAAACCGTATGTATCCAGTGTCATGCAGCACTTCCCGGCAAGCTCGGTGCGCCGGTTAACCTCTGGCGAGAAAGCATCCATGCGGCAAACGGCATTTCCTGCAACAGCTGTCACGGAGGCGATCCCAAGCATGCGGCTGATGCTATGAACCCGATGCGAGGTTTTCTCGGTGTACCCAAGGAACCGGCCATCCCCGCCTTCTGCGGACGCTGCCATCCGGGAGTGCTAAAGGATTACCTGGCGAGCGCGCACGGGCTGGCCTTAGGTAGCGGCGGCCCCACTTGTGTCACCTGCCACGGCAATCACCAGATAGTGAAGGCCTCGCTGGATCTGATCAACGAGAAAACCTGCACCCAGTGCCACAGCTTCGAACGGGCCAAGAGCATCAAAGACGCCATGCAGCAGACCGAAAGCTACATCATCGGCATCGAGGGCAGGATCGGCGGTTTCAGGTCTGTCGGGGTCGACACGGAGCGGCTCGGCAAGTCGCTCTTCGCGGTGAGAAACCGCTTCCACACCCTGTTCCACGATGTGAACGTAGCACGGGTGAAAGCGGAATCGGCGCAGATCAACACGGAACTGGCCAAGCTGGACAACGATCTGAAGGTGATCGAGCAGGCGCGGGCCAAGCGCAAGGTAGCGGGAGGGGTAGTGGTCTTCTCGATGCTGGTCATTGCAGTGCTGATGCACCGGCTGAAGAAGACCTATGACGAGTGAGGCGGGGCCTGCTTTGCTGAATTTAACCTGACTGATCTATCATGCCGGCCTTCTTGTCGGTATCGATCAGCTCGATATTGAGACCCTGCTTATCAAAGAGAAAAGCGATTTCTTCATTATCGAAGGCTTCCCCGGGTTGAGGTTTTACCAGAACCCTCAATCCGAGTGGAGCCAGTTTGGCTATTTCGTCGGTTAATTTTGGACATTTGAAGCAGAGATGGTGCAGCCCTCCACCGCGTTGAGCAAATGCATGCACGGGTGAAGTAGCATCTATTGGTTGAATCAGTTTGATGGTGATGGAATTTTCTTTGGAGAGGAAGGTAACCCTGACCTTCTGACGTGTGTTTGTGATGATGTTTGTCATCTGGCTGTATCCAAAAGCGCTCTTCCAATGCTCTATCCCTTCTTCCAAGGACTTTACCGCTACACCAATATGATCAATGACCACGTCGCCCCCCTTTGCCCATGCTGCTGTCGTGCCGGCTAAATTTTCAGGCCCACCCCCTGGTTCCAAATTGGGCGTGGGCCTTCTTATTTATCAACTCGAAAATGCTCGGTCCTGAAGATTTTGCTCCATCGCCACCGGTTAAAGCTTTTTCAGGCCGAAGAGAAACTTACCGTACTCGACCTTGCCCCCCGTTATCAATGGATGGGTAATCTTCGCCAACGGCCCCGCCGGAGCGGGCCCGAATACCACGCCCGCTGGCACGTTCCTGGTCACCACGGTTCCGGCAACCACCACCGAACCCTCACCAATCACCACGGGGTTTAATATCGTACTGTTAGGGCCGAGGAAGGCGCCCTGTTTTATCAGCACGTTGCCCACCTTGGCCTCACTGCAGTATCCGCCGGTATAGAAGTGGGCGAATATAGTGCATCTGAAGCCTAATACCGCGTTGTCTTCAATGATGACTTTTTCCGGATGCAGCTCATCTATATAGACGTACTGTCCTATCCAGACATGCTCGCCTATCTGTACACCCCTTTTTTTATGCAGCCAAGGCCTCAAGGTGTAACCGCCAGGAGCAATCATGGCTACTTTAGCCAGGAACCGTTGCAGGATATGCCCTATCATCTTCAACCTCCCAAAAGAGGCAGTCTACCCGGACCCGTCACTTGGTACCGGCCGATCCTACCACGAGCGAATGCTGCTTTTCCTCAATGAAGCTGGTAATCTTCCGGATAGAATCCAGGTTGTCCGGAATAAGCTCCTCATCTTCGATGGCGATGCGATACTGCTCTTGTAAAAAAGAGACTAATTGCATGATGCCGGTGGAATCGACAATGCCCTCTTCAAGAAAGGAACTGTCGTCTTGAAGTCCTGCCTCTTCCCCGAAAAGAAAATTCTCTACGATAAAGCCTCTGATATCTCCCTGTAAGCTCATAGCTGCATTCCTCCGTTTTTCGGGTCCAGTTGCCTTGCTGCGCGCTGCCAGTCGATCTCCTCGACAAGCAGAGGCGGAAGATGAAGATAGCGTGTGGTATTGCGCTTGACGTCGATATCCTTGAATACCAGCTCAACCTGGTTCTGCTTGAGTCCCAGCGCAGCTGCTACTGTGTCTGCCGGAACCCCGGCATTTTTCGCATAAAGGCAGAGATCCATGGTCTGGTAGGGAACTGAAAAGTAGAATTCATCTTGTCCCTGTGCCAGCGAGTAAGTGTCAGTAGTCGGTTGCCTCTTCCGGATTTCTTCCGGAACCCCGAGGTATGCGGCGAGTTGGTAAACCTGCGATTTGTAGAGGTGGGCGATCGGTTTAAGGTCGGCCGCACCGTCCCCCAGCTTGACGAAGAAACCCTGATCGTACTCAAGCCGGTTCGGGGTACCCGCCACGGCATAATGCAGACGGTCTGCGTGATAGTATTCCAGCATCTTCCGTATGCGCTGCTTGAAATTGGTCGCAGCAACGATCTCCAGATACGGTTTAAAGGGAAGCCGCTTTCTATTCAAGACGGCGTCGGGACCCTGGACTACCAGATAAAAAGAGGTGAGTTCCGCCCCATGCATGATGTCTGATATGGTGATCTTCGATTTCCAACCGTCGGCATATTCCGGGAAAACCATCCTTACCGCGTTGTCGTATCTGCGGTAAAAGCCGACCGAATCCAGGATACCGGAGATCTCCTCACGCACCGTTTCGATCCCGATGGATTCGGCAAGCATCCCGCTTAGTTGCAGTGATTCCTCCGCCGAATGGCGCTCCGGCATTTCCAACCCCAGGACCCTTTCCTTGCCGAGCGCCCTGACGGCTAGAGCCGCTGTTACGCTGCTGTCAATCCCGCCCGACAGCCCGACCACAATGCCTCGCCTTTTCATCTGGGTCAGCATAAGCTCCCGGATCCTGCTGCAGATCCTCTCCGTTTCCCGCTCCGGATCCAATCTGAGAACTGCTTCTGAAAACGTTGTCGTTATGTCCATACTGTCTCCTTACTTTGCCTCCGCCCGTTTTTCGCGCCTAACGGCAGACTTGAAGATATATTAAAAATTCCACATGTCAAGCTGCCGGGGTGGGCTCTAATCTGCCACCAAGCGTCCAACTGCGGCGTTTTCAGTCAACAGGCCCCAGCTCCCTTGCCCCCCCGGTTTCCGACTGTTGAGGAGGTAGCGCTTGCCGCGGTCTATCTCCAATGACAGCGGGATCCGGACTACCCTGCGCCTGGCTCCCATTAAAAATCGCAAGACAGGCGGCCCGATCTATCTTGGAGTTGGCGGATTTGGGCAACGAGGCTACAAACCTGATTTCACCCGGCATTTTGTGTCTGGGCAATTTCGCCAGGCAAAGCGCCAGGATCTCAGTTTCACTCGGCTCCGCGCTGAGTGACACCGCCACTGCCACCAGCCTTTTGCCAAGGAGATCGTCCTCTACGCCAACTACGGCAACCTCCAACAGAAGGCCGGTAGCCATCATGACATCCTCGATTTCCTGGGGATCGACGCGATGCCCGGCCACCTTCAGAAGGTCATCCTTGCGACCGGTCACATAAAGATAGCCATCCTCATCCCGGTAGCCCAGATCACCCGTGTGATAGCCGTGTTGATCCAGCACACGCGCCGTGCCGGCAGCATCCATCCAATAGCCGCGCATGATATTGGGTCCGGAAGCTACCAGTTCTCCAGGCTCCCCGGTCGGCACTTCGTGCCCCTTCTCATCGAGTATCCTCACGGTCACGCCCGGGATAGCTATGCCGATGGAATCGAACTTACTGGCGAGCCGCTCCGGCTCCACGTAGGTAAGCCTGGCGGCAGCCTCGGTAGCCCCATACATGATGTAGAGCTTGGTATGGCCAGGCAGTGCCTGGATCAGCCGTTCCTTGATCTCGCGCGACATGTGGCCCCCCGCCTGGGTGCAATAGCGCAACTGATCCAGCCGATCCCGGAAAGCCTTAAGAGGAGAGCGATGCAACAAATAGGCATAGGTTGAGGGGACGCCGGAAAAGCCGGTGACCCCTTCGTCTGCCATCTGGCGGATAACCGAGGCGGGGTAGGCAAAACCGTTATTGACAATAACAGTCCCCCCCACGGCAACATGGGTATTTAGCAGCGACTTCCCCATGACATAGAAAAAGGGGAGCACTACCATCTGGATGTCTTTTTCGGTCAGGTTCAAATACTGAACGATAGAGCAGGTGTTGGAAAGGATGTTGCGGTGGGACAGCATGACCCCTTTGGGTTTACCGGTCGAGCCCGAGGTGTAAATGATGCTGGCTAGCTCCGAGCCGTTAATGGCGCTATCGGGATTGGGCAGATCCCCTTCATGCACGATATCGTCCCATGCTATTACCCTGCCTCGACAGGGGTCCCAGGCAGCGGAGGGATTCTTGATCACCAGCAAAGGGGCTTCCAGGCAGTCCGGATCGAGGTTATGCAGCAGTTGTTCCGATTTGCAGCAGGCGATCACCACCCGGGGTTGAAGCTCCCGCAAAAGCGGAGACAGGCTGCCGGCTTTCACATCGCAGTTGAGCGGAACCGCAACAGCGCCGGTCTTCAGCGCACCGTAATAACTCACGATGTAGGGAACGCTGTTTTCCAGCAACATGACGACCCTGTCGCCTGGAACCACTCCCTGCTGCTGCAGGCAGGCCGCCAACCGGTTCGCCATGTCGTTGATCTGCCGGTAACTGACCCGCTCGTTGTCATGAACGCAGGCGATCTTATCCGGTCGCAGTTGAGCGTTTGCTTCCAACAAGCCGTGGACTACCTGTACCTGAGACAGAGTCATAGGGAAGCTCCGTAGTTTTTATTTTCCTGAGTAGCGCCGATCTGCAGCATAAGATCTCCCCCCTTTGCAAAAGGGGGTCGGGGGGGATTTTACCCGGGTTGCTAGGGAGCGCCGACGGCGCCTTAAGGCAAATCCCCCGAAATCCCCCTTTTTCAAAGGGGACTTTTCACGGTACTGATGCGAGTTGCAGATCAGCACTTATCAGGTTTATTTTGAGTTGGCTCAAAGCGATTACCGGCACCGCTGCGACTGACTTCCGGTGGATCAACTGCATGCGATCAACTCCGGGTGCCATCACTTTTTGGGCCAAAGCAGGAGATCACCCGATCCGGCCGCAGTATGGGCGCGCTGCAAAAGGGGGCCGCCACGAATTGCTGATGCAGTATCTGGGTGGAAAGGGCTCCAATGAGGGCCATGTTCTGAGACTCACTGGCAAAATCGGGACGTGGGTTGCGGAATTTTGCATAGAGGCGGTTTACCTTCCTGGCATTGAAGTAACCGCTCTCTTTCAAGCGGTCCTCCGAGAGCAGATCGTCAACATAATCCACCGGTGCCTCTGGGAAAAACAGCTCTCGAATGGGGGCCCGGTAAGGCTGCTTGGCCCTGTTTATGATGCTCTCCGGAATAAGTCCTTTGAAAGCCTGCTTTAACAGGTACTTCTCGTTGAGTCCCCTGATTTTCCACTTGGCCGGCAGCTTGAAGGCGAAATCGATTACCCGATAATCCAGAAACGGATGGCGCATCTCTATCGAGTGGGCCATGCCGACCCGGTCGCCTTGGGAGGAGAGCAAGAAATTGGAGAGAAAGATCTCCATCTCCAGCACCTGGGCCCTGGAGAGCAGGTCACGGCCGGCAAAATTTCGCGGCAACCATTGGGCTAGCTCCTCCATAGGATGGTAGCTTGAGAGCGCGGATAGAGCATCGTCGGACAAGAAGCTCAGATTTCTCCGGCCCCCTTCCCAACGAATGGCATGGGAGAAAAACGGGTCGTTCAGCTGTTCCTTTTTCACGGCAAAGAAATCCTGCAAGAAGCTCCGTCCCCTGGAAGGGTTGTTGAAAACGTAGGGATATAAACGCTCCAAGAGCAGCGGGCGGCGCGTCGACGCCGATTGCCTGCCCCAGTAGTCGCGGATCTTGGCCTCTTTAAAGATGTTGTAGCCACCCAGAATTTCGTCGGCGCCCTCCCCGGAAAGGACTACCTTGTACCCCTCGGAGCGGACCAGATCCGACAGCAGGAACATGGGAACCGGCGAGGTACGCAGCACCGGCTTCTCGCAGTGCCAGATGGTTTCCGGGAAGTGCCCCCGGATATCGGCATTGTTGATCATTACCCGTCGATTGTCGGTGCGCAGGAAACTGATCAGTTCCTTCTGGAAGGGGGTTTCGTCGAAGGAGTCGGTATGAAAGCCCAAGGAGAAGGTCTTCAGATGGCTGCTGCAATTGCGGGAGATCAGCATGGCAATAATGGAGGAGTCCAGCCCGCCGCTCAGATAGGCTCCCACCGGAACGTCCGCCCGCAACCTAAGTCGCACCGCGTCGTTTAGCAGTTCCCGCAACTCCCGGGCTGCCTCAGAGAAACAGAGGCTGTCGCTTGGTTCGGCAGGATGATGCGGTATGCGCCAGTAAGGCCTGAGATCAGTCCGGCCGTTTTTCACCACCATGAAGTGCCCGGGTGGAAGTTCCCGGATCCCTTGGAAAACGGTCCGTCCCGGCAGAGTGGTCCAGAACACGAAAACCTGGGAAAGCGCCTCCAGGTCGAGTTGCCGCGCCCCCTCCACGGCAAGAATGGCCTTGATCTCGGAGGCGAAGAAGAGCTTTCCGTCCGAAACAGCATAGTACAGGGGACGGATGCCGACCCTGTCCCTGGCAAGGAAAAGCTCTTTTTTCACCGAATCCCAAATGGCCAGGGAGAACTGACCGTTGATCCTCTCCAGACATCCGATCCCGTACTCCTCGTAAAGATGCAGCAGCACCTCAGTATCGGTTTCGGTCGCGAACCGGTGCCCTTTCTGGAGCAGGTCCTGCTTTAGCTCGATGTAGTTGAAGGCCTCGCCGTTATAGATAATCCACAGCTTCCCGTCCTCGTTGCAGATCGGCTGCGTTCCGCCATCTATCCCTATGATGCTAAGGCGCAAATGACCCAGGGCGACCTCGTCGTCCAGGTACACCCCCGATTCATCCGGACCGCGATAACGCAGAGGCGAAATCATCGAGGTGATGCGAGCCAGACCGGGCGGCTCTCTATCTGCAATATTCAGGATCCCCGCTATTCCGCACACCGATAGTTCCTCCCGCTGCCTGCCGCATCCGGCAAATCAAGGCCGATCTTCCTGTCATTGTTACGGATCTGCGGGGTGGCTGATTCCAATGATGGTCCAAACAAAATAAACACATTAGATCATAACAATACAGTTCCCCCAAATCAAACCCCATAGACAACTTTTTTCGGCCGCAGCTAATCGCCCTCATTAGCCTGACACCGCCTCCTGCCCGGCCTCTGGTCCAATCAAAAGCTGGCCAGAGCGCCGTGACAACAGCGGCAGCGGGATGACTGGATCAGCTGGAATCGGAGAGCAGATAGCTCTGCCAATCAGTGCCGGAGTATAAACGGGGAGCGAATGCGTTTTACTGTGACATAGGTCACAAGTGTTTTTCCAAAACCATGTTAGGGTCCTGCAAACGAAAAAACTTTGCAGCAGTTGGTACACGACAATACTAAAACCTTCGCGAGAAGGTGACGGAAAGCCTATTGGGTCTCACGCAGACAGCCGGGTCGCCGAAATATCATTCACGATATCGGTCCCGGCTTTTTTGCGTCCAGGGTAAAAAGTTGACCGGTACCATCGGCACGCTAGAGAGGAGGTTTTGATGCTTCAGGAAGCAAAACTAACGGCAACCAGCCAGACCGGGCAGCAGCAAAAAAGCAAGAGATGGCTGGAGCCGAAATGTCCGAGGACAGCAGCTCCCAGTCCCGGGAAAAAACTCGAGGAGGAAACACGTTTTATGGTCAAATCCAGAGCAGAAAAAACACCCGCAGCATTCTCGCGCATCGCGTTCTTCGCGCTGCTAGCAATCACCTTGGTGGCGGCAACGCTGCATCTCGGAGCCTTCACGGCGCAAGCAGCCCAAGCGGGCCTTTCATGGAATGCGCCTACCACTAACAGCAACGGCACTCCGATCACCGATTTAGCCGGCTACAAAATCCACATCGGCAACGCCTCCCGCAGTTATCAGCAGACCATCGACACGGGGAGAGTCACCAACTACACGGTCTCCAACCTGACCGACGGCAGCAGCTACTATTTTGCGGTCACCGCGTACAACAGCGCCGGGGTGGAAAGCCCATATTCCAGCGAGGTGAGCAAGAGCTTCCCGGTGCTGACCACGACCCATCTGATAAAGGCGACCTCGGGCGCCGGCGGAAGCGTCACGGCTTTGAACAACACCAGGATCAGCACGGCGACCAGCGGCACGACGACCATCAGCAACGTGACGGTCAACGACGGCGCCAGCCAGGCCTTCAGCATCGCCCCGCAAGCCGGCTATGCCATAAGCAGCCTGAAGGTCAACGGGACCTCGGTGGCGGCAGCCACCACGTACAGCTTCACTAATGTGAAAGCAGCGCAATCCATAGAGGCGACCTTCGCCGCCCAAAGCGCCGGTAGCGGCAGCTCGCTCGCCATCAACGCCGGCGGCTCCCAATCCACCGACGGCTCCGGGGTCAGCTACCTGGCCGACGCTAGTTTCAGCGGCGGAGCCGCAGGGACCACCAGCGTTCCGATCGCTGGCACCACCGACGACATCCTGTACCAGACCGAGCGCTGGGGCGCTTCCTCCTACAGCATCCCGATGGCAAACGGCAACTACAACCTGACCCTGAAATTCGCCGAGACCTACTGGTCGGCAGCCGGCAAGCGCATCTTCGACGTCACCGTTAACGGGCAAACTGTGGTGAGCAACCTGGACATCTTTGCCAAAGTTGGCAAAGACACCGCCTACGATGTCGTACTGCCGGTAAGCGTAACCAACGGCACCCTGGCCATCAAGTTCGTCAACAAGGTGGATAACGCCAAGATCTGCGCCATCAAGGTGAGCGCCGGTAGCGCCACCAGCAGCTTCAGCATCGCCGCATCGGCAGGGACAGGCGGCAGCATCACCCCGTCTGGGAGCGCCAGCGTCGCTTCCGGCACCAGTAAATCCTACGCCATTGCCGCAGCCTCGGGCTACCGGATCGCCGATGTAAAAGTGGACGGCGTATCGGTCGGCGCGGTGACAAGCTACAGCTTCAGCAACGTAACCAGCAATCACACCATCGCAGCTACTTTCGCCGTGCAAACCTACACCATAACGGCGTCGGCAGGGGCAGGCGGCAGCATCACCCCGTCGGGGAGCGCCAGCGTCGCTTCCGGTACCAGTAAATCCTATGCCATAGCCGCAGCCTCGGGCTACCGGATCGCCGACGTCAAAGTGGACGGCGTATCGGTCGGCGCGGTGGCAAGCTACAGCTTCAGCAACGTGACGGCCAACCGCAGCATCCAGGCAAGTTTTGCGGCTACGGTAACCGCGGGCCAACTGGTCTTCGCGGCAAGCAGCGGCGGCGCCCAGTACACCGACGCGGCGGGCGTCGTCTATAAAGCAGACACCGGCTTCAGCGGCGGAGCCGCAGGAACTACCGCAGTGGCGATCGCCGGCACCACCGACGACGTCCTGTACCAGACCGAGCGCTGGGGCGCTTCCTCCTACAGCATCCCGATGGCAAACGGCAACTACAACCTGACCCTGAAATTCGCCGAGACCTACTGGTCGGCAGCCGGCAAACGCCTCTTCGACGTCACCGTCAACGGTCAGACCATGATCAGCAACCTGGACGTATTCGCCAAGGTCGGTAAAAACGCAGCCTACGATGTCGTGCTGCCGGTAAGCGTAACCAATGGCACCCTCGCCATCAAGTTGGTCAACAAGACCGATAACGCGAAGATTTGCGCGATTAAGGTCGCCACGCGGTAATCGGCGCCGACTACGCCCTTGCGGGCAAAATCGAACAAGAACGTTAGGTTCCCGGTCAACCACTGCAGGTGCAACAGCGGCTCCCTCCCCTGGCAGGGAGGGAGCCTGGCCTCAGGCCCGGACTGGAAGCATCAGAACAAAGGAGAATTAAATGAATAGAAGCATCAAACTTATACTCATGGCTTTTATGCTCTTCAGCATCCCTACTATTGGGGAAGCGGCGGACTATTATGTGGATGCCGTCAGCGGAAACGACGCCGCGGCAGGAACCCAGGCAGCACCCTGGAAATCTGTGACCAAGGTTAACAGCGCAACCTTACCCGCAGGGTCCACGGTATATTTTAAAGCAGGAGGCGCGTTCGGCTCCGTCCTCACCCCGAAATCCGGCGCGGCAGGCAGCCTGGTCACCTACACGACCTACGGGACCGGCAACAAGCCGACCTTTGGCGGATTCAACGCCACCGGCAAATCGTACGCCAAGGCCGCAGGTTTGAGCTTCAGCTCCTCAGCCACGGTGATAAACCTGACCACCGCCAACTACATAACGGTAGATAACTGCGTTATCAACAGCACGGCGACCGGATGGTCTCCGGCAATCACCATTCAGACCAACGCCAGGTACAACCGGATCACCAACTGCGTCATCACGCAGTCGGCAGGCAACAACGACACCATCAACTTCCGGGGCAACGCCGACTACAACCTGCTCGAGGGGAACAAGATCACCGTGAGCGGCATTCATGCGGCCATCGACCTGGAAGGGCAGACCGGCGGCGGCACCGCGCACTACAACATCATCAAGAACAACATCATTACCGGAAACAAGGCGGCCGGAGCGCTGATAGGGATTCAGGCCAACTCCAGCTACAACATCATCGAAGGGAACACCCTCTCCGGCGACAGCACGACCGCCAGTTACTGCGGCAGCAACTCCTATGCAAGACATCAGAACATGTTCAAGCTGGTTTCGGTGAACAACATCGTCAGAAACAACGTGATAAAGAGCTATCCCTGCAAGGACAGTCTCGGATTGACCATGGAAGCCTACAACTACGGCGGGTTTAACAACATCGCTTCGGGCAACCATATCTACAACAACGTCATTACCGGCATCGCAGTCGGCGGCACCCCGCTTTACCTGGGCGACAACGGCTCCGGCGGTACGAACTTCAACAACGTCTTGAAAAACAACATAGTGTACAACAACGGCGGCACCTATTACCAGACCAATCAGGACGGAAGCTGGCCTTCCGACACGGTCAATCTGCAGATGAGGGTGCAGGTTTCCGCCAAGGTGTACAACAACAGCTTCAAGAACAACCTGTTCTACAAATCGGGCATCACCGGGCTGTTATGGGTCAAC
>Ga0209317_1002580_pt1 | contig 12928 bp, 10 predicted proteins | sample RifGroB2_FD_183994 | JGI IMG/M metagenome (GOLD analysis project Ga0209317, IMG submission 183994) | Soil microbial communities from Rifle, Colorado, USA - Groundwater B2 (SPAdes) (version 2) | ecosystem: Environmental > Terrestrial > Soil > Unclassified | place: Rifle, Colorado | collected...
GAATCGCTCACAAATACATACGGCAAGTTCTTCGCCGAACCCTTCGAAAGGGGGTTCGGCACTACCCTCGGAACGGGTCTGCGTCGGGTCCTTATCTCCAGCCTGCAGGGAGCGGCCATAGTCTCCGTCAAGGCGAAGGGGGTGCTGCACGAGTTTTCCGCCATCCCCGGTGTCACCGAGGACGCGACCGACATCATCCTGAATCTCAAGGGGGTGCGCCTCAAGGTGCACGGCAACGAGTCCAGGATGGTCAGGATCGTGCAGAAAGGCGAAGGAGTGGTAAAGGCCAAGGACATCATCACGGACAACAACGTGGAGATCCTGAACCCCGAGCACCACATCGCCACCTGCTCCAAAGACGCAAACCTGGAGATGGACCTCATGGTTAAAGTCGGCAAGGGTTACGTCCCTGCTGACCGCAACCGTGACGAAAAAGCGCCGGTTGGGACTATCCCGATCGATGCTATTTTCTCCCCGATCTCCAAGGTGAACTTCACCGTTACCAATGCCCGCGTGGGTCAGATCACCGACTACGACAAGCTGACCATCGAACTCTGGTCGGACGGGAGCGTGAAACCTCAGGACGCGGTGGCGTACGCCTCCAAGATCCTGAAGGACCAACTCTCCATCTTCATCAACTTTGACGAGGACGTGGAGCCCCAAGAAGAAGCGGAGCCCGAGGAAGAGCGCGAGCGCTTCAACGAGAACCTGTACCGCTCGGTGGACGAACTGGAGCTTTCGGTGCGTTCGGCAAACTGCCTGAAGAACGCGGGCATCAAGCTGATCGGCGAGCTGGTTTCCAGAAGCGAAGCCGAGATGCTGAAGACGCAGAACTTTGGCAGAAAATCGTTGAACGAAATCAAGGATATCCTGGTCGACATGGGCCTCACCCTCGGCATGAAACTGGACAATTTCCCGGATCCCGAGATCATGAGGCGCCTGAGAGGCGAGCAGAAAGAAGAATAGTCCGGTAAGACTTTCATTTATAGATAGAAAGGAAGTGAAAAGATATGCGTCACAACAGCGCGGGTAGAAGACTAGGCAGGACCACAAGCCACAGGATCGCTATGTTCAGGAACATGGTGACATCCTTTCTCGAGCATGAAAAGATCACCACGACAGACGCCAAGGCAAAGGAACTACGTTCCATAGCCGAGCGTATGATCACCCTGGGCAAGAAGGGTGACCTCCACGCGACGAGGCAGGCAGCCGCCTACATCCGCGACAAGAAGGTCGTGACCAAGCTTTTCACAACCATCGCACCCCGTTACGCCGATCGTCCCGGTGGCTACACCAGGATCATCAAGCTCGGCATCCGCCCGGGCGACACGGCTCCTGTATCCGTGATCGAACTGGTGGAAGCGGAAATGAAGCCGAAGAAAGTCTCCAACAAGCCCGCACCCGCCAAGGTTGCCCAGGCTGCCGCACCTGCCGCCGTCGTCGAAGAGGCCACGGCAGTGGAAGCAGCAGAAGAGACCACTCAGGCTTAATCCGCCTGCGGTAGAGACAGTAGTAAAAAGAGGCACGGGCAACCGCGCCTCTTTTTGCGTTTGCGCTGCCCCAATGGGAGTATTCGCCTTAACAAGGGGCAGCACAGTCCCCCTCCCCCTCCGGGCCTGCGCGCCCGGCCGCCGCAGCCAAGGCTGCTTTGGCGATTGCGGCGATTCAGTGGCCGCCAATGTCAGCGCCTGCAGGAGCGGCATTCTCAACCGTCGTCTCTCCGCTGGCCTTGACGCATCTCCTATCCCGTCCGATCATGCATCACCCGCGCCAACTTTGCCTTTACATCAAAACCACCTCTCTGTTAATATATGGAGTTCATGAAGATAAAAAGACTAGAGATACAGGGGTTCAAATCCTTCCAGGACAAAGCGTGCCTCGACTTCACCCAGGCGATCACCGGCGTTGTCGGCCCTAACGGCTGCGGCAAGTCGAACGTGGTCGATGCCATCCGCTGGGTCATGGGAGAACAGTCCGCCAAGAACCTGCGCGGCAAATCCATGGAAGACATCATCTTCGGCGGCACCGAGTTCAGAAAGCCGCTAGGCATGGCTGAGGTCTCCCTGTTCTTCTCCACCGAAGACGGACGTATCCCGGCGAAATTCCTCAACTTCTCCGAGATCCAGGTCACACGCAGGCTCTACCGGGACGGAGAGAGCGATTACCTTTTAAACAAGACCCCCTGCCGGCTGCTGGACATAGCCGAGCTGTTCATGGACACCGGCATCGGGGCCAAGGCGTACTCCATCATCGAGCAAGGCAAGATCGGGATGATCCTGCACGCAAAGCCCGAGGAGCGTCGCTTCCTTATCGAGGAGGCCGCCGGGGTCACCAAGTTCAAGGCGAGAAAGGTTGTCGCCATGAGAAAGATCGAGGCGACCCGTCAAAATCTGCTGCGCATAGGGGATATCGTCTCCGAGATAAAGAGGCAGATGAACGGGCTGCAGCGTCAGGCTAAAAAAGCCGAACGCTTCCGCGAGATCCGGCTTGAGCTGAAAGAGATCGAATTGCTTTTTGCTGCCAAGGGGTACGCAGCCGTCGACCAGGAGCGGCTGGGGCTTGAGAAGGAAATTTTCGAGCTTGAGGCGAAGGTGTCGGAGATCTCCAATCGGCTCAACGATTCAGAGCTATCCATTGAAGGGAAAAGAATCACCCTCCTGGAAACCGAGCGTCGACTTGCGGCAGCCCAGGAGGATATCTTCCGCTGGAAAACCGAGCTTCAGGGCGGGGAAAACAAGCTGGAGTTCCAGCGCCGTGAGTTGACCAGTCTGGAGCGCCATGGCGCGCGCTTCGAAGATGAGCTTCAGGGGTTAAAGGATCAGTTGGCGAACTCCGAGCGCGAGGTCGGGTCCCTGTTCGCGCAGCGCGCCTCTTTCCTTGAGGAACTCTCCCGCGAGGCGGAATCGCTTGAGCATCGCGAGGCCCTGCTTGAAGAAATGGCTGCAAGTGAGGCGGGAGTGACTCGGGAGTTGGATGAGGCGCGCCGCGCCATGTTCGCGGCTCTTTCCGAGGGTGCGCAAGCGGCCAACCAGCATGCAGCCGCCGTCAAAAGGCTCAGCGCCATCGGCGATCGTCTGCAGGCAAGCGCCAGAGAGCGAGTGCTGCTCGGGGAGCGCCTTTTCGAGGCCGGCAGCAAGGTGGATACCCTGAAGGTCGAACGCGAGCAGCTTGCAAACGACAAGGAGGCATTGACCGAGGAGCTGACGCTTGCCGGAAGCCGCGAGGCCGCGCTGAAGCAGGCGCAGGAGGCGGGCGACAAGCTGCTGCAACTGCGCCGCGACGAGTTTTCCTCGGCGTCTTCCAGGCTCGCCTCGCTCCAGGAACTCGAAGCTCAATTCGCGGGATACGGTCAGGGGGTGCGCAACCTCTTGCTCGCCGATGCTTTCAAAGAGTCGCCTTTCACCATGCTTGCCGACGCCCTTGAGGTTGAGGAAGAGTTCGAGGTGGCGCTTGAGTCGGTGCTTGGAGAGCGCCTTCAGTATCTACTTTGCGATTCGGCTACTGCCGCGATCCAGGCGGTGGACCACTTGAAAGGGAGCTCCGGCGGGCGGTGCAGTTTTGTCACATCCGCCCCTTGGCGTCACCTCTCCGGCGATCCCTCTCCCGAAGCGCCGTCGCTTATGGGTCGAGTGAAAGTCCCCCCACATTTCGCAACCTTGATCGAGCCGCTGTTGTCGGGTGCATACCTGGCGCGAGATCTGGGCCACGCCATCTCGCTTGCCGGCGCCTTTCCGTCCTCCACCTTCGTGACCCTCGACGGGGATCTTGCGCACGGCGGCGGGATCGTCAACGGCGGGTCCGCGGAACCGGCCCAGCAAGGGATCATCCACAAGAAAAGAGAGATCAAGTCGCTTGGCGCCGAGGTTGAGCGGCTCACCGGAGAGGTGCGGCATCTCGATTCCGCACGCGAGGCGAGGAGGATCGAAATCGCCGAGGCTGAGGCCGAGCGAGCTGAACTGCGGCAGGGGCTGCACCGTCTGGAGATCAGGATTCTCAACACCGAAAAGGACCTGCAGAGCGCCTCTGCCGAATGCCGCAGGATCGAGGAGAACGCCGCCGTTCGCGAGATGGAGGAGGACCAGCTCTCCGAGGAGAAGGCGCTGGTTTCCTCCGAGCTCGCGCAGGTTGAGTTGAAAAAAGGACACGCTGAGGAGCGCAAGCTCACCCTGGAGGCAAGCGTCGCGGCTTTTCAGGGACGTCTTGAGGGAGCGCGCTTCGAAATGGAAGAGGCGCGCGAGATGGTCACCTCCCTGAAGGTGCGGGTAGCCGCGCTGAAGGAGAAGGGGGAGGCAACTGAGCGCGCGCGCCGGCGTGTGGAAGGGCTTTGCGGCGATCTGGCAGTACGTATCGCCTCTCGAAGCAGCGAATTGGAAGGGTCCGGTGCCGAACGCGCCCGCCTGTCAGCCACCATCGCGCAAGGGGAGGAAGCGCTCCGAGAGGTCGTCAAGCGCCAGTTGGCGAGCGAGCAGGCGCTACTTCTTGTGAGGGATCGTTACGAAGCCGAAGCCGCTACCGTACAGGAGGAGGAACTGCTTTTAAAGGGTGCGCGCGCCGATGCGGCTGCACTTCGGGACCTGCTCAGCACCAGGAGCCTCAGGCTCGCCGAAGTCGGCATGAGGCTGGGTCACCTGGAAGAAACCTTGCGTGAAAAGCACCGAATGGAGATTGCCGACGCCCTTGCCGCCTACGCCTCCATCGACTGGGACGAAGCTGAGCGCTGGGCGCGCCAGGCGGAGTTGCAAAGGACGATCAACGAGATGGGCGAGGTCAACCTGATGGCAATCGAGGAGTTCCGGGAGATGGAGGAGCGCTTCTCGTTCCTCTCCGGCCAAAAGGAAGACCTCGAAGAGTCCATGAACGCTTTACAGAAGGCGATCCAGCGCATCAATCGCACCACTCGCAAGCGCTTTCTGGAAACCTTCGAACTGGTGAACGAGAAATTCAAACAGGTGTTCCCGCGGCTTTTCTGCGGGGGGCACGCGGAGTTGCGGCTAACCGACGAAGAAGATCTGCTCTCCACCGGATTGGAGATAGTGGTTCAGCCGCCGGGGAAGAAGCTGCAAAACGTATCGCTTTTGTCCGGCGGGGAAAAAGCGCTAACTGCGGTAGCGCTCATATTCTCGATATTCATGATCAAGCCTTCACCCTTTTGCCTGCTGGACGAGGTCGATGCGCCTTTGGACGACGCCAACATCGGCAGGTTCAACGAGATGGTGCGTGAGATGAGCGCCGGCTCCCAATTCATCATTATCACCCACAACAGGGCGACCATGGCTGTCGCGGATACCCTGTACGGCGTGACCATGGAAGAGCCGGGCGTCTCCAAGTTGGTCTCGGTGCGGCTCAACTGCTAGGCCTGGGTCGGTTTGAGATTTCGCTCTTTATCGTCAGCATTTAGCATAACCTGTATGTACTCATCCCTTGTTTCAAGGAGCCGGATGTGCCTTTCAAGAGACTGTTGACCACGCTGGTTGAGGCTGTGCCGGGGGCGAGCGGCGCCATTCTGGCCGATTGGGAAGGGGAGGCCGTGGAGCAGCATTCCACGGTTGACGCCTTCGAAATGAAGGTCACCGCAGCGCATTGGGGCATTTTGCTAGCCCGTCTGAAAGGGGTGCATCAGCAGTATTGTACCGGCCCGGTGCAGCAAAGCGTGATCAGCACCGACCAGCAGCATGTCATAATCGGAGCGGTGGGCGAGGATTACACCCTGGTCATGACCCTGGACCTGAACGCCCACCCGCTCATGGCGCTTCAGAATTTTAGGGAAACCGCACTGCTTTTGAAGAAGGAGATCTACTAGATGGCCGAGGAAAACAAAGGCTTTTTTAAAGGGTTTTTGAAGAAGTTAGGCATTGGAACCGACGAAGCTTCTCCCTCTGGCGAAGACGAAAATACCCCGGAAGTGCCGGGACAAGGTGAAGTTGCGACACGCGAAGAGGTTCCGATCCCCGTTTCGGCTCAGTCGCCGGTAGATGCTCCGGCACCGGCTCCGAATCCGGCGCAACCGCCGCAAGCCCGTTACGATGCTCCGGCGCCTCTTCAAACTCCCGCGCCTGCTCCCACCCCGCCCCAACGCGCTCCCTGGGTCGGGTCCGCGCCGCCTGCTTCGAATGTTTCGCCGGCCTCGGCTGCAGCATCGTTCCCTATTCCCGCTCTGGAGGAAGCTGCCAAACCTAATTTCTTAGAGCGGCTCAAGCGCAGTCTCAGCAAGACGCATGAAAGCATCATCGGCCGCGTAGATACGCTCCTGCTCGGCAAGAAGCAGATCGATACCGATACGCTGGAGGAACTCGAGGAAATCCTGATCACGGCCGACCTGGGCGTGAAAACCACGGTGGATCTGATCCGCACCCTTGAGCTGCGCCTGAAAAGAAACGAATTGCAGGACGGCGCGGCGCTGAAAAAAGCGCTCAAGGAGGAAATTCTACTCCGGCTCGTGGCGAACTCCGCGCCGCTCGTAGTTGCCGGCAAGGCACCGTTCGTCATCCTGGTCATCGGGGTGAACGGCGTCGGCAAGACCACTACCATAGGCAAACTGGCGGCGAAGTACTCCGGCGAGGGGAAACGGGTGCTGCTTGCAGCCGGAGACACCTTCCGCGCCGCCGCCGCCGAGCAGCTTGAGCTCTGGTCGCAGCGGGTAGGTACGGATATCGTGCGCCACAAGGAAGGGGCGGATCCCTCGGCCGTGGTGTTCGATGCATGCAGGGCCGCCATCGCACGCCGCACCGACGTGCTGATCATCGACACGGCGGGGCGGATGCATACCAAGGTGAACCTCATGGAGGAAATGAAGAAGATCCGTCGCGTACTTACCCGCGAGATCCCGGACGCTCCTCACGAGACGCTGCTGGTACTGGACGCCGCCACAGGCCAGAACGCCCTGTCACAGGCGAAGCTGTTCAAGGAGGCTGCTTTTGTCTCCGGCGTCGTGCTCACCAAGCTCGACGGCAGTGCCAAAGGCGGGATCGCGGTAGCGGTCAGTCATGAATATGCTCTACCTATACGTTTCATCGGCGTTGGGGAGTCGGTCGAGGATTTGCGCGAGTTCGATCCGGTCCAGTTCGTGGACGCACTTTTCCAATAATTGCCTTGACTTTTGCGTACTTATTGCATAAGATTTCGCCGCAAATGGTGAAAAAATGAACAGCGAAATGTTTGATGAATTGGAAGAACGGATAATTTCTCTAATGAATGCCATGGGCGAGTTGAAGCTCGAAAATGGCAGGCTGAAAGAAGAGAATATCCGGCTCAACGAAGAGAGAGGGGGCTTCAAGTCCCGTATCGATTCGATACTGCGGAAATTGGAAGGGGTCTGACAGCTTGATCTCGACACATAGCATCAGGGTGCTGGGGAGAGATCTCCAGGTAAAGAACGTTTCGTCCCCTGAGCATGTGGCGCAGGTCGAGGCTCTGGTCAACGAGAAACTGGCCGAGACGGGCGCTGCGGTCAGTAGCGGTGACAATCAGATCGTTGTTATTCTGACCATGATGAACCTGGCCGAGGCTTACCTGGCGGCACAAAAAGAGTTGGAAGAAGAACGGCGCATCTGCAGAGAACGGGTTGCAGGGCTCCTTGGACGCCTGGACGGGCGGCAGGCGTGAGTTTCAGGTCTCTTGCGGGAGATTCAACATATAGCAGATCGGTTGTACGGTTGCAAAGCTTTGCCAGAACCTGCGTGGGGGTATTTATCCGCCCTCGCGCTTGCTGATAGTAGCCTAAAGACGTAGTTGGCATGTCCTGGGGTTAATGGCTGCATTATATAGAGTTCAATGGCGCTTCATTTGAACGCGGCCCTTTCTATCATACCTGTCAAACGCATCATCCGTTGCACCGTCCGCATTCCCTCATCAGAGTACCTGTCTCTCCGGGCGGCCATCGTCCACCTTTCCGTCAAGCATCATGGAAACAAACAGTCATGCCTAAACGCGCCCTTAGAGCGGTTATCCTCGCCAAAAGGCGGGAGTTGACGCAGCAGCAGATGGCCTCCCAAGGCCTTGCACTGCAGCAGCGTTTCCTCGACCTTCCCGAGTTTCAGCGCGCCAATGTGCTTGCGCTTTATGCGCCGATCCAGAGCGAGGCCGAGACCTCAGCCGTGGCGAGCGCCGCGCTCGCGGCGGGAAAGACACTGCTCTACCCGGCGGTGCAGGGCGACGATCTGAAGTTTTGCCGGGTCGGGGCGCTCAGCGATCTCGCACCGGGCAGGTACGGAATACCTGAGCCTGCGGGCGAGCCGTTCAATCCTGGGGATGCCGATCTTTTCGTCGTCCCTGGAGTCGCATTCGATCTTTTCGGCCGGCGCATCGGTTACGGGAAAGGTTTCTACGACAGGTCGCTGCACCGGCTGGAGGGGAGCGGCAAGTTGGTTGCATTTTGTTATGATTTTCAGCTTTTTCAGGAGATAGTCGGCGAACCGCATGACGTGACGATGGACCTGATCGTCACCGAACTTCGGGTGGTTCGCGTTAATAAAAATATAGGTGAGGAGGAACAACAGTGAGTATTCCAATTACGATTACGATAATCCTGGTGCTTGTCGCAGCGGGCATTGGTTATGCGGTAGGCAATCTGCTGCGCAAAAGACTTTCAGATTCCCTGGTGGCTAACGCCGAAGGGCTTGCCGCCAAAATGATCGAGGACGCCAAGCGCCAAACCGATGTCATGGCCATGGAGGCCGCGGTTCAGGCAAAGGATGCCGTTTACCAGGCCAAAGACGAGATGGAGAAGCAGTTTGAGCAGGAATCGCGCGAGAAGCGTCGCGATCTGCAGGCTCTTGAGAGGCGGCTGCAACAGAAAGAGGAGAATCTAGACAAGAAGGCCGATGTATTTGATCAGCGCGATGCCGATTTCCTGAAAAGAGAGCAGGCGCTAGCGGTACGTGAGCAGGCGCTGGTTGCCAAGGAGCAGGGGCTAGCCCAGAAAGAAGAGAAGGTCGATGCCCTGGTAGCCGAGCAGAAGACGAAGCTTGAGCAGATCGCCGGCATGACCGGCGTCGAGGCGAAGAAGTTCCTGATGGACTCCATGGAGGACGAGGCAAAACTCGACGTCGCCAAGCTGATCAAGGCGATGGAAGAGGATGCCAAGGAGACCGCCGACAAGAAAGCCAAGGAAATCCTGGCGCTTGCCATGCAGCGCTACGCGGGCGAATACGTGGCGGAGAGAAGCGTGTCGGTAGTGACCCTCCCCTCGGACGAGATGAAAGGGCGCATCATCGGGCGCGAAGGTCGCAACATCAGGGCGCTTGAGGCGGCAACCGGCATTGACCTCATCATTGACGACACCCCTGAAGCGGTCATACTTTCCGGCTTCAACCCGGTAAGGCGCGAAGTGGCCAAGCTGTCGCTGCAGAAACTGATCGCCGACGGCAGGATCCATCCGGGCCGCATCGAGGAAGTTGTCGCGAAGGCGCAGGAAGAGATAGAGCAGGCGATGAAGGAGGCGGGGGACCAGGCCGCATTCGACCTTGGCGTGCACGGCATACATCCGGAAATCCTGAAGCTGATCGGCAGGCTCAAGTACCGCACCTCCTACAGCCAGAACGTCTATCAACATTCGCTGGAAGTGGCCTTCCTGTGCGGCATCATGGCCGCCGAACTCGGCATCAACGTGAAGCAGGCCAAGAGGGCGGGCCTCCTGCACGACCTCGGCAAGGCGGTAGACCATGAGATCGAAGGATCGCATGCTGTCATCGGTGCTGACATCGCCAAGAAGTATGGCGAGTCGCCCAAGATCGTGCACGCCATCATGGCTCACCATGAAGACGAAAAACCTGCGACTGTTCTCGCCATCCTGGTGCAGGCGGCGGATGCCCTCTCCGGCGCGCGTCCCGGCGCGCGCCGCGAGATGATGGAGACCTACGTGAAGCGGTTGGACGATCTGGAAAGAATCGCCACCTCCTTCGACGGCGTCATCAACTCCTTCGCCATCCAGGCCGGGCGCGAGATCCGGGTCATGGTGTCGAGCGACATGGTAACTGATGACCGTGCGCTTTTCCTTGCCAAGGATATTGCCAAGAAGATCGAGACCGAGATGACCTATCCCGGCCAGATCAAGGTAAACGTAATCAGGGAAACCAGGGCAACAGAATATGCCCGTTAAGCTACTCTTCATCGGTGACGTCATCGGAAAGCCGGGGCGCGAAGCTCTCTCCCGTGAACTGCACCGGATCGTGGATCGACACAGAGTTGACCTGGTGATAGCCAACGGGGAGAACGCGGCTGGAGGTTTCGGACTGACAGAAGAGACCGCTCAGGATCTTTTCAAGTGCGGCGTCCAGATGATCACTTCCGGGAACCACATCTGGGACAAGAAAGACGCGCTAGAATACATCAAAAGGGAAGAGCGCATCGTTCGTCCCGCCAACTATCCGGAAGGTACTCCCGGCAGGGGCGCGACGGTGGTGAAAACGCCCGGCGGCGTGAAGATCGGCATACTCAACCTTGAGGGGCGTGTCTTCATGAACAATCTTGACTGCCCCTTTCGCTGCGCCGAGCGGGAGATAGCCAAGCTTAAGGAAGAGACGCCGATCGTCTTTGTCGACTTCCATGCCGAGGCGACCAGCGAAAAAGTCTCGCTGGGATGGCATCTAGACGGCAAGGTCTGCGCAGTCATAGGCACCCACACCCATGTGCAGACCGCCGACGAGCGGATTCTGACGGCCGGGACCGCGTACATGACCGATGCGGGGATGACCGGCGCCTTCGATTCGGTCATCGGCGTCAAGAAGGAAGAAGCCATCCTGAAGTTCATCACCCAGCGCCCCTCGAAGTTCGAGGTCGCCAAGAAGGATATCCGGATCAACGGAGTGGTGATCGAGGTCGATCAGAAAACCGGTCTGGCGCTGAGCATCGAGAGGATAAACGTAGCCTGTGGGTAAGGCAATTGAGCAACTTCGGCTGAAACCGGGAAGAACATGACCCCAGGCCCCCTCGCCCTCCGGGAGGGACAGGGTGAGGGAGTGCCATCAGCAGCTCTCACGCTGACTTTGATCGATGCAAGTACAATGATATATAGTTTGGAGGATAGCGATGACCGTAGCCGAGCAGATGGAAATAATCAAGAGAGGTGCCGTCGAGATTCTGGTGGAGAAGGAGCTGGTTGAAAAGCTCGAGAAATCCGCCAAAACCGGCGTGCCGCTCAAGATAAAGGCCGGTTTCGATCCGACCGCGCCCGACCTGCATCTGGGGCACACCGTGCTGCTGCACAAGTTGCGGCAGTTCCAGAAGCTTGGGCACGACGTCTACTTTCTGATCGGCGACTTCACCGGCATGATAGGCGACCCGACCGGAAAGTCGGAGACCCGCAAGGTGCTGACCCGCGAGGACGTACTCAAGAACGCGGAAACCTATAAGGAACAGGTCTTCAAGATCCTCGATCCGAAGCTCACCAAAGTGGTGTTCAACTCGGAGTGGCTCGGCAAGCTTTCCGCTTCCGACATGATAGGCCTCGCTTCCAAATACACTGTCGCCCGTATGCTGGAGCGGGAGGATTTCAGTAATCGCTTTGCCAACCAGTTGCCGATCAGTATCCACGAGTTCATGTACCCATTGGTACAGGGTTACGATTCCGTTGCACTTCAGGCAGACGTGGAACTGGGCGGTACCGACCAGAAGTTCAACCTCCTTGTGGGGCGTGAACTGCAGAGGGAGTGGGGCCAGCCTCCGCAGACCGTCATCACCATGCCGCTTCTCGAAGGTCTGGACGGCGTGAACAAGATGAGTAAGTCGCTGGGTAACTATATAGGCATCAACGAGCCCGCCGACGAGATCTACGGCAAGATCATGTCCATCTCGGACGAGCTGATGCTGCGCTACTACGAGTTGCTCAGCGATCTGACCATGGCCGAGCTGGAGCAGTTGACGCTCGATTTGGAGAATGGCGAACTGCACCCTATGGCAGCGAAGAAGCAGCTTGCCCGGGAGATGGTTGGCCGTTACCACGGAGCGGACGTCGCCGCGCAAGCCGACGAAAACTTTATCAAGAGATTCAAGAATAATGAAGCACCCGAAGACATGCCTGAAGTCGTGCTTGCGCCGGAAGGCGAAAAGGTGATGCTCTGCAAGGTCCTGGCGGAATCCGGCCTGACGAAATCCAACAGCGAAGGGCGTCGTTCCATCCTAGGTGGTGGTGTGAAAGTGAACGGTGAGAAGATCGCCGATGAAAATCTGGAGATAGGTTGCGTGGGGGAATATATTATTCAGGTAGGTAAGCGCCGCTTTGCCAAAGTGCGATTCGCTTAAGCCTTTAGCCGGCAAATCCGATAAGAGAAGGGGCGATGCAGTCGAATCGCCCCTTCCCGCGTTCATAGCATCAGATAACGGAACCCCTCGCCCTCAGGGCTTGCAGCAAGAAACTTCAGCTAGCAAGGCGGCATCAGGACTCGCTGTTAAAAAGGGGATTGAGGTGGATTTGATGTTGTGTCGCGAGCTTTGCTCACAGCCCCCCTCGGCTAAATCCCCCTACCCCCCCTTTACAAAGTGGGTAGAGAGGCCGGTATCCCCCTTTACTCAACGGCGGTCCTCCTTGGGGGGCGGTGGACCTTGCGGGAGAGGTGTTGACGTTGGGTAAGGGATGCCAGTCCCCAGAGGGAACTAGCCATCGTCCCGGGCCCCTCCGCGGCACATTGGAGAATTGAAATCATAAAGACGTTGACGCTCAAGGATCCTTTTGTTATAAACACGACTCGCTTACGGACGAAGCGCTTCTCGAAAGGGAAAACGCGCCGGTTCGAAAGAAAAAGATTGACCGCAGGAAACGCTTTTGCTATAAAGATCAACTTCGCAGCGCAGCTCTTTGCAACCGAATAGAACCGGCAGGGGAAAGACAGAGGATTCAAGTACCTGACGGTGCGGGATTCCCTCGGTCTGGAACGATCCTTAGGGTTCGCCCCTCCTGCAAACCTTGAAAACTTTCCGAAAAGAAAAGCTTGAC
>Ga0209317_1002582_pt1 | contig 12923 bp, 11 predicted proteins | sample RifGroB2_FD_183994 | JGI IMG/M metagenome (GOLD analysis project Ga0209317, IMG submission 183994) | Soil microbial communities from Rifle, Colorado, USA - Groundwater B2 (SPAdes) (version 2) | ecosystem: Environmental > Terrestrial > Soil > Unclassified | place: Rifle, Colorado | collected...
CCAGCCGCGAAAAGCTCTTCAGCTCCTGGACGATCTTCTTCACCCGCTCCGCTCCTTCCAGGCACTCCCCGGTCAGATGATCCAGATCCTCCAGGATGTAGGGATGTCTTTTGCCACGTCGCTGCGGCCGTTCTCACGGGAGAGCGTCTCTATCGCCTCCCCCTGGAGCCCGATAAAGCCGGTCAGCTTCTGCGCATACTTCCCCAGCGTGTTCAGGTTGCTGATGATGAACCCCATCGGGTTGTTGATCTCGTGCGCGACTCCGGCGGCCAGCTGCCCTATGGACGCCATCTTCTCCTGCTGCAGCATCCGGGAGTGTGTCTGCTTCAGGTCCGTGTAGGCGCTCTCCAGTTCCTGGGAGAGCTGCTTTAATTCGGCGTTCGCGCTTTCCAGGGCCCTGGTGCGGTCGACGACCCGCTGCTCCAGCTCTTCGTTCAGCTTCCGGATCGCCTTCTCCACCTGCTTTCGGTCCGAGATGTCCTCCATGATCACATCCAGGTGGAGCAGCTCCCCCTCAGGCTCGAAACTGGGGCGGATGCTCAGGCGGACCCAGCGCTCTCTCCCGTCCTTTCGGTAGAACCTCACCTCGAAACCCTTGACCGGGCGCCCCTGCAGGAGGTCCTTGAAGAGCGCCTTGCGCTGCTCCGGGATAACGTAGAGCTGGCTGGTGACGTCGGTCAGGGAGGAGATCACCTCCTCGGGTGAGCCGTACCCCAGTATCTCGGCGGTGGCCGGGTTGCAGCTCAGGAACCTGCCTTGCGGGGTGGTCTGGAATATCCCCTCCACCGCGTTCTCGAAGATGCCGCGGTACTTCGCCTCGGCAAGGCGCTCCTGCTCGAGCGCCTTCTTGGTGCTGGCGAAGAGGATCTGGTTCTCTATGGTGGAGGAGAGGAGGCCGGCGAGGTTGCCGATGCCGAGCAGGGACATCTCGCTGTCGCTCACCCTGCGGCAGAAGGGGGCCTGGTCGGGGGAGTTCCCCACGGCGAGGAGGGCCACCGGGCGGTCGTGCGAGCCCAAGGGGTAGAGCAGGTATTCGCTCACCATCATCGCCGAGGCGAGCCCCTCAAGCCCCTGGTGCCTTCGCCCGCTGAGATGGATCAGGCATGCCTCCCCGGCATAAAGCGGGGCAAGGAGCGGGTCGGTCCGGGCAATGGTGAGCGCGCCCACGGCGGCGCTGTCCTCGGCACGGTAATAGCCGTCCAGGGCGCAGACGGCGTACCGGTCCGTCTCCGCGTCGAAGCTGAAGAAAAGGACCCTTTCATACCCCAGGTTGTTGATGATGAACTGGGCCGCATGGGCGAAGATGTCGGGGAGTTCCTGGGAGGCGCTCAGCTTGCGGTTGAACTGGTAGAGTTCCTGGTACTCGCGAAGCTGCACGTCGAGTTGCTCCTGGTACCGGTAGAGCGTCCCCTCTGCCCTTACCAGTTCCTTCACCTGGCCGGAGAGGGAGTCGTTTTCCCGGCGCAGCGCGGCCAGTTCCTCGGGTTGTCCCGCTACCTCGGCGCTTCTCATGTTCTGCCTGTCGTTTTCCATTCAATACACCGCGGCGACCACGGCCGTGAAGTTATGGAAACAGTTGTGGCTCGAGATGGGCCCAATCTCCCCGTAGGAATAGAACCCGATCCACGGGGCCTCGCTTCCCAGCTCGCGCTGCATGGCGGAGATGAGCTCCCCCTTCTCGCTTTCCCGAAAGACCACCTTGCCGCGCCCCACGCACTCGAAGTGGAGGATGAACTTGGGCTTGCGCTGCGCCAGCTTCTCCTTCAGCTGGTGCGAGATGGCCGCCATGCCGGAGGAGATCAGTTCCTTGTTGCGGCGCATGATCCAAAGTTCGGTTCCCTCTGCCACCTCCGACTGGATGGTGACGTACCCTTCCTGGTCGTTTTTCCCCGGCATGTAGCGGATCACGTGATCCTCATACCCCTGCCGGATATGCTCGGGCGTTTTGAAGCCGAGGCAGAGGTTCAGGGACGACTTGTTCCACTGGGTCATCCAGTCCGCGTCGAGGTACTCCTTGAGCGCGTCCAGGGCGGGAACCCCGTCGATCTCGCGGATGATGTTCCCCTCGCAGCGCGTTATGGTGCGCTTGCTCCCCACGCGGACGCAGCCATGGTTGATCCCCCAGGCGATCTCCGCGCTCCCCGACATGAGGAAGGAGACCATCCCTTCGGAGAAGACCTCTTCGTTGAAGTACTGGTAGGTCTTTTGAAGCGCCCAGTTGTCGGCAGCCAGCCCCCCGAAGATCGGCAGGGGCTCCTCCCGCCCCAGTGACTGCTGGAAGGAGGCGAGAAAAGGGTCGAAGTTGAAGGAAAGCCCGTCGGCAAAGAGAAAGCAGGCCCCCGTGTCCGGGGCGAGGAGCGGCTTCAGTGCCGTCCCCAGCCGCTCTCCCGCAGCGCCGGCATGGCGGTCGATCCCTTTGACGCAGGCCCCCTCGAACCTGATCTCGTCGGAGGCCATGACCATGACGCAGACGCCGAAATTGGTCTCGGCGAAGGATTCGCGGGTGATGATCCCTTCGCCGGAGCAGCCGCAAAGCGGCGCCCTTGCCGTCGCCTCCCTGATGGCGTCTATCAACTGCTGCTGGTCGTAACCAACCGTGGCAAAGACCAGGACGAAATCGGGGGTCGCTATCCCGGCCCGCTCCAGGGCTTTTGCCGCCGCCTCTTTGCCGGCTGCGCTCGGGTTCCTGTTTGTGCTGTGTCCTACACCTGCCAAAGTCCCCATACTGAACTCCTCGACTGTCTGGCCTGCGGGTACCGATGCTTCCTCATCGGCTCATTAAGGACTATCTTGAGGCGAAGTTTACGGCTGGCAAGGTGCTGTTTCTGGAGGGATCGGGGACGCTTCGGGGCAAATGACGAAAGCCCCCCACACCCGGTGGGGGAGGGGACGGGGTGGGGGGAGGGGAAGAAAGCCGCCTCCGTCGTTTTCAGACGGAGGCGGCCCGCTTTCACTGCCTTAGAAACGCTCGAAGTCGTGATGGTCCAGGTTCAGCGCGACTCCATTGTCTGCCGCCGCCTGCCTGGAGTGCGCTTTTGCACCCCCCTTGGCGCCGGAGCCTGCGTAGGTCATGGATGCCGCGCCGCGCGTGGCGGCGTGGCGTTTGCCGCCGCGCTCCCCAGGGGCGTTGCCGTCGTTCACGTTGAAAAAGGAGATGGTTCCCTGCAACTGGGCCGCCTGGGAGGACAACTCCTCGGCGGTCGAGGCCATCTCCTCGGCCACCGTCGCGTTCTTCTGGATCACCTGGTCCAGCACCTGGATCGCCTGGTTGATCTGCTGCGCCCCCCCGTCCTGCTCCCTGCTTGCGGCGCTGATCTCCTGGACCAGTTCCGCGGTCCGCTGGATGTTGGGGAGGATCTCTCCCAGGAGGGTTCCCGCTTTTTCAGCGATCTCCACGCTCGAGGTGGAGAGGGTCGAGATCTCGCCCGCCGCTTTCTGGCTCCGCTCGGCGAGCTTCCTTACCTCGGCCGCGACGACCGCGAACCCCTTGCCGTGTTCACCGGCGCGCGCCGCCTCGATGGCCGCGTTTAGCGCAAGCATGTTGGTCTGCCGTGCGATCTCCTCGACGATGGAGATCTTTCCTGCGATCTCCTTCATGGCGGCCAGCGTCTCCGCTACCGCCTTGCCCCCCTCCTGCGCGTCCGCCGCGGACTTCACCGCTATCTTCTCGGTCTGCATGGCGTTGTCCGAGGTCTGCCTGATGTTGGCGCTCATCTCCTCCATGGAGCTGGAGGCCTGCTCCGCCGACGCCGCCTGTTCCGTCGCCCCCTGCGAGGTGTTCTCCGCGTTGTCCGCGAGCTCCTTGCTCCCCAGGCTCACGTTGTCGGCGGCGAGCTTCACGTCCAGGACCACGTCCGAGAGCTTTTGCACCATGGCCGCCAGGTCCTTGAGCAATTCGTCCTTTTCCGAACGCGGCGTCACCTCTACCGTCAGGTTGCCTTCCGCTATCTCCTTGGTGATGGAGATGATGCGGTCCATGGCGAGCTTCACGCTCTTCAGGCTGTCGTTGATGCGGGCGAAATCGGCGTGGGCGTCCTTGGTGTGCTGGTCCGGCAGCCCGAGGGCGAAGTTCAGGTCCAGGTCCCCTTCGGACAGGAGCTGGAGGTTCGCCGCCATGCGCTCGATTTCCGTCTTCGTGTAGTCGCGGTTCCTGATCATGGCGGTCAGGTCGGTCACCACCTCGACGTAGCCGATCTTCTCCCCTTTGCGGTTCAGGAGGTAGGAGGTGTCCTGCTTGCATCCTGAGCCGCACCAGTCGAAGTAGCTCTCGCTTACCCCCCTGTGCAGCTGCTTGATGCCGCACCCTTCCGAGTTGCAGATGTTGGCGGCAGCGTTGCTGCAGGGAAGCCCCAGGGCGGTGGCGCGGTCCCTGATGCGCCCCTCCTTGACCAGAAGCGCCTCGAACGGCTTGTTGAGGAAGGTCCAGTTCATGTCGTTGTCGGTGACGTGGATGGGGAAGGGGACCGCATCTATGATCGCCTCGTACCAGTCGTTCTTGTTCACCACCATGTCCAGGGTCCGGTTCACGCCGTCCACGATGGCGCGGTACTCCCCCTGGTGCCTGGAGGCGTCGGCGCGCGTCTGGAACTTGCCGGCCAACGCCGCGCTCACCAGCGTCTCGGTGTCATCGATCATGGCGCCCACCGCGTCCTTCACCCGCGTGAGGCTCGCGTTGATCTTGAGGAAATCTTCGCGCGCGAGGGCGGTGTGCTCGTCGGCCTCGCCCACCTGCAGGTTCAGCTCGAGGTCCCCCTGTGCCAGCTTGGTCAGGTTCTCCGCCATGCGCTCCACCTCGGCCTTGCTGTAGTCGCGGTTTCTGATCATGGCGGTCAGGTCGGTCACCACCTCGACGTAGCCGATCTTGTCCCCCTTGCGGTTCACCAGGAAAGAGGTGTCCTGCTTGCAGCCGGACCCGCACCAGTCGAAGAAGCTCTCCGTCACGCCCTTTTGCAGCTGCTTTATGCCGCATCCCTCGTTGTTGCAGATGTTGGCGGCGGCGTTGCTGCAGGGAAGTCCCATGGCGGAGACGCGGTCCTTGATGCGCCCCTCGGCGACCAGGAGCTTCTCGAACGGCTTGTTCATGAAGGTCCAGTTCATGTCGTTGTCGGTGACGTGGATGGGGAAGGGGACCGCGTCGATGATCGCCTCGTACCAGTCGTTCTTGTCCACCACCATGTCCAGGGTCCGGTTCACGCCGTCCACGATGGCGCGGTAGTCGCCCTGGTGCCGGGAGGCGTCGACCCTGGTCTGGAACTTCCCTGCCAGGGCCGCGCTCACCAGCGTTTCCGTGTCATCGATCATGGCGCCGACCGCATCCTTCACCCGTGCCAGGCTCTCGTTTATCTTGATGAAGTCCTCGCGGGCAAGGGCGGTATGCTGGTCGGCGTCGGCCACCTGCAGGTTGAGGTCGAGATTCCCCAGTGCGAGCCTGGTCAGGTTGTCGGCCATCCGCTCCACTTCGGCCTGGGTGTAGTTGCGGTTCCTGATCATGGCGGTCAGGTCGGTCACCACCTCGACGTAGCCGATCCTTTCCCCCTTGCTGTTCATGAGGAAGGAGGTGTCCTGCTTGCACTCCGAGCCGCACCAGTTGAAGAAGCTCTCGTTCACCCCTTTGTGGAGCTGCTTGATGCCGCAGCCGTCGTTGTTGCAGATGTTGGCCGCCGCGTTGCTGCAGGCAAGACCGACGGCGGAGTCGCGGTCCTTGATGCGCCCCTCGCGGACCAGGAGCTGCTCGAACGGCTTGTTCATGAAGGTCCACTTCATGTCGTTGTCGGTGACGTGTACGGGGAAGGGGACCGCGTCGATGATGGCGCGGAACCAGTCGTTCCTCTCGGCGAGCCGGGTTCGCTCCTGCTCGAACCTTTGCGTCAGCGCTCCGACGGCGCGCGAGAGGTAGGCACCCAGGGCGAGGGTGGTGACAAATGCAGCCGTACCGGCGCCAAATGCAACGGCCGTCGAGCCGTGCAGTGCCGCGTAGCATCCCAGGGCTCCCAGCACCGCGGCGATGGCGAACCCGACCATGATACTTCCACTAGTTTTCACATTTCCCATACATGTCCCTATCCTTTTTCTGAGGGTATTGGTTGTCGGCAGAACCGACCCGCCTGATGTTCGGTCTATATGTGTTTTTTTGTTTTTGTAATACATTTTCATATGACTGCTGCTAAATCAGACTGTTTGTGTAAACGATAATCGGTAGAACAAAAGTAAAATGAAGGGTGAAAATGCTTATAAATTGGTAATGTGGCGTCGGTATGGGGAATAAATCCAGTGCCGGGCGGTTTTTGGCGTGTGAACTTCCCGATATGTCGAGGGAAAAAAGTATACGCAATAAAATGTATTACATTTTTCGGCTGCCGCATCGGCAGTTAGATGCATCAGTGGCGGCAGGTTGGTTCGACTCACGAAGCGAGGCCGGGATACGAAACTGGCTGTGGGCGGGGGGGCGGTGGAGAGCTGGAGTCCGGGGGGCGCAGAAAACACTGCGCCTGACACCTCGTGTCCGGCGGCGCGGCCTTGAAGCACCTGGACCGTCAATTGTTGGTTTGACCTTGCCAATGGTTGCGGTTATATTGGGCGGCGTTTAAATTTCCATGAAGTCGAAGTAAAGGCCGGATCCTCTGGCCTGCGAGCTGTTCATTCAAAGGAGCGTTGATGACCTTTTCATCCCTTGGCTTGACGAAGGGCCTAGTTGAAGCTGTCGCGGAATTGCAGTTCAAGAACCCTTATCCGATTCAGAAAAAGGCGATCCCCGCCATTTTGCAGGGCAGGGACCTGCTCGCCATAGCCAAGAGCGGGTCCGGGAAAACGGCCGGCTTTGCCCTGCCGCTGCTGCAACTGACTCAATCCGATCAAAAACCGGGCCGTGCACTAAAGACCCTGATCCTGGTGCCGACCAGGGAACTTGCTGCCCAGATCGGTGACGTGGTACAGCAGTTGGGGCGCCACTTGACGCCGAGGGTCAAATCCTCCGTGGTGTTTGGCGGGGTTTCCATAAACCCGCAAATGATCGATCTGAAAGGCACCGGATTGCTGATCGCCACTCCGGGGCGCTTGCTCGACCTGGTTGCCAAGAACAGCGTGCGGTTGTCGGAGGTCGGCATCCTGGTCCTCGATGAAGCGGACAAGCTGCTGGAGCAAGGCTTTCAGGAAGAACTGGAGCGTATCCTGGCCCTGCTTCCCAAGAAGCGGCAAAACCTCATGTTCTCCGCCACCTTTGGTGAGGACGTGCGGCAAATGGCGATCGACTTGCTGCGTGATCCGCTGGAGATCGTAATCAAGGACGAGATGTCGGAGCCGGAGCTTATCACCCAACGCATCTACTCGGTTGATCCCAGCCGCAAAGGTCCCTTGCTCAGGTACCTGATCAAGACCGGCGACTGGCAGCAGGTGCTGGTCTTTACCGCGTCGCAAAAGCGGGCCGACAACGTGGCCAAGAAACTCGTGGACAACGGGATCAGCGCGGCGACCTTTCATGGAGGCATGAGCCAGGGGGGGCGGACAAGCGTTCTGGCCGCCTTTAAATCCGGGGCGGTACGGGTGCTGGTGGCCACCGACCTGGCCGCCCGTGGCATCGACATCAAGTTCCTGCCTTACGTGGTCAACTACGAACTCCCCCGGTCGCCGGCCGACTACATCCACCGCATCGGGAGGACCGGTCGTGCAGAGAGCCAGGGAGTAGCCGTGTCGTTGATCTGCCCGGAAGACATGCAGCATTTCAAGGTGATTGAAAAGCTGCTAGGGAAACGGCAGGCGAGGATTGACACGGCCGAAATAGATCTGGCCGGCTATTAGGGCCGGTAAAGCCCGGGGGAGGTGTTTGCGAGTCCCGGGAGGGAAATTTTTGCCATCTCTGCTGAACCGGCGGGGCGGAGACCATCTACCACACCGCCGACGGTCATAGTCGTCCTGACAGGTAGCGCTTTCTCCCGCGGATGCAACCCGGAAGCCGACCTCGGGCGCCACACGAAAGCCATAAGCGTTTGGCAAAGGAGATTGTGTGAGGCGCGCTCTACTCATACTCTTCTGCATCGCCGCCCTGGTCCTGCTGGCGCGCGCCGGCAGGACACCGCTGCAACGCCTCTGCACCATTGTCCGGCTCTGGAGGGAGGAGATGCAGCCTCCTTTGCTGGTTCCGGTGCGGGGCGTATCCCGCTTTGCCCTGGCGGACAGCTGGGGGGCAGCCAGAAGCGGGGGGCGCAGGCACGAAGGTATCGACATCTTCGCCCGCTGCGGACGTCCGGTGGTGAGTGCCACCGAGGGGATCGTGTTTTCTGTGGGAGAGAACAACCTGGGGGGGCAGATTGTGTGGGTGCTGGGCCCCGGGGGATATTTCCACTACTACGCCCACCTGGGGCGCTTCGCCGACATCGCCAGATGGGACCATCTCAAGCCCGGGGATGTGGTAGGCTACGTGGGCAATACCGGCAACGCCGCGGGGACTTCATGCCACCTCCACTATGGAGTCTACCGGCAGGGGCTCGCCTACAACCCGTATCCGTTGCTGGTACCGAAGTAGATCGTCTCTGGGAAAGGAGCGGGATGCTGTCAGGCAGGCGCTACGGCATGAAAAAAGGGCTTACAGCGTATCACTGTAAGCCCTTGTATTTTTGGAGGCGGCGCCCGGATTTGAACCGGGGAATGAAGGATTTGCAGTCCTTTGCCTTACCACTTGGCCACGCCGCCGCGTGCATCGAAGGAACCCGTTTATAACCTGATTTTTTTTCCATGTCAATGCTAAATTTTCTACTTCGCTATGACTTTGACGAACTTGTTCAGGTAGTCGAAGCCGGACCAGATGGTTATGACTGTGGCTATCCAGAGATAGAACATGCCGACGTTGTGCATGTTCACAACCAGCAGCGGATGGTCGATGGAAAAGAACCACTGGTAGTCGTAATGCAGCAGCAGGCCGATGATCGCCACCAGCTGGAAGATGGTCTTGAACTTCCCCAGGTTGCTGGCGGGTATCACGATCCCCTCGGTGGAGGCGATGCCGCGCAGGCCCGTGATGATCATCTCGCGCCCCAGTATCACCAGCACCATCCAGGCGGGAACCCGCCCGAAGGGAAGGATCATGATGAGCGCCGCCATGACGATCAGCTTGTCGGCTATCGGGTCGAGGAACTTGCCGAACACGGTGACGATCCCCATGCGCCGGGCCAGGTAGCCGTCCAGCCAGTCGGTTACCGAGGCGGCCGCAAAGAGCGCCGCGGCCCAGAAGCCGGGCTCGCGCTCGGGGGAGAGGAGCAGGACGCACAACAGCGGGATCGCCGCGATGCGCACCATGGTGATGATGTTCGGGATGTTGAGTATCTGTGCTTGGGTGGAGGGCATGCCGTTTTTGCCTTTGCGCTATCTGTAGTTGTTCCGGTAACTCAATACCTTTGCCACGTATGTCTGGGTTTCCCTGTAGGGGGGGATGCCGCCGTATTTCGCCACTGAGCCCATCCCCGAGTTGTAGGCGGCCAGGGCCAGCGACTCGTCCCCCTTGAAGGTGTCCAGAAGGAACCTCAGGTAGCGTACTCCGCCGCGGATGTTGTCGGAGGGGTTGAACGAATCGGCCACCTTCAACCCCTGTGCGGTCTTGGGCATGAGCTGCATGAGCCCCTGTGCCCCCTTGGGCGAGACGGCTGACGGGTTGTAGCCCGATTCTGCGTGGATGACTGCCTTGACCAGAGAACTGTCCACGCCGAACTCGCGCGAACAGGAGCTGATGATCGGCTCGAACTCCGCCGGGTTCCTGGAAAAGCCCGGGAGCTTGAAGGCGGTCCTTAACTTCCTGTCTTTCTTGATGTCCCTCATGAACACCTTGAAGCGCTTGTCGGTGGGCGCATCGGTGAAGTGGAGGGTGCCGTCGGGATCCTCGTAACGGTATATGTCGGCGCGGGCCGGTGCCGGCACGGAACACGCCAGCGCGGCGCAGGCCATGAAGGCCGCTACCAGGAGACGGTGTGACTGAAGGCGCATGTGCTTCCTTTTTAATGGGTGGGGAAAATTGCCCCCAAATTATATAGACCAATAAACACGATAATTCAAGGTCTAATGTGGTCTCCCGCTCGGATAACCTGTCAAAAGTCTTGACAAAAATGCCTGGCGGGACAATAATTTGCCGGTTTTCCAATGAAACACCAATTCCAGCTTATCGGGGGTGTCATGAAGTTGCAGAGTGATTTTCTGGTGATCGGCAGCGGCATCGCGGGGCTATCCTTCGCGCTTCAGGCGGCAGCGCACGGCACCGTTGCCCTGCTCGCCAAACGCGATATAGCAGAGACCGCCACCAACTACGCTCAGGGGGGGATCGCCTCGGTCTCCTCGAACGATGACTCCTTCGACGCCCACGTGCAGGACACCCTGGTCGCCGGCGCCGGCATCTGCCACGAGGACGTGGTGCGCGGGGTGGTGGAGGACGGGCCCCAGGTGATCGCGAACCTGATCGAGTGGGGCGTCAAGTTCACCAAGAGCACCAGCGGCGAGACCTACGACCTCACCCGCGAGGGTGGCCACAGCCAGCGGCGCATCCTGCACGCCGCGGACATCACCGGCCGCGAGATCCAGCGCGCCCTGGTCGAGGCGGCCCTGGCGCACGACAACATCACCATCTATGAAAACCACGTCGCCATCGATCTCATCACCGAGTCGAAGGTGCTCAAGAAAAAGCTCGACCAAAACCGCTGCCTGGGCGCCCACGTGCTGGACGTCAAGAGCGGCGTGGTGAAGACCTTCGCCTCGCGCATCACGCTGCTTGCCTCGGGAGGGGCCGGCAAGGTCTACCTCTACACCTGCAATCCGGACGTGGCCACCGGCGACGGGGTCGCCATGGCCTACCGCGCCGGCGCGACGGTGGCCAACATGGAATTCATGCAGTTCCACCCGACCACCCTGTACCACCCGAACGCACGCTCCTTCCTGATCTCGGAGGCCGTGCGCGGGGAGGGGGCCGTCCTCAGACGCCGCGACGGCACCGCCTTCATGGAGCGCTACCACCCCTTGAAGGATCTCGCCCCCCGGGACATCGTGGCACGTGCCATCGACAACGAGATGAAGACCCACGGCGACGACTGCGTCTACCTGGACATCACCCACAGGGACGCCGAATACATCACCACCCGCTTCCCCAACATCTACCAGACCTGCCTTGAGTTCGGCATCGACATGACCCGCGACATGATCCCGGTGGTCCCCGCGGCCCACTACCTCTGCGGCGGGGTGGCGGTGAACCAGGACGCCGAGAGCGACCTGAAGCATCTCTACGCCATTGGCGAGGTGGCCTTCACCGGCCTGCACGGTGCCAACCGCCTGGCCAGCAACTCCCTCCTCGAGGCTGCCGTCTACGCCGGGCGCGCCTACCGGCACGCGGTCCAGGTACTGAAGCAGGAGGAGTTCGCCTCGCTCCAGATCCCGGAGTGGGACAGCGGCACCGCCACCAACTCTGACGAGATGGTCGTGGTCTCCCAGAACTGGGACGAGATCCGGCGCTTCATGTGGAACTACGTCGGCATCGTGAGAAGCGACAAGAGGCTCGCCCGCGCCATGCGCCGCATCGAGCTGATCCAGGACGAGATCGAGGAGTACTACTGGAACTTCATCGTCACCTCCGACCTGATCGAGCTCAGGAACATCGCGACCGTCGCCCAGCTCATCGTGACCTGCGCCCAGCTCAGGAAGGAGTCGCGCGGCCTGAACTACAATATCGACCACCCCGGGGTGGATGACGTCAACTGGAAGCGTGACACCTTCGTAAAGAAGCAGTTTTAAAGGGACGCCATGAGCATAGACGAGATCAGGGAAGAGATAGACCGGCTGGACAGCGAGCTGTTGCGGATCTTCAACGAGCGTGCCTCGCTCGCCCTGAAGATCGGGGAGATCAAGAAGGGGCTGAGCCTCCCGGTCTACGACCCGGCCAGGGAGAAGCGGATCTTCACCAGGATGAGCGGGGAGAACGCCGGCCCCCTGGACGACCAGGCCATCGTGCGCCTCTTCGAGAGGGTGGTCGACGAATCCCGCCGCCTGGAGCGCATCATGACCAGCAAGGGTGACGGACACGAGGCGGCCGGCGGCAGGGGCGAGGACTAGAGGGGAGGGAATTTCAGGTGCTGATAGTAATGCGCAAGACGGCCGATGCCGGGGCCCAGGACAACATCAAGGCGTACCTCATCGACCGCGGTTTCGACATCCATCAATCGACCGGTGCCAACCGCGTCATCATCGGGGTGATCGGCGACACCGAGAGCATCCCGGAGTCCGTGATCTCCTCCTTTCCCGGGGTCCTGCAGGTGGTAAGGATCGCCAAGGAAGAATAAATGCGCCTGAACATAAACGCATACCTCTCGGAATCGCTCAAGGGGGACGGCAAGAGCTTCGAGGAGAAGCGCGGGGCCTACTTCGCGGCGGCGCGGGAATTCCTGGAGCACTTCCGCGAGGAGTCCAAGCGCGCGCACCGGGAGGGCGAGGACGGCATCTCCGTGGTGCAGTCGATCACCGCGATGACCGACGCGCTGGTGACCCGGCTCTTCACCGCGCTCTCGGACGACCTGCAGATGCACAAGTCCGGGCAGCTCGCGCTGGTGGCGGTCGGCGGGTACGGGAGGCGCGAGTTGAACCCGTACTCGGACCTGGACCTGATGTTCCTCTACAGCGGCAAGGAGTCCAAGGTGGTGGAGGAGGCGGCGAACCGCCTGCTCTATTTCCTTTGGGACCTCCGGCTGGACGTCGGCTACTCGGTGCGCACCCTCTCGGACTGCGTCGAGATGGCGGGGGGGGACCTGACCGTAAAGACGGCGCTTCTGGACGCGCGCTTTCTGATCGGGAGCGAGCACCTCTTCGGGGAGCTGAGGAAGACGATGGTGACCCAGGTGCTCGCCAAAAGAAGCGACTCCTTCATCGGCGCAAAGCTCGACGAGCTGAAGAAAAGGCGCGAGAAG
>Ga0209317_1002586_pt1 | contig 12904 bp, 15 predicted proteins | sample RifGroB2_FD_183994 | JGI IMG/M metagenome (GOLD analysis project Ga0209317, IMG submission 183994) | Soil microbial communities from Rifle, Colorado, USA - Groundwater B2 (SPAdes) (version 2) | ecosystem: Environmental > Terrestrial > Soil > Unclassified | place: Rifle, Colorado | collected...
TGCTATCCAGAAACGATTGCGCATGTAACGGTATTCCGGATTCTCTTCCTCCTCGGCCGAAACGGCTTTCGGTTCCAGCGCCATGCCGCACTTGGGGCAGCTGCCGGGACCGACCTGTTCGACTTCGGGATGCATGGGGCAGGTATAGAGGCGATGGTCACCTGTGTCCGAAACTTCCTGCTTTTCTGCCAGGTAGCTACCCGGGTTCTCGGCGAAGGCCTTCTTGCAGTGGTGACTGCAAAAGAAGAACTCCTCACCTTCATGGACATATGAGAGCCATTGATCGGGCTTGTCGGTTTTCATGCCGCAAACCGGATCGACGACATGTTTATGAGCGTGCATGCCTGTTCCTCCGTGTTGTGTCATTTCTCTCCGATAGGCTTACCTCTTTCAGATTAGAAACTTGCAAAAGACGGTCCAGGCTTGTCAGGATTGTCTGGCTCATTCCCGCCTCACCTTTAACTGCTCGGCGATTTCCCTGCTGAAAAGCCCAAGCGCCTGACTCAAGGCCTGCACCAGGCCTTCACTGTCCGAGGAACCTGTCGGCACCCGATACTCCGACCGCCGTTGCGCCAGGATCGCTGTCCCCTGCGGATCCTGTACCGACCAGATGGCCTCGAGATGTGCCACCTGGTAGCCGACGCCTTCAAAACGGACTATTTCGACAGGGATCTGGTAATCGACCGCTTGATTCCAGGGAAAATAGAATAACTTTTCAGTGGCCAGCGCGGTTGCGAGATTTTCCCTGATGGTGCGGGGGATGCTGACCTTAAGCGGCTCGGCCCAGCGGTGTCCTTCGGCGAGCTGCAGCCTGTTGGAACCTTCAAGGTTGACGATTTGCGGACGATCCAGATAATCGGGCAGGCGGACCGGACCGATTCCGATTGCTGCCTCGCCGATTGCTGCCTCGCCGATTGCTTCCCCAATTGCTTCCATAGGTGATCCCTGCCGGCCAGGATCGACGGCGGAAAGATGATAGTAGGCCGCAGGTGGCGTCCGCCCGCAGGCCGAGAGGAGCAGGAAAATCCCAAGCAGGGCAAGCGGCAGTCCATGGAGAGGGGGTACCTGGGCAAGAGTTTTCATTAATATTTCTCCCGGTAATTTTTTCCCCGGAGAAGAGCCTCCGGCTGCTGTTCGAGACTTTGGGCCAACACCCGCAGCGCACTGGCGGCACGGGAAATTTCCTGCAGCGCCGTCCTCAGCTGCTGGATGACAAGCGAATCGTTTCCCGACAACTGTTGCAGGGTCTGCGCCGCATCTGCCAGTTCCGTCCCTGCCTGGGATATGCTGGTGGAGACGCTGGAATCGGCACTGGCAAAGTGTTCCACCTGCTCGGCGGCCTTGCCGACCCTGTCCATGGCGGCTTGAACGGCGGCGATTGCCTCGGGAAGCTTGCCCAAACCCTCCTCCGCCATGGTAACAACCGGCTCCCCCAGAGAGTTGAGCCGGGCAGCCAGCGACTCCACCTGGGCAAGAATCGCCTCAAGTCGGGCAGGAATTGCGAGCGTTTCCTCGGATGAAAGGATTTTGCCGGCCGAGGCGCTGATGGCAGCCAGGTCCGCCAGGAATTTGTCGATCGGGAAATTCTCCAGCATATTCGTCAGTTCTTCCACCCTGGTCGGAATGGTCGGAATTTCCCTTGTGCGGTCATCGCTGATGTACCGTGCCTCTCTGTCCGGATAGAAGTCGAGATCGATAAACCGCTGCCCGGTGAGCAGGCTCTGGATGTTGAGCCGTGCCCGCAGACCCTGCTCCACCAATTGCCGCATGATCAGCTTATTCTTTGCGTCAACGGGGTCGCCGGTGTCGATCCGGATAATATCGAGATCGAGCTCGACGGTTACCTGCACCATGAAATTGCCGTTTTCCCGGTCGATGCGAATGGCTTTGACCGTGCCGACATTGACGCCAAGGAAGACCACCGGCGCCCCCACCTGCAGACCCTGGGCAGCTCCTTCGAAATACAGGATGTACTCTGCGCGATCGCGGAAGAGATAATTCCCGGCCAGCAGCAGAACGGTGAGGGTCGCGAGGATGACGGCGCCGAAGACAAAGGCGCCGATCAGGGTTGGGTTGGCCTGCCTGCTCATGCTTCCCCCCTGGTGAGAAATGTGCGGACCTTGGGGTCGCCCGAGTGGACCGCTTCCTTGGGGTTGCCGCTGTCGATCATGGTGCGGGTTTCGGCGTCGAGGAAAACCGAATTGTTGCATATGCCGAGGATGCTTGGCAATTCATGCGTTACCAGGACTATGGTAGTTCCCAGGCTTTCCCGCAGTTCGAGGATCAGGTTGTCGAGATGGCGGGCGTTCAAGGGGTCGAGACCGGCGGACGGCTCGTCGATCAGCAAGATATCCGGGTCGAGAGCCATGGCTCGGGCCAGACTTGCCCGTTTTTTCATGCCACCGCTCAGTTCCGCCGGGTAAAAATCACCATAACCGGCGAGCCCGACCAGGGCCAGCTTGAGGGAGACGATCTCGTCGACGAGTCCGGGCGAAAGGTCGGTATATTGATTCAGCGGCAGGGCCAGGTTTTCCGCAAGCGTCAGTGAGCTCCACAGAGCCCCGCCCTGGAACATCACTCCTAGCCTGCGTTTGATTCGTTCATGCTCCGCATGGTCGACATTCCAGAAATCCAGACCCTCGTAGAGGACGGTCCCTTGCGTCGGAGGCTGCAGACCGACCAGCGACCGCATCAGCGTCGATTTACCGCTGCCGTTGCCGCCAATGATAACGAAGATGTCGCCGGTATTGACGGTAAAGTTGAGGTCGCGCTGGATGACTTTTTCGCCATAGGCAATGGTGAGGTTCTGAATCTTTAAGGGATGCTTCGCCTTCATTTCAGATGCCCAATTGGTAAAAGAAGACAGTCAGAACCGAAGCCGAGATGGTGATCAGGAGGATCCCGGTCACCACCGCCGAGGTCGCCGCCTCCCCCACCGCCGTGGCGTTTCGACCGCACTGCATGCCCCGCAGGCAGCCGGAATAGGCGACGACGCTGCCATACACGGTACCCTTGACGAGGCCCACCATGAAATGGCTGAGATCGAGAGCGGCGACGGTCTGGTTGTAGTATTCGAAGAGGCCGATACCGAAGATGGTGGTGGAGATAAGCAGGCCCGCCAGAATGCCCACAAAACTTGCATAGAGTGTCAGCAAAGGGACCATCAGTATCAGCGCCACCATCCGGGGCAGAACAAGGAAGTCAATGGGGGAAATGCCGAGAGTCCTGAAGGCATCGATCTCTTCGTTGACCTGCATGGTGCCGAGCTTCGCCGCGAAGGCCGAGCCGGTCCGGCCGGCAATGATGACGCCGGTCATCAGGGCGCCGACTTCCCGGACCATGCCGATGGCGACCAGGTCGGCTATAAAGATCTGAGCGCCGACCATGCGCAGCTGGTCGGCGCCCAGGTAGGCGAGAATGAGGCCGACCAGAAAGCTGATCACCGAGACGATCAACAGGGCGCGGGGACCGGCCTCCTCGACCTCCCACCACAGATCGCCCCAGCGCATCCTGGTTTTCCCTGTCGCGAGCCGACTAAAAGAAATGATGATCTCGCCGAGAAAGCCGAGCATTGCCGGACCATCCCGAAAAACCGCCAGCATGGCCGAGCCCATCCTGAAGAGCAGGCTTTCATCGCTCTGCCCTGTTCCCGCAAGTTTCTGTACCGGTGCGGCTTCGGCCATTGCCAGCAGCTGTCTGACCCCTTCCGGCAACCCCTCCCGCTCGACGCGTATTTTCCGTTCCTCGCAGAGCTTCAGCAGGCGGGATATGAAGGCGAGAAAGCCGCTGTCCCAGGAGGAAAGATCGGTCTTAAAGGTAAGGCGATCGATGCCGTCGGCCAACTCCGCGGCAAGCCTGTCCGGGAACGGCAAGGCCTGATCCATGCACCACCTGCCGGTAAATGCAACCTCGAGGCCATTGCCGCCGGTGCGGCTTGTCTGCAGCTGCCATCGCTCTCTGTTGTCGTCCCTGGACATTGCTGTCGGCTGCTCCGTGACGTTTCTGACTAAAGCCTGTCTTAAATATAGAGCAAATCCACATCCGGAAAGCAAGCGGAATCATCGCTTAGTCAGTCCGTCCTTTCTTGGGCCAGGCGCCGATGAAGCCCGCTTGGCATTTCGGTTGCACTCATAACTTAGCCGTATTCTGACTTCTTGTGGTCTTTACTTCTTGCTGAGCAACAGGGTCGCCGCGCCACCCCCGGCAGAACTCTTGCGGATTTCCTTTTAAGAGTTAACGTCTATCCTCACAACTAATATCAGTTCCACATCCCTTGGCCGCAATTTCTCCGGAATGTCGCATGAGAGGACGAAATGCTTCAGCTTGTTCTACTGATTTTTTCGACCAGATGGGTCTCACCTTTACCGAACCGGAACCCGGCTGCTACGGCAAGGCCGGTTCCTTCGGTTTCGAGAAGGCACACTACGAGATCTCGAAAAAGATCGGAGAGACCCAACTGCTGCCGGCGGTACGGGTGGCCGCGCTCGACACCTGGATCGTGGCCGACGGCTTTTCCTGCCGGACCAAGATCAGGGACGGCACCTACCGGAAAGCCATGCATCTGGCCGAATCGATCGAGGAGGGCCTCCGTTTGAACCACAAGGGGAACGCCGCCATTAAAAGAACGGAAACCGTCAGGACCGAGAACTCAACCGGTGATGGTCAGCACCGGGGCCAGCCTCGACCGGGCCACCGCCCAGGCTTTTGCCCGGCAGGGTGCGAGGCTCTGCCTGGTCGCCCGCGGAAAGGAACGATTGGAGGAGGCGAGGCGTGAGGCGATCCTACTCGACGGTCAGGCCATGGTGGTGGCCGGCGACGTGTCCGACCCGGAAGTGCTCGAACGGGCGAAGGAGGAAGCCGGGCGCACTTTCGGCCCCATCGACTAATAGGTCAACAACGCCGGCACCATAATCCAGGTCGGCTCGGCCTCTTTTGCCGTCCTGGCCGTGGGGCTCGGCATTGGGGCTTTGCTGCTGATGCGTACCACGGAAAAATCCGCTGAAACTCTGGGAGGGAAAATGTATGAAACCGATTGGCAAAACGATATGGGCCATAGCCGAGGGCTTCATCCCGGGCTGGAGCACAGGCACAGAGCCGCAGATGACCAGCCACGAGACCGCCTGTCTGCTGAACACCTCCGACAGGGATGCCGGGGTGGCCATTACCATCTATTTCAGCGACCGCGAGCCGGCTGGGCCCTATCTTGTCGTCGTTCCGGCGCGGCGCACGCTGCACTTGCGCTTCAACAGCCTGAACGACCCTGAACCGATCCCGCGGGATACCGATTATTCATCGGTGATCGTCTCGGATGTTCCCATCGTCGTCCAGCATACCAGGCTCGATTCTCGGCAAGCGGCAAACGCACTGATCTCGACCGTCGCCTTTGCCATGGAATGAGGTTTCGGCGGAGGTCCCGGTGTTCTTAAGTTGCTCGAATTCCCAAAGGGGGCTGTATTGCAACGGTTATTATCTATCGTCTACCTGAGAATATAATCGATCCTGTCTTCCTTTGCCAGGAATCGGGCTTGTCCCGGCAGAGGCCCAGCTGGACTTTTCCGGGATTTACCCAACTGTTTCGAGTCAGGGCTCTGTGGGCTAAGTCTTATCTCCTGAGGAGAAGCTGTCACAATGAAGAGGAGGGAGCGATGGGAAAAATTATCCGAGGGCTGCTAATCATCGGCACGATTCTCCTGTTATCAACCCTGCCGGCCCATGCCTACTGGAAGCACAAGGTGGCCGTCAACGAGAGGATGGCCGAGGAGTATATCGAGAAGCTTCAGGCCGGCGCCGATCCTGAGGAGGTGGAACGTCCCACGATGCGGTTCATCAGCCATTATCAGGCAATGCAGGAGCAGGACAGGTTGATCAATGCCATGGACGAGGCGGAAGCCCTGGCCAAGGAAGGCAAGCATGAGCTGATTCCGGAAATTGAACTGAAATTCCAGAACCTCGAAAAAGACCCGGTCGTCCAGGAGTAAGGGGGGCAGCTTTTGCTCTCCGAAGCCATTACGGAGACCGTCGCAGCTGCAGCTGTGCAAAGTTCGTCCCAGCTTCAGTCGGATTTCAGGCGCTGGTCGGGGATCACGCTCTGAGGCTCCGTGCATCTTCTTCAATCCTGCTTACATATTTTCCCCAGATTCTCATTCACCTATTTTCAAGGAGGATGCCATGGCCTCAGATACCTTCCCTGCAGCCCTCCCGGCCCATTTGCAGGTATTACGGAGACATTTCATCGATCTGCGCGACGGCAGGCACGGCGACAATGCTGTTAGCCGGGAGGATAAAGAGCGCCTCTTCGCCGAGGCGGTCGGTTTTCTTGACCTCCATGCCCGACAAGCCCTTGAGGAGATCAATCAGTCATTGCTTCTGGCCACCGGCACCGTCATGGCTACCGGGGTGCTCCGCTCTGCCGACGGGGGCGTCACCGCGACCTGGACGTTGAGCTGGCCGGAGCAACTGGAGCGCCGCATTTCGCCTATCACACTGGAGGCCTTTTTCGGCAGCTCTTTCCACCACCCGCATCTGCGCGGAGCAACAGTCGGCAATTGGCCTTTGAATGTCTTTAGCAGCGATGAGGCGGAGGCCGAACTGCCTATATTGCGGGCGATTGCCAGTGCCGACCTGCATAACCTGGTTTTTCAGAGCGATTATAGGATCATCCCGGCAATAATGATCAACCGTTGAAAATCCGAATCCGAAAGGGTTGGTGACGACAAAACAGCAATGGAGGAAAAAGAGAGCGATCTCAAAGGAAAAACAGCCGTTAAACCCTCTTTTCCCTTTGCGCTCGGTCCGATTACACCTCAAGGAGGACGCCATGCCTGTAGAACTCAACCACACCATCATAAAAACACACGACAAAGAGGAATCCGCCAGGTTTCTCACCGAGATTCTCGCACTGCCCGACGCAACCCCCTTCGGCCCCTTCCAGGTGGTCAAGACGGCCAACGGCGTGAATCTCGACTTCTACGATACCGAGGGCGAAATTGGATCGCAACACTATGCCTTTTTGATCACCGAAAACGAGTTCGATGAGATATTTGCCCGCATCCGGGAACGTCGCCTGGACTATTGGGCCGATCCGTACCAAAACAGTCCGGGTGAGATCAATCACCGGGACGGCGGTCGCGGGTTGTATTTTGAAGACCCAAATGGGCATCTGCTTGAAATCCTCACCCGGCCTTATGGCAGTGGCAGTGGAGGAAGCGGGGAAAGTGGCGGAAGCGGGAGATGACCGGTCCCCGGGAAAGACCCAAGGATGCGGTTCGCAGGGAGGCGCGGGGCATCAAGAAAATGCTATCCAATCTTTGAGTTGGGGCAATGGGGTGGTCTAAAAAAAATTCGTGCGAGGAGGATCCTATGCATTTTTCGAACATTACTGACGGGCGTGGCCGCCGGTCCCGACCATTTAGGATTTTGAAAAAAAGACAAAATCAGGTGTGAAATCTCTTCATGTCGGTCACAGGAGGGATTTTATGTTATCTCCAGACGATTATGAATAAGATAAAAGAATCTGTAGCGCCAATTTCTTCCACTTATCGCGCGTAAATATCGAAGGTGGCTGTTTCGATTATGTTGCCCCGCACGATCTTCACCCGCACATACCAGGGACCGGCAACGGCAAGAGTCATCGGCGCCTTATACAGATCGTAAATGGGCGCCGCAGTGTTCTCATAATCAATGGCCGGTTTGCCGGGCATGGCCGCCATGCCGAATTCGAGCCGGACATGCGCATCGGTTACGGCTTTGCCGTTCTCGTCTTTTACGGCAATGGTGACCATGTTATGACCCACTGCCGGCGGATTGTTGTTGATTGTCATTACGACGCCGTACTCTCCAGCCTGGCCGGTCGCCTGATAATCGGCAACCGCAATACCTGTAATCATTCCAATGATAACCAGAATTGTTAATACACTCTTTCTGTAATTCATCTCTATCCTCCATGGAAACCGAAAAAGGGGTACTGTTGGTTCCACCTTGTAGGGGGAAATTGACTTTTCCTAAGATATTCTTTCTGTTATTAAAAACGAAAAGAATCGACAAAGCATAAAAATATCCGATATTCTGTAACACTAATACATCGGCGGGGAAAAGCACAAATCTGGAATTTCAACTCTTCGAATTTGTAAAACAATCCTGATAACAAGATATTTCACTGGGTCAACACCATGATCGGCAATGTTAACAAAGCAATTCATGGCACTTATCATTCTGTGAGTTCCAGGCATCTTCCTCGTTATCTGGCTGAATCTTCTTTTCATTCAATAACGGGTTTGCATGGCAGCCATGGTTACCTCTCTTATTCGGTACGCAGCGGTTACAACTCCCATTCCCCAACGGTAATTTAAAGCTTACTGAGGAATAGGGATAATCAGATTATGAACTAAGCCACCGGAAACAAATCGTTCCAATGTTGATGTCTGCGACGCGACTTTACCAACCATGACGAAAGACGAATCAGTCACCCAGCCCTTCGATTCGATCAATGACAGCCAATTTATGGGTATCGAGCAGATGGGTGTAAATGGATGAGACCACGGTCCAGGTGCTTGAAGAACCTGGTCGTTCTCCCTAAACCAAATCTTATATGTGGGTTTGCCGCGGCGGTATTCCGGATAAACCGGCATTGCACTACCATTATACTCCGTCCCGGTCGAGCCAGGTGGCCGCAGCTTTGCTTGCCGATCACAAGGGAGTTGTGCAGACGGATGGGTATGCCGGTTATGACTTCCTCGCTGTGAAAAAGGATATTTTTCATGCCGGCTGCTGGGCGCATGCCCGCCGTAAATTCGCTGAGGCGGTCAAGGGCGCTGGAAAAGAGAAAAAGCCCGGCAGTGTCGATGTCGCTCTCGGATATATCCGGCGAATCTACGAAATAGAAACAGAGGGAAAGAGGCTGGGCTACAGCGCGGTACAATTTGTAGAATTGCGGCAGCGGAAAGCTAAACCCATTCTTGATGATTTCTTCAAGTGGTTGAGCAAAAAATCATTACAGGTCGTGCCAAAAAGCCTTCTTGGCATACTTTGAAGCAATGGAATCGTCTTTTGGTCTATCTTGAGCATGGTGACACGACACCTGACAATAATCTTGCTGAAAACGCCATTCGTCCATTCGTTATCGGACGAAAAAACTGGCTCTTCTCGGGAACTCCCGAAGGGGCTCAGGCTAGCGCCTGCCTGTACAGTCTGATCGAAACAGCCAAAGCGAATAACCTGGAACCATATAAATACTTTCGCTATCTGTTAGAGAAATCACCCTTTATCTCATCGGAAACAGAACTTGCCAGCCTCTTGCCCATGAACCTCCGGTCGAAGGATTTGGTCATGGAAATCGCGGCTACTGGTGTTTAATTGGCGGTTACGAAAAATCTAGATTCACATCCTCATCGTCATCGGCACCACCTATTCCATATTCCACACGCGGTGGTCTCATCGCTTCCACGATCGTTGACGTCAGCTCCTTGAACTGGACATAGGGGCCAGCTCCGTTATCACGGCCTCCAAGGTCGACGGGCGCTGGGAGTCAAATGCCGATCTTATCGAAGACTGGCAGCGGCGACGGCTTGAGAAGATTACCAGCGGCCAGGTCCTTCAAAAATGAATCCTATCTGTTTTGCAGGAGGCTATATACGTAATAGATCCTGAAATCATTTTAGACTTTAGACTTGCCAGTGAGAATCTCTTTATTGTGGACCCAATCCAGCTTGCTCTTTCCAGTATTTAAGAGTAAAAACTATCATAACACCACCAATTATCTACTATTGATCATCTTCGTATACTACTTAATTTTGAGTCATACAAAGATAGGAGATGATCATGAAAAGATTGCCGCTACTAGCCATACTGCTTTTGACGATAACCGGGTGCTCGACGAAAAACGTTGGGCAATATGCAGGCAACAGGCCCCAATTCGATCTTTTATCCTACTTCCAAGGCACAACCAAGGGCTGGGGAATTGTGCAGGACAGAGCAGGTCGACTGATCCGCCAATTCGTGGTGACCATTGACGGTACGATCGACAGCACCGGAAATTTGACCCTTTTTGAACAGTTTCAGTGGCATGACGGGGAGCAGTCGACCCGGACCTGGGTCATCCGATCCCCGTCGCACAACCAGTACGAAGGCACAGCCGGCGATGTGATCGGCACAGCCTTTGGTCAGGCGGCAGGCAATGCCTTGAGCTGGAAATATGTGCTGCTCATCGAGGTAGACGGTAGCAAGTGGGAGGTTGACATGGACGACTGGATGTTCCTGCAACCCGACGATGTCCTGATCAACCGCACACAACTCAGCAAATTCGGCTTCCACCTGGGTGACGTCACCATAGCTTTCATGAAACCGAGAAAGGAGTAATGCCATGATGCGAGCGGCTGGTTTATTGATGGTGCTTCTTCTATCCGCACCAACGGCAGGATGGGCGACGCTTGCCGGCATGGTTCCGCAGGGAAGTGGGACTGCCAGATATCTTGGCTTGATCACCGTGTACCGGGCCACCCTGTTTGCCGGTGCGGACCTGGAGGAGGCGAACGTTCTCAGTCCATCCATTTCGCGCTGCCTGAAGCTGCAGTACGAGGTTTCCCTCAAGGCCGAAGATTTCCTGCTGGCCGCCGACACCGTGCTGGCGAGGCAACACAGTGCGGATACCTTGTCCCGAATGAGAAATGACATCGAGCGGCTGCACCGGTCCTACACCGATGTCAAGGCCGGCGATGTGTACACCATGTGCTATTCGGCCTCCGATCAGACGACAAGACTGTCGCTGAATGGCGTGGAACAGGTGGCGGTGCCCTCGGCGGAATTCGCCTCGCTGTATTTCGGCATTTGGCTGGGACCGGAGAAACCACTGGATTCTCGCCTGCGAAATGATCTCCTGGGAGGCCGTTAGGGAACACTATGGACAATTTCCTCAAAACCTACCAATGGCTGAATGCCGACAATCTCGAGCTCCTCGACGAGATCTACAGCGAGCATGTCCGCTTTGTCGATCCGGCGCATGAGATTTCCGGTCTTGGACGGCTCAGGGAATACTTCGCCGGTCTCTATGCCAACGTCACCTCGATTGAGTTCGACTTCCTGCGGGAGATGCGTGTGGGCGACGAAGGCTATGTCCAGTGGCGGATGACCTTCTCGCACAGGCGCCTCAGGGGCGGGCGGCCCGTCGTCGTCGAAGGCGCCAGTTATCTGCAGTTCGACGTGACTGGCAAGGTCAGTTTCCACCGGGATTATTTCGATCTCGGCGCGATGCTCTACGAACACCTGCCCGTTCTTGGCAGGGTAATCGGCCATCTAAAAAGGAGGCTGGGGCGATGAAGATACTCATAACCGGGGCGACCTCGGGGATCGGCAGGCAGCTTGCCGTCGATTACCACAAGCTGGGGAATGAAGTGTGGGCCATAGGTCGCGATGACGGCAGATTATCCGAGCTTGCAAGCCTGGGGCTGCATGTCGCGAAGGTCGATCTGAGCGACCGCGAGGCAAGCCTTGCCTGGTTCGCCGGCCTCGCTTCGCTCGATCTGGCCATCCTGAACGCCGGGACCTGCGAGTACATCGACCTGCCGGCCTTCGACAGCAGGCTGGTGAGCCGGGTGCTGCGGGCCAATGTCGAAACCATGGCGGTCAGCGTCGAAGGCGTGCTGCCCCTGCTGCGCAGGGGAGTGAGGCCGCACCTCGTGGGCATCGGCTCCTCGGCCGCCTATCTGCCGCTGCCAAGGGCGGAGGCCTATGGCGCGTCGAAGGCGGCGGTTGCCTACCTCATCGACACGCTGCGCGTCGATCTCCGGCGCGAAGGCATCGATGTCAGCCTGGTCTCGCCCGGCTTTGTCAAGACCCCGCTCACCGACCGCAACGATTTCCCCATGCCCCTGCGGGTGAGTGTCGAGGAGGCGAGCGCCGCCATCCGCCAGGGCATCGCCAGGCGCCGTTCCGAGATTCATTTCCCCCGGAGATTCACCCTGCCGCTCAAGCTCCTCTCCTGGCTGCCCCGCCCCCTGTGGGGCCGGCTGGCCCAAACAATGGTGAAGCCATGAAAAGCAAAAATATCGCAATCATCGGCACCGGCATCGCCGGTTTGACCTGCGGGTATTACCTCAGCCGCAACCATCGGGTCACCCTGTTCGAGGCCGCCGACTATATCGGCGGCCACACCCATACAGTCGAGGTGGAAAAAGAAGGGGAGCGCTCGCGCATCGACACCGGTTTCATCGTCTTCAACGATCGCACCTATCCGACCTTCATCCGCCTGATGGACGAGATCGGCGTGGCCAGCCAACCCACCGAGATGAGCTTTTCGGTGCGCAACGATCAGCTCGGCCTCGAATACAACGGCGGCAGCATGGATGGGCTCTTCGCCCAGCGAAAAAATGCGTTGAACCTGCGATTTCTCGGAATGCTTTACGAAATAGCCCGATTTAATAAGGACGTGCGGCGGGCGGCGGCCAGGGGCAGCCACCGCACCCTGGGCGAGTATCTGAGCGGTTCGCGGTACAGCGCGATGTTTCGCGAAAACTACCTCCTGGCCATGGTCTCGGCGATCTGGTCGATGGGGCTGGACGATTGCCGGGACTTCCCTCTCTCCCTCTTTGTCCGGTTCTTCGACAACCACGGCCTGCTTGACCTGACCGACCGCCCTCAGTGGCGCACCATCGCGGGAGGCTCGAGCAGCTACATCGGACCGCTCACCCGCGGCTTTGCCGAGCGGATCCGCCTCAACACGCCCGTGACCGGCGTCCTGCGCCGGGGCGAGGGGCTGCTGGTGCAGACCGCGGGCGGCCGGGAACGTTTCGACGAGGTGATCATGGCCTGCCATGGCGATCAGGCCCTTCGCCTGCTGGCCGAACCGACCCCGGAGGAAGAGGAGGTGCTCGGCGCCTTCCGTTTTGCCGACAACCAGGTGGTGCTCCACACC
>Ga0209317_1002587_pt1 | contig 12894 bp, 8 predicted proteins | sample RifGroB2_FD_183994 | JGI IMG/M metagenome (GOLD analysis project Ga0209317, IMG submission 183994) | Soil microbial communities from Rifle, Colorado, USA - Groundwater B2 (SPAdes) (version 2) | ecosystem: Environmental > Terrestrial > Soil > Unclassified | place: Rifle, Colorado | collected...
CTTCCCCTCGGAGCGATGCGGCGTGTGACAGGTCGAGCAGCCGTCCTCAGCCACCGGCTTGTGCTTGAACCGGTACGCCGCGCTCTCTTTTATCCCCTCGTGGCAGCCGATGCAGAGGTCGGCCTCCACCGTTTTCAGAAGCTTTTTGTTGAGCGCGCTGTGCGATGCATGGCAGGTCTGGCACCCCTCGACGTCCAGCGCCAGATGCCGGTTACCCTTGCGGTCCAGCTCCTTCTTGATCTCGTCGTGGCAGCCGAGGCAGAGGTCGCCCCCCTTGGCCTTGACCAGCGCCTTGTTGTCCGAACCGTGCACCTCGTGGCAGGCTGCGCACTCGCCTCCGGCAACAGGAGCATGCACTTGCGGCTGCTTGAGCTGCTCCTCGAGCAGCAAATGGCACTGCATGCAGACCGTTTTGAGGTTCCCGGTGAGAAGAGGGCGCAACGCGCTCTTGTGCGGGGCATGGCACTTGAGGCAATCCCCCTCCAGGACCGGGAAATGACCTACCGGCTTGGCGGCCGTTTTCGCGATCCCATCGTGGCAACCTACGCAAAGCTCCTTGACCGGCTGCGTCAGATCCGTCTTGCTCCCCTCTTTCGTGCTATGGCAGGTGGTGCACTCCCCCTGTGCGTACGGCTCGTGTATTTCGGGGAATATGCCCCCCTTCTTCGCAGTGCCGTGCGGGTTGTGGCAGGCGGCGCAGAGTTGCGACTTCACTGCATCGATGCCATGAGGCGCTTTGGCCTCAACCTTCTCTTTGGCATGACAGGAGATACAGAGGTCGTTACCGGTCCTGGTCAGCAGGGGCGTCTGGTCGCTGGAATGGGCGGGATGGCAAAGTCCACACTCCCCATTTGCAAAAGGCTTGTGGACACCTGCGGCCGAGGAAACGGCCTTGAGCTCCTTGTGACAGTCGAAACAGACCGAAAGCTTGTCGTCCTTTTCCTTGATCAGATTTTTAAGATTTGAGGCATGCGGGTTATGACAGGAGGTGCACTCCCCCTTCGCGGCGGGAGGATGCATGTTTTTCTTGGTCAACTTCTCCTTAAGCCCCTTATGACAGGAGTAGCAGAGGTCCGCGCCCTTCTCCTTCAAGATGAGCTTGTTGGAAAACCCGTGCCTCTTGTGACACGCCTCGCAATCGTCTTTAGCCAACGGAGCATGGACAAATGACTTGGCGAAGGCAGCCTTGGCGCGCGGATGGCAATCGTAGCAGGTCTTTTTCGCAGCCAGTGCGACGCCGGCGCCGATGGTGCCGATCAAGAGAAACGAAAGAGCAAAAACCATCCCTACTACCCGTTTCTTGAAGAACTTGTTCATGTTCACCCTCCTTCCTTTTGCGCTGGAGCTTGAGGCGCCAGGCAAGTCAAAATCATTTTTTCAGGGAATCGGCAAAGGACCGGGCTATCTGTTTGGCGGTATCGTCGGCCAGCGTGTTGAGGGACTGGATCTTGCCGATACCGAATACGGTTTCCTTGTCGTTGCCGGTCCTGGAGGCGTTGATTGCCCAGACGATGTCGCCGCTGGCGGCATCGACTATCCTGAGGGTGATCGCTATCACCGGAATCTGTCCCGAGCCTCCGGTTCCCGAGGCCATCTGCATCTCGTACTCGTGCACGATCCCGACCATGAAGAGGTCCACGCCGAGTTTCTTGCCGAGATTCATGATGGTCTCCCTGGGGATGCTGGTGGCCAGACGCACCCGCTCCTCTGACAGGGCGGCCGCGACCTCTCCAGGGTCGACGATGGTGACCGGCGAACTCTTGAGGAATTCGGTCAGGATCATGTTTTCCATTGATTTCCCGGCGCCCTGGGTCTTGCTCAGGTTATCGAAGGAAAGGAGCGCCATTTTCCTGCCCTGATCCGCCTTGAGGCTGCGGCTTGCGAACGGCTTGGATGCCGTCCCGCATCCCGCAACGAAGGCCGCGCATGCGAAGATTGCCACCATGTGGAAGAACCGTTTGAAGATGACCATGTCTGCACTCCCCTGCTTGCTATTTGGCTGACGCTTTCTCATAAAAATCCTTGACTGTCTTTTCGCAGATCTTCTGGCTCAACGCCCCGAGGGTGAAAGTTTCGCCGATGCTCACGATCGGGAGGTTGGGGCCGCCTGTGGCGCTGACGGTGTTTTGCCATACCACCGTCCCGGTAGGAGCGTCGATGAACTTGACGGTCATCGATATCAGAGGGTACTGGTCCCCCCCTAGCTGAATCATCTTGTAGTCCTCTACGATCCCCATGAAGACCCCCTGAACCTTGGCGAACTCGGAGATCCGGGTCAACTGCTCCGAACTCAGGTTCATTGTGGACACCGGTACATTCGATTTCACCACCTGGGAAACCACCGCGTTGAACTGCCCCGGGTCCATGACCTGCAACTCACCGGCAATGAGAAGCTCGGTCATAAAGTGCTCGGTCAGCTTCTCCCCCGCCAGACGGTCCTCGGCCATGTTCTTGAACGGCAGCAGTCCCACCTTGGTGTAAAAGGTGAAATCGGTTTGCGGGTTGGCGTAACTTCGGCTCTCCATCAAGGAACTGCATCCGAAGCTGGACACCACCACCATCAGCAGCGCCGTTTTTTTAAAAAGAGCCCATATATGCATATTTCCTCCTAAAAATTTGTCGTAAACCTGGCCTTGATGAAGTACCGCTGGTCCTGTTCGAAGAGTTGCGAAACGGCGAACAGCAGATCCAGTCCTGCGTTTTTTCTAAGAGCTAAGGCTAAGCTGCCCGAAGCCGTGTCGGTGGTTTGTCCGGCGGCAGACTGCCGGGAGTAGCCCAGGTTCATCTGATGCCTTCGAATAAAGCGGTAAGCCATGGTCGCCGTACCGGAATAGGTCGCGCTTCCGGCTTCGGGAAGCCCCGCCGTGCCGGAAAGACTATAACTGGCCCGGCTGGTTGCCGCATAGGTTAAGGAGCCGTTCAAACTCTGGCTGCCGACTTTCGCCAGATCAAAGTTGTCGGAGGCTGCATTCGATGTGTAGGAAAGGGCCAGTCCGACTTTGTCGGTGGGGCTCATGTTAACCTGAATATTCTTACTGACGGAAAACTGCTCCGTTACCAGATGGACGGGAAGGGACCAAACCGCAGCAGTTGAGGTCAACGGGTCGAACGGGATCAGCAAGGTATACAGGTCGCCGTTCACAGCGTCAAAGAAAATAAAGCCCGGCTGCAGGTTGGCGGCCGTATCGGCGGCCAGGGCGTCCCGTTCGGCAATAGTGCCAGCCGCATCGAACCTTTTGGCGCTGACAAACTGCTCGTTTCCGTTCCTGCTGACGCTCAGACTCCCCCTAACGGAGATGCGGGGCGTGAGGTTTGCCACGAGATTGACCCCGAGGTTGTCCCGCTGGTTCTCCCCCTGGCTAACGTCCTTTTCCATCGACCGGGACAGACTCGCCCCGAGTTGCACGTTCTCAAGCAAACGGTCGGAATAGCCGGCTCCCACCGTGGTAAAGCTCACCTTCCGTGGCGTGTCGAGATCGTTAAAGGACCGTTCACCTATGGTGGCGTAAAAGCGGAGGCTGTGATAGGGATACAAAGTAGCGGACAAATCGGCAAACCGCTGCTCGCTGGACGCCTCGTTAAAATCGGTGACGGTGCTGGTGACATTCCCTGCAAAGCCGAGCCATGGCAGCGGTCTGCTGTCCATGTTTATCCTGAAGGCGTGGGTCAGGTTCACGGTCGCTTCGGCCCCGGTGACATCCGATGAGGAACGGCTGAAATCGTAATCGGCCGCCAACGAGGTCCTGGGCAGCACCTCGTGGCTGGCTCCAATGCCAAAAAGCAGCGAAGATGAGTGCAAAGGCGCCGTGCCCCCTGAACTCCTCCCTGATGCCGAATACCCCCCCTTGACCGTCAGCCACTGGTAACGATAATCACTAAACAGCGAAAAGCTGTCGGTATCGGTGGTTGTCGCGCCGGTGGTCGCTTCCGTATTCGAGTAGCTGGCGAACAGCTTCGGCAAATCCGGCAGGAACAGGGAAAAAGCGGCCCTCGAGGTTGTGGAATCGGTCAGCTCGGCAGTGCTGCTTACCGTCACGGTGCGCCCATACTGAAGATTGACGTTGTACGACTCTCCGCCAAGGTCGACTGCGAACACGCCCGCCGGTGTCAGGCGCTGGCTGCTGCCGGCGTCCGAGATCGAAAACCTCAGCGGCAAAGTGAAGCGGCTGCGCAGGTTTTTCCTCGTCTGCGGCATGATGTCGAAGGTCACCCCCCCATCCAGCGCGTTGGTGCTCCCCTCCGGCCCCGAGGCGTAGGTTTCCTCAAGGGAAAAGTTGCCGTTCACCCTGGTGACAGCCTCCGCCGTTCCGGAAAAAGCAAAGGGAAGGGTCGAAATAGCCAGCATCAAGGCCGGTATTTTGTGACGCGGTCGCTTCAATCGGTCACCATCTATCGCGGGTAATTGATCTGGTAAGCCCGCGAACCGTGGCAGGTCTGAAGACAGGTGCCGCCGGCCGGGTTGACGCTGAAGCTGACCAGCCCCGGACTCCTGCCGGTGACGATCAGTGCGGGGAAATCCGGAGAGCCGTGTGAATCATGGCAGGCATAACAGGGGACGTTCCGCTCCCCCACGTGAAACGCGTGACCGTTGGGGGTCGCCGGCGCGTTGAACCGGCTGGCGCTTTGGGAGAATCCGGACGGGCTCACGTAGGTTTCGTAGTTGTGACAGATGAAACAGAGTTCGTCCCTGTTTGTCAACCGGTTTGCGCTGCGCGCCTCGTAACGCCTGACCAGGATGTTCTCGAACTGGGAGCCGTGTGGCCCCCTCAGGTTCGAGTCGTCAGAGCCGTGGCAATCGCTGCAGAAAATGGTGCCGGTAGCACTGCGCCCGCCAACAAAGGCGTCGGCGCGTATGAACAGGTTCTTCCCCTGTCCTTGCACCGGGTGATATGATGCGTTGTTGGTGTTCAAGGCCTGGGCCAGGTCCCGCTGCCCCGGCGGCTGCTGGGTATAGGACGAGTGGCACTTGAAACAGATTTCGTATTCCAGCACCGGTGTACTGGTGTCGAAGGCGCTGCGGTAATCGTAGAGGGGGATGCTTCCCGGTCCGCCGTTGAGAACCTTGACCCTGCCGACTCTCACGTTCCGGTTGGAGGCGGTCGGCGACGCCGGCGGCAAGGGGTCGCTGGTGACGGCATGGGCGTTGTGGCAGTCGCTGCACTCGGCATGACGGTTGCCCCCGCGGTAGGAGAAAGCGGCCGGATCCCCGTTTTCGTCGGCGCGGTGCTTCCCTTGGTTGTACATGGCCGGATGGCTGTAAGGCTTGCGCAGTTCCCTGGCGATGTCCCTGACTGAAGGAGACCCGTCGTGGCAGGTAAGGCAGAGCTGCTCCTCGCGGGCGACCAGCATGCTGGGAATCAACCCGGACCGGTCCGCCTTGCCATGGGGGTTATGGCAATTCAGGCATTTGCCCGCGGCGCCGGGCTCCCAGCGCGGAGCAGGATAAGGCCCCGGCCAGACGAAGCGCGCATCGGTGCTGTGATCGGAGACCTCATAGACCTCCAGCCCGGGATAGCCTCCGGAAACGTTCGAGGTCCTGTGGCAGGTGAAGCAGAGGTCGTTGTCGTTTTCGCGCCAGAGACCCTTGGGGAATTTCGCCGCACCCTTTCCGTCCACGTGGCATTGGCCGCAGGAGCCTTGCGGCTGGGAGGCGATGCGACTCATCATCGCAGCGCTTTGTGTCACCGTAGCCCCCGCCCCAGGCGGGCGCTATTGCGGCGCCCGTCATAAAGACGAGCAGCAGCACACAGCAAGTCATGACAGCACCGCCCCCCGGGTTCTTCAGGTCACCCGCCTTCAAAGTCATCTGGCACCTCTTACTCATACAACCCCTAACCACCAACGCAGGACGTCCCTCTAAAAGTTGTGGCACTGCTGGCAGCCCGAATCCTTGTCCACCGGGGAACCGGAGTCCGCGTAGGGCCAGACCAGCCCCTTCTTGTGCTTCCCCCCGTGCGCCAGGTGGCAACTGCCGCACATCACCTGGTTGCCCGGAGCCGGGAGCTTCGAGGAAGCGAAGTCAACCGCGCCGGGAGCCTGAAAACGGATCCTCGGCACCCCTTCCACCCCGTCCCCGGTCGCAGAGCCAAAACCCGACCCGGTCCCACCCGTCCAGTGCGCCGGGTCGGTCGGGTACGTGGCGCCGTTAATCGCCACGTCTGCCAGGTGGTGGTTCTCCGTCCTGGCGGTTCCCGCCAGGTGCGGTTTCAGGTCATCGTGACACTCGGTGCACCACCTGGAACTGTCGGCCCTGTACCCCTCGTTAGACTCCTTGTAGGCGGTGATCGAGGCACCCGCGGAAGGAGGGTCGCCGGGTGCGATCTCCCGGAATACGTCCGTCCCCATTACCACCCCGACACCGGCGCCCCCCGCCGGGGCGGTGACGACGTTGCGGTGGTTCGGAGTCCCGTGCGGATCGTGGCACGACGCGCAGGACAGGGTGACGTTGGTCAGGGAGCTGAAGGGAACCGAGCTTTTGTTCAGGCCGAGGTCGTGGCCGTTGTCATTGGCCGTGCCTCCGCTGTTGCCGAAGAAGCCCGCGCCGGAATGCTCATCGCCGCTCCCCCCGTACATGGTGACGGGGCCCAGGACATCGGGCGCCTTGGGGTCGGAGCCGTCGTGGCAGAAAAGACAGAGCTTGGTGGTGGTGGCGCGGATCAACAGTTGAGCGAAAGGTCCGCCTGCTTCCGTTTTCGCGGGTTGCGCGCCGATTTCGCTGTAATGAAGGGTGTGGCAGTCGCCGCAGGGCTGCCTGTTTTTTTCAAGGTCGTGATAATAAGCCGAGTCCGCCGGTACGGCGGATACCACCAGCAGCGAGGCGATAACGAAAGGCAAACTGAGCACGCCTGAAATGCGCCGGCAGGCATACCCGTCGGATGTGAAAATCGCCATTTACTCAGCACCCCCCAAATCGCCGACCTGGAAAATCTGAATCCGGTTGGCGCCTTTCTCAAGGACGAACAGTCTCCCCTTGTTATCGAAACAGGCATCTACGGGGAAGAAAAAGCCGCCGGCGTCTTCCTCCAGCCGGCCGAAGTTGAACAGGAAATTTCCGTCGAGCGAGAAAACCTTCAGCCGGTGCTGAAAAGCATCGACGACCCAGAGCCTCCCCTTGGCGTCCAGGGCGAAACCAGTCGGAAAGGAGACGCTTCTACCCGACGAGTCGCCGTGCTCTCCGAAAGAGCGGAGCATCCCCCCCTCCCCGTTGAAGACCTTTACCGCTTTCCCCTGTGCGCTGAGGCCGACGACCCTGCCGTCGCCGACCGCGGCTGCTCGTTGCAGGTAATCGAACTCCCCGAACGAACGAACGAAGCCCCCCTTGCCGTTCACCACCACTATCTGGTTGCTGTTCAGGTCGGCTACATAGATGAGTCCGTTTTTGTCCAGGGTGATCCTGCCAGGGGTGACCGTCTTTCCCATCACCCGTGAAAGATCTATCTCATCCACGAGAGTCCCGGACGGGCTCAATATCTTTATCAACCCGCTCCTTACTTCGCTGACATAGATGCGCCCCCGGCCGTCCATGGCGACCCCATAAGGGGAAACCAGCCCGACATCCGCCCCCATCCGCTTGACCGTGGCGCCGTTCTTATCGAGGACGACGACTTCCCCCGATTCAAAGCTGGAGACGATGATATCTCCGCTCTTGTCGTCCAGAACCATCGCCAACGGGCTGCGGAGCACCTGTTCCCCGCGCAGGCTTTGGAAAACGGCGATCCTGGTCATTTCCGGGACCGGGACAGGCGCGGCGGCGGAGGTGGCGGTTGCAACCTGCGCCGATTTCTTTTCCTGGGCGGGAAGGAGGTCCACCGCGCCGAGCAGGACGACGCCTGCCAGAAAAAGCGACAAACTCCTCCGGCCAAGTTTCATACGCCTAGTCCACATCCGTCTCCCTCCGAGGCTGAGCGCCCGTATGACCTTCAAAACCCGGCGACCCTGAAAACAGCGATACGGTTTTGACCCTGATCCAGCAGGTAGATACTGTTCTGATCGTCTATGGCCAAGTCGGCCGGAGAAGCGAGCCCCACATAGACATCCGCCAGCAGATTTCCAAGCGGATCAAACGCCTTTATCCGCTGTCCAGCCTCGTCTATGGCCCAGATCCGGCCCAGCCGGTCTACGACCATTGCCTTGACCCGCATCGGCTCCCTGAGCGCCCCTCCCCCTGCCCCGAGGGTTCGCTGCCATCCGCCCGAAGAGGCGTAAATCCGGATGCCTCCGAAACCGGGGTCCGCCACCAGTATCTTCCCGGCCGGGTCCACCCAGATGTCCGCAGGTTCGCCCACATCCGGCAGCGTTAACTTCAGTGTTCCGGCGGCATCAAGCACCAGGACCTGTCGGTTGCCGCGATCGGCCACGTAGAGGTCCCCGCGGCTATCGACAAAGAGGGCAACCGGTTGCACCGGACGCGAGCGACGGTATGGGGAGAGGTCGAGGGCCTTAGGCTCGTCGTTGGCTGCGCCGTGGTAGGAGGGGAAAACCCTGAGTTCCTCGCTGCCGCGCTCCGCGACATAGAGTGTGCCCTTTCTGTCCCCGGCGACGGCGACCGGGAAGCCAGCATCCCCCTTTTCTCCCAGCAGTTTCAGCGTCTGCCCCTGCCGGTTCAGAACCACAAGCCGGCGGGCATGGGTGTCGGCCACAACCAGGAACCCCCTCAGGTCGTCAAACCAGAGCCCCGTCGGATTGAGGAAACCGCTCTCCGTCCCGGACGGCGTGAGCTCACCCAGCTTCTCGAGACCGAGCGGGAAAGACGGCGCGGCCCTGAAAAGAAGCAGCGCGAGGAGGATTCCGGTTGCAAGCATGTAGGGAGAACGTTTGACAGCCATCGGTCACCTGACCTTTCCCCGGGCGGTTAGCGCCGCTGCACATCCCCCGCGTCCCCGACAGGCGGAGGCGCAGGAGACGGATTGCGCGACTGCCTAAGGATGCACCTCGCGGGAAGCAGACGGTTTTTTGCCGCTTTTCTTCAGCAGCGCCTTTTTGCCTGCCGCTTTCTTTGTCACCGGTACGGGCTGTTTCACCTGCTCGGGAGGTTCGGTCTTCGTTGCGCTCGCCGCGGCCGGCGCCTCCGCAACGGCCGGAGCCTCCGCCGCCGCCGGTTTTTCCTTGATCGCGAAAGGACGCTGATCGGACCCGTCGCTGTTCATCAGCCAGAGACTCTCGTTGTTCCCCTCTAGCGAGGTGTATACCATCACCCCCTCGTCGGGGAGCAGGGCGGGGAAGATGGCGCCGTTTTGGGTCAGCTTATGGAGCTTGCCGCTGTCGATTTCTACCGCGTAGATGTTGGGAATGCCCTGCTCGGCCGCGGTGAAAATGATCCGTTCATCCTCGGCGTCGAAGAAAGGCTGGTTGCTGTATTCCGGCTGAAACACCTGGAACTGGCTGTCAAGCTCCTCGGAGTAGAGCATCTTCGCGCCGCTACCGTCGGCCTGCATCACCCACAGTTCGCGCAGTACCCTCTTTTCCTCATATACCGTGAGCGTGTAGCAGATCATGTCGCCCTTGACCGACCACACAGGGAAGGACGCGCCTGCATCCCTGCCCTTTCCTTCCCGCCTGTCCTGCCCGTACTGGGTGACCCATTTGCGCTCGGTGCCGTCGGCCTTCATGGTCCAGACGTCGATCCCGTCGGTGAAGGCGATGCTTTTGCCGGCAAGAGACCATTTGGGCTGGAGGTAGAGTTCGGCTGCGACCTCGGGGGCCGAGGGATGACGCAGGTCGGTCTGCACGAATTTGCCGTCGACCGCTTCCACCATGTAGAGCCCTTGGGTCTGGCCGTAGCGGGGGATGGTGTTGAGCAGCACTTTGTCTTCCTGGATGGAGGCATCCGCGTACAGGTATGCCCGGTGATCAGCCGTGCCCGGGAAATCGACGGGACCCTGCTCGGTGAAGGCGAACAGCCCGCGACCGGAGAATACCGCCAGGCCGTCGCTGACAGGGAGCCACATGATGCGCGTATCACCCTCCAGCACGAAGCCGGGATAGCTGGCGAGTTCCTCGCCGGCAAAGCTCGCGACCTTGAGCAGGTCGAGGGTACCGTCATTGGTGAAAAAGGCGATCTTGGTGGCATCGTGAGAAGGTGTCGGCATCCAGGCGGACGCCCTGCTCACGGTGAGCGGTTTAACCGTTTTCGAGCCGGCGTCCAGGCGGAACAACTCGCCGCTCGGACTCTTTTCCATGACTCCGGTCAGTACGGCCTCCCCCCCCCGGGGAGAAAAATCGAAGTCCACCAGGTGCAGATTGGCCGGGGAAACCCGTGTCTCCTCGCCGGTGGCAAGGTCCAGGCGCCAGAGGGCGTTGACGCCTGCTCTCTTGAAATCCTGTTCCGATGTGTCGTGAGGCGCCCCCTGCTGCGCCTCTTTCTTGGCGGCAGCCGCTGCCTTTTCCTCCGCTGTCAGCTTTACCAGGTCTGGCCCAAGGTAGTAGACCCCCCTTCCGGCCGCATCCCAGGCCAAACGGCGTCCTTCCAGGCGGGGCGCCTTGTACTGTCGTATGTCCGAGCCGTCGGGTTTCATGGTGTGAACTTCGAACTCGCCGGGCTTAACGGGGAAGGGAAAGGCGAACAGGCCGGCCTGCGCCGAAAAAACCGGGGTGCCTATGTACTTGCCAAGCAGGGACTTGCTTTCCATCGACTTCAGGTCTATTTCCCAAATGCCCACGCCATAGCTTTTGCCCGCCTCATAATAGATCTTGCGGCTGTCCGGGTTCCAGATAATACTCCGAACGCTGATCTTGACGGTCACCGCTTCGACGCGCGAACCGTCGGCGGTCCCGACCCAGAGATCCCTTACGTTCTGTTCACCCGGCGCGGTGAACGCGAACAACTGACCGTCAGGAGAATAGAGCGGCACCGAGGCGCCCGGAGGTAGCCCGGCCACCCGCTGCTCCTGCTTGCCGTCCAGCCCGATGGTCATGACCTCGTCATACCCCTTGCGGCGCGAGACGAACATGATCGATTTGCCGTCAACCGTCCAGCGGAACCCTTGGGCGCCACGGGTGGTGAGCCTCCTCGCGCCGGAGCCGTCGGCATTCATGATCCAAAGGTCCGGCGGGGTGTGAAGGGTGGAAGAGGTGAAGGCGATCATGGAGCCGTCCGGCGACCAGGCCGGCCCCTGCCCCCCATTGGGGTTCACCATGTTGGGCAAGTGAAGAGCCGCCTGCGGACTAACAGCGGCGGGATCTGCCTTGATGGAGGATGCGCCCTTGGCCTGCCCGTCCTTCATATCGACGTCGACGGCCGGGGAAGGCGTTTCCGCTCCAGCAACAACGGGAAGCGCCCCCTTGGGAGAGGTTTCGGTTGGAACCGTGCGGTTGGCCGCGCAAGCGGCCAGGACGAGAATACTGAAGGCCAAAAGTATTTTTTTCATCTTCCACCATCTCCCTCAATTGTTTGTTATCTACAAGTAGCGGCGACAATGCCATGGCCGCGCCTGATTCCCCTGAATGAAGCTATGCCGGGTGACAAAAAGAACCTGCAATTCCCAGTAAGGTTTGCCAAAAAATTCCAACGTCCACATTATAGGATTGTGGTGAAAAAACACCTACAATACCAACAGTTCTACCAAGTTACACCTGCCGGTCTACTTATAATATAAGCCGATCCGGGTTGTCAAGAACTCGATCGAGTTATTCAGTCATCCCGGCTTCAAGCAACCACCACGCAATTAGCTTAAGCCGATTGCTCCTGACTTTCTCAACTGGCACTTTTAGCCGTTTTACCGAGAAACATCTTTTGGGGAAGGCTCTGATAGCAACTTGCCACAGAACCTGAGATTGAGCTTTCAAGAAGTGATTTTGGCCTGAGAAATCGTAAAAAGGGGGAGCGGTTGCCCGCCCCCCCGTATCGCATGAAAAGTACTGCACTAGTGTGGACTAGAACGACTTCACGTAAGCAGCGGTTCCGCCCTTCTGGTGGCATTTGCCGCAGCCGTAAGCCGGGTTGTCGCCGATGGACGCTTCGCCTTCGAAGTCGGTTGCGCCGTTAGCGATGAAGGCATGCTCTTCGGTGTTCCAACGGGTCATGTTGGCGAACTGCGAGGCGTGCGCCTTGTGGCAGGTGAGGCACATGATGCGGTCGGTTGTTGCCAGGGTTGCCGGGTCGGTTGCGGAAGCGACGGTGCTCTGCACGGTGAAGTCGGCATCAGCCTTGACCAGGGGGTATTTCCAGTCGTAGCCGACGGGGTTCGGGTTGTTGCCCTGGGCGTTGGTGACGGTGGCCTTGTAGGTGGACATGCCGTATTTTCTGGTCGAGTTGGTTACCATGGTCACGTTGGTCGGGTGCTTGACCCAGACGCCGCCCACATGGGTTTTAGTGTTGTCGGTACCTTCGACTTCGCCGTTGCCGCCGTGGAAATCGCCGTGGCAAGCGGAGCAGAAGGAGGAGAAACCGCCCTGGTACACGTTCTTGTTGGTATCGCTCAGGTCGGCATAGAGGTCGGCGCCCTGCAGGGGCTGGCCGTCTTTACGAGCGTTGGTGTAGACGAGGCCGGTAGCACCCAAGTCGCCGCGGGTGTTGGACTTGATCGGCTCGTAGCTCGCGTTGGTTGCGCCGGCGTTACCGGTCGCGTTCTCAACGCCGAAGCTGGTTACGTCGCCGGAAACGACGATGTTGTTGACCTTACGCTTGATCTGACGGAATGCAGTGTAGCCTGAGCTGAAGCGGGAGTGCATGCCGTGGCAGGAGTGGCAGGACCACTCGGAGTCAGCAATAGCGCCACCCGGGGGGGTGCTGCCCAGATCCGGGTCGGCAGCCATCAGCTTCGAGGTCGCGGTCGCCATGGAGCCCTTGGTATAGGCGGGGTTGTGGCCCTTTTTCGGGTCCAGGTTGGAGTAGTAGAAGTCGCCGGCCGGCATCGAGATGTTGGCGGGGTCCACACCGTCCGTGGTCATGACCAT
>Ga0209317_1002588_pt1 | contig 12887 bp, 14 predicted proteins | sample RifGroB2_FD_183994 | JGI IMG/M metagenome (GOLD analysis project Ga0209317, IMG submission 183994) | Soil microbial communities from Rifle, Colorado, USA - Groundwater B2 (SPAdes) (version 2) | ecosystem: Environmental > Terrestrial > Soil > Unclassified | place: Rifle, Colorado | collected...
ATTTCGAGCTTTGTATTTCGGATTTTTTCCTCTGCGAACTCTGCGGTTAAAAGTTTTTATGATATACTTTTCCTTAGCAATCGGTCTTATCATGATTATCTTCCTCAGTTATGCAACGTGCGGGCTGTGGACAAAGTATATCAATACGAAAACGGTCAATGGATTCCTCATGCCCGGCACCATCGTTCATGAACTCAGCCATGCCCTTTTGTGCCTTGTTACGGGGACGACTATCAAAGAACTGAATTTATTCACATCCAATAGCACAGGGATTAAGTATGATAAACCAAAGATTCCCTTCCTCTTCGACTTCATCATTGCGGCAGCACCTATGTTTGGCAGTGTCTTTTTCATCTTTTTTATATCGAAGATGCTTTCCAATCCCATCCACCTCAGCAATGAATTTCCCCAGGAAATTCATTTTACCCTTAAAGGGCTTTTCGATTTACTGCGTCATCTGCTCGATGCGGTATGGGTCACTTTTCATGCCTTTAAGAATCAGTTCCGTATCACAGAGATACACCATACTTTCTTCTTACTGGCGCTTATCATCTTTACGGTCTCAATGTCGCCTCACAAGCAGGACATCAAACACCTTGTCCTTGGTTTCGGCATCATCGCACTCATCCTCTTCTTTCTCGAAAAGCTCGGTGTGGACCTGCAACAGTACAAATGGTGGAATTTTTGCATAAAGGAGTTGTGGGTAATTACTGCCCTTACTATCTCTGTACTTGCCACATTACTTTTTATCACACTCGTCACGATGGGACTCATTAAAGGATACAGGTTGACATTTGGACACAAAGGTTCTCCTAAATAATCCGGAAATACTTCATTGTGGCAGCTTTTTAACACCGTTGGGTTACGTGTATATCGCAAAAAGCACACATGGTGTTTGCCAGATATCATTCCCATATTCCAAAGAAAATGATATCGTGCGCCTCATTCAAAATAACAAACTTTCCCGTTCAGTGCATGGAAGAACACGGATAAATATTCAGAGAAACGATTCACTACTGAAATATGAAATGAACCTTTTAAAGGCATACTTTAAAGGCAAACAAGTGGATTTTGATTTCCCTCTGGACTTGAGCGGCGGTACGCCATTCCAGATACTCGTATGGAATAAATTGCGGGAAATTCCGTATGGAGAATGCCGTTCCTATGCGTGGGTTGCCGAACAGATTGGAAATCCCCGTGCTGTCAGGGCAGTGGGTATGGCCAATAATAAGAACCCTTTGCCGCCAGTCATCCCCTGCCACCGGGTCATTGGTTCAGACGGCTCATTGACTGGTTATGCCTCCGGACTTCACATCAAAAAATATTTGCTGGAGATAGAAAAAGGAATTCCGAATGGGGATCGTCCACAAAACACGCGAAACAAACGAAAATAGTTTTCCTTTTGTGTTCTTTCGTGTGTTTCGCGGGTAAAATAAGGCGGGTGACGAAATATTGGTAACGTGCCACACGACACTCGCCACGCTTTATATTTTCTGCAATTCCAGCAAATCCGGTCTTACCCTTGTAAGCAAACTGAGCGTTGCAATGGTAATGAACCCTTCGCCAATGCCAATAATGGCATGGATACCTGCCATAGCTGGTAAAACAATCTTTAATGGAGCTGTGCCTGAAATGCTTAATTCTATGGCGCAACATGTTGCCGATAACACAAGAGAACACCACGCCGCTGTAAAACTTCCGATAAAAAGACCTTTTCTACCCTGAACAAAAAGCCGGATAATGGTGTTTACATAATATCCAAAAAATCCACCCACAACACCCATATTGAATATATTAGCACCCAGTGCTGTAAGACCACCATCCTGAAATATCAGGCATTGGACGGTAAGCACCGTTGTCATTATGAGCACTGAAGCCCATGGGCCAAGAAGAATAGCGATGAGGGTAGCGCCCATGAAATGGCCGCTCGTACCACCGCCAACGGGAAAATTAAACATCTGCGCAGCAAAGACAAAGGCAGCCATGACACCCAGGAGTGGGATGTGTTTTTCTGATATCTTTTTGTTTGCCTTTCGAACGGCAGCGCCAATGAACAGGGCAGAAATACCACCCATTCCGATCCACGTCTTTGTGTCCAGAAACCCGTCAGGGATATGCACGAAAAAACCTTTCTTTATTATATTTTTATTTTATCATAGTAGGATAAAGAAGAAATTCACAGTGAATATATAGCAAAATAGAGAAAGAGATACAATAAAAACTTGATGTTTGCAACAACACCTAAAACCCAATCACTTTTAATCGTTCCATTTGGCAACATCCGGAAAGAGGTTTTAGTTTTCCTGCAAAATGAGCTAATCCGTACATTTGGTTTCGATGTTAGAATAGCAAGGGAGGAACATATCCCACAATACGCCTTTGATCCCAAAAGAAGACAATATCACTCGACCAAAATCCTGGAATGGCTGAAAAACATACCTGTGATGGACACACGCATCCTTGGCATCGTTGATCTCGACTTATATGTGCCGGATTTGAACTTCGTCTTTGGAGAGGCGGACGTCGCACATGGTGTCTGTATCATATCGCTGGTGAGACTCCGTCAGGAATTCTATGGCCTTACGAAGAACGAAAATCTCTTTTTGGAACGTGCGCTAAAAGAGGCAGTCCATGAGATTGGCCATACTTACAGACTTGGGCACTGCGGAGACACACGGTGCATCATGCATTTTTCAAACTCTTTGCAAGATACCGACATAAAAGGACCCGACTTCTGTCCGCGATGCAAATTAAAACTCAGGTAAAAGAGAACTAAAATCGGACACAGATTACGCAGATTAAACAATTGTTACGAAATTATTCCCTTGACATACTGGAAGCGGGAATAATATCATTTTAAATGCACATTCCAATCGTTTTAGAATGCCGAACGTCGTAAAAGGCTGGAGAGCTTTAGGGGCAATCCGAGGAAAAGGCAAGGAGGTTTTTTATGCCGATCCGCATAAGACGCCATGATAACAAATACCAAGGACGCTAGTGGTTGAGCATACAGGCATTATCATAGCAGCATTCGCTGTTTCAAAGGCGTGTTATAGGGATCAGAAACCGGTGATCCGCATACTATGCGGATCAATCTAATTATTGTTAAAAGTCATGACGCGAAAGAAGAGGTACTGGCATATCGTTGGCTACGACAGCACGACAATGATTTACGAGGACAAGGTGCTGTACGGTTGCTACACCGAACACGCAATGGAAAACCTACTTCGGACTTTGGTTTCCCGCGCAGGTCTGACGTTTCGGGAAATTGTTGATTCCTATGCCCGGAAAAACGCGCGCCGGTACAGGTCTCTGCTCGAAGTCCATCGAGACTATGGATCGAAGAAGTTCTTGCTAATGTGTGGATCAAATCCGTACTTTATCGCATCGGTAGTCGAGGAATGACTTCTAACTAGTCGCTTCAACAGCGAACGCACCGCAAGCGCTGCGTCGTTGATCTCAGACGTTAAGTTATAAGGTTGTGTTGAAGAAGGCGAAACCCAACGATAACCGTTCGTGACATTCAAAAAAATGTTGGGTTTCGTCCCTCAACCCAACCTACCTAGCTGGTAAGGTTATCGGCAGCATTCCAACTAAAACAGAAAAATACGATGAAATAAAAGCAATAAAGAAAGGACTCCAAAATTTATGTCCGAAGAACTCAAAGCTGCTATTGTCGGTGCTGTTGTTGGTTCCATGTCTGCCGGTTGGCTCTCCTATTTTATTAGTAAAGCTGGGATAAAAGCCACGCACCGAAATGCCTTGGCGTTGTTGCAGCAACAAGAATTTTCCAATGCTTCTTTTTTCTTTATCAACGCTTTCATTGAGGAACTGAATCTTTTGGAAACAACTTCCAAAGATGCTTACGTTGATATCTTGCGGCCTGCTTTTCCAAAACATAAAGCAGCCGTCTATATTTTCAGGCAAGCCATTTCCGATACTACCGAGCGCGCTGCTTTCGACAAGGCATGGGAAGAATATTATAAAAACGAACATCAGCCCAGTGATCCTCTTAGACAATATTCTACAACGTTGCAACAGACAGATGATTTCCCGCGCAACAAGAGAAGACCACTTGCCATAACCAGGATTATGGCACTCCTTGAATTTGCAGAGAAAAAATAAAATAAAAGGCTGCAGAACAAAAGCATCCAGCCGACAAGGGATTAGTCGGGTAGGTTGGGTTGAGGCACGAAACCCAACATTAACCATTCGTGGCATTCAAAAAAGTTGGCTTATTGAATTGGCAGGGAAGTAATGCAATATCGCAGATCAAAAACACCGGGGGCAACCTTCTTTTTTACGGTTGTGACTTATCGGAGGAATAAGATTCTGTGTCACGAAACAAACGCGGCGCTAATAAAGGAGGCATTTTTGCATGTGACTACCTACCACCCATTTCGCATTCGCGCTTTTGTTTTGCTTCCCGACCATATTCATTGCATTTGGACATTACCAGAGAATGACAATAACTATTCGATGAGATGGCAATTGATTAAAAGTTATTTCAGCAGGCGATGTCAGAATGAATACAAAGGTATGCAAACCGCTTCGAGGCTCAATAAAGGCGAACAAGGACTCTGGCAACGTCGTTTTTGGGAGCATCAGATGAGAGATGAAAACGATTTGGTCAGACATATTGATTATATCCATTACAATCCGGTAAAACATGGCCTGGTAAATTCACCCAGTGCATGGCCATATTCCAGTTTTCACCGTTATGTAAAGCAGGGCGATTATGATGCTGATTGGGGAGCGGGGTGTAAGATTGAATTTGATGCAAAAGTGGGACATGAATAAATTGTAAAAGGTTGAGTTGCGCAAGGCGAGACACAACGCTGGCCGTACGTGACATTCAATAAAATGTTGGGTTTCGTTCCTCAACCCAACCTACCAAGCTACGAAGCCTTTCAAATCAAAATCAACCGCTCTTTTCTACGACAACAATCACTCGATGCGTAGAGTTCATACATAGATACGTCAAATGATTTACGAATTACGTATCATTTTAGTTTTTTGAAAAACCCCCCTCACCTAACCTCTCCCACAAGGGGAGAGGAAACTTTCCCTCCCTTGGCTTCGTCGTGAGCTCAGCCGAACGATGGGAGGGACTAAGGGAGGGTGTTGTATTTCATGTTCCTTTATAAGACGGTAGTATGTGAGAAATACGGTTTATATTGGTATTTTAAAAAAGCTAATTTGCTACCGAATTACAATATTATATGAGAAATGTAAAAGATACGATTAAGAAACTCATTTCTGCGCTTGGCGGGAAATTTTCTAAAGAACTTGGGATTGACCTGTCCCAAGGGATTTCTACAGAAATATTCAAGTGGTTCCTCGCCTCGAAACTGTTTGGCGCCCGCATATGCACAAATATCGCCATAAAGACCTATAGAGAATTCGAAAGGTGCGGTGTCCTTTCGCCTGAAAAGATTCTTGAGACCGGCTGGGATGGACTTGTGAGGTTACTGGACGACGGAGGGTACGCACGCTACGACTTTTCCACAGCGACAAAACTGCTGGAAATCATGGAGGATTTAAAGAAATTTTACCATGGTGATTTGAACGGGCTTCACCAAAAGGCAAGAGACGAAGAGGAACTGGAAAACCTCTTAAAAGGCCTGGGGAAGGGTATTGGCGATGTAACGGTGAATATATTCCTGAGGGAACTCCGTTCTGTCTGGAAAATGGCAAACCCGGTCCCATCCGAGTTGGTAATTCTTGCGGCCAGAAATCTGGGTTTCATTAGTCAAACGGAAGAACCTTTAAGTGCGCTCAAAAAAGTCTGGTTAGCGCATACAATCAAAGGCAAGGACTTCTCTGACTTCGAGGCGGCGCTTTTAAGACTCGGAAAGGATTTTTGTAAAAAAAGAAAGCGCTCTTCCTGCCCAATGGGTGAGGAATGCAGGTGCAAAAAAGCCAAATAGCATTGTACCTAACCCGAACGAGTCGGAATCCGTAGCGCAGGTGGTTTATCCCCAGTCATTGGCCGACCACAAGGGATCGGCGCTACATTTATTTGCTAAAAATGTTAAAATATTTTTGTTAAGAAACTAATGAGTGAGTTAAACAAAAGAATACAGTCGTTATTTTATCTGCGCTTATCTGCGTTAATCTGTGTCCCATTGCAGAATTTAGGTTGTACTCTATTGGTAAAATTTACGATTGTGGAATTACAATTTCAGATTTATTAAGACTGAATACCTATCACGAAAACTTCACATATCCTTTTTGTTCAAGATAATTGAGTATCGCCCTGGTGGATTCCTCAATTGACATCTTTGATGTATCAATCGTCAATTCCGGATTTACAGGCTCTTCATACGGTGCGGATATGCCGGTAAACTCCTTCACTTCGCCTGCGCGTGCCTTTTTATAAAGCCCTTTTGTATCACGCTGTTCACAAACATCAATAGGGCATTTCACATATATCTCGATAAATTCCCCTTCTTTTTGCAGTTTCCTGGCATTATCCCTGTCCTGTCTGTAGGGCGATATAAACGCCGTTATTGTTATTATATTTGCGTCAGTAAACAACTTTGCAACCTCACCAATGCGGCGAATATTTTCAGACCGGTCCTCGGGTGAGAAACCAAGATTTTTATTCAGGCCGTGACGTATGTTGTCACCGTCGAGTATGTACGCCTGATGTTTGTTCTCAAGGAGCGCGTGCTCAAGCTCTACGGCAATGGTTGATTTTCCAGAGCCTGACAGGCCTGTCAGCCAGATGGTCACTCCCTTTTGTTTCATCAGTTTTGTTCTGTCCTCTTTGGTAATCTTGCCGTGATGCCATTTAATATTGGTAGCCTTTTGCACTGTCATGTCTTCTCCTTATTTCTGTATTAAAAAAATTTTAGAAAGTCCGACTGGATGAAAAATTATTTTTTAAAATTACAAATACTATAAGAACAATGCATAAAATGCAACCTTTTTCAGAAACAGATATTTTCAAGTAATAAGTAAACAGGTATGAAAATCCATCCCTTATGTATATGAGATAACTGGGATTTTGGGTTTTTCCTTGAAATAGATTCAGTATATAAAATATAATCATTACAATTAATTTAGATTAAAAAAGTATTTCAATAAATTGCGGAGGTTAATTTGTGAAGTGCAAGAGTTCGAGTTTCAAGGTATTCGCTACGGTTGTAAAAAAAGGGAGTTGTAATTATTATAAAGAAGGTGATACCTTTCCTTTGACAGGATTTACACCCAAAGGACTGTGTGACAGCGCTTATGCCGTTCTTTCCAGAGATGCCCTGGCTTTGCGATATGGCGCCAAACTACCCTGGCAAACAAGCGAGCACACCTTGCTAACCCATTGCCCTGACCCTACCGGCGCCGTGTGGGAATTAAAACGCGTACCACGGGAGACAACAGATACTGAACCGATGCACTAACGGAGCAAACTCATAATTCTATTTCTCCAAATACGAAACAAATGTATATCTCACGCAGGGGCTGAAAATTTTCAGCCCCTACCAATAATTTCAAAACAATGAATAAATCTCATGGATGATAACAAAGAACAAAAAGAGCAAGAAGAAGCAAAGATTCGCAAGATGATTACGGATTACGCAGCCCACAGCCCCTATAAGCTTAACCCGGATACGAAAACTGTCGATAGAGTAGTAAAGGGGCTGGTGATGCGTAAGATCAAATTCGGATACGAATACTGTCCCTGCCGACTGGTTATGGGGGATCCAGAAAAAGACAAAAAGATCATTTGCCCGTGTGTCTATCATGCTGAAGAGATTGAACGAGATGGTGAATGTCACTGCCAGCTTTTTGTGGGCGCCAAAAAAGGCGAGCCGCAGAAGGTTTAGCAAATTAGGCCTTCGGCTACTATATGAATCGTAGTAGGGGCAGGTTTCAAACCTGCCCCTACATTACTAGCCTCCCCCATTCCTTCGGCTTCGTTCAGGACAGGCAAGGGGGAGGAATTATGGTTTGAATCCTGTACATGTACATTAAATTACATAAGGAGAATTACTCATGTCTGAAGATGTAGCTGTAATAACGGATGCAAATTTTGATGCAGAGGTATTAAAATCCAATGTTCCTGTGTTAGTTGATTTCTGGGCGGCGTGGTGCGGGCCGTGCAGACAACTGGCACCCGTGATAGAAGAGTTGGCAAAGGAATACAAGGGGAAGGTCAAGATTGGAAAACTTGACACAGAGGAAAACAATAACACCCCTGCCAAGTTTGGCATCACAGCAATTCCTACGATTATCGTATTTAATAACGGACAGGCCGTGAATAAAATGGTAGGTGTAAAATCCAGGAAAGACTTAAAGGCTGCGCTGGATGCGCAATTAAAATAGTCTTGTCTATTCACTGCAAAGACGCAAAAAACGATACAAGGCTTTTTAGGCTTTCCTTTGCGAGCTTTGCGTCTTTGCGGTGAGTTATTACACCAAACCTAACAGCTCACGGAGCTTGGCAGATATATCATCACTCTTCATTAACGTTTCACCCACCAGGATCGCATCGACCCCTTCTTTTATTAGTTTTTCTACATCCGTTCGTGATTTGATGCCGCTCTCGCTTACCACAATCTTTTCGGCTGGAATCATGGGCCTTAGCCGGACTGTTGTTCCCAAGTCAGTTTTGAACGTTGCAAGGTCCCGGTTGTTTATGCCGATAATATGGGCGTTTGTCTGTAAGACCTTCTTCAATTCTGTTTCCGAATGGACTTCAACCAGACAATCCATATCCAATTCCCTTGCCAGTTCCAGATAACGCTGTATTTCCTCTTTGGAAAGGAGTGCGGCAATGAGCAGTATGGCATCTGCGCCGGCAGACCGTGCCTCGAAGATTTGATAAGCATCGATAATAAAATCCTTTCGCAGGATGGGTAAATTTACAGACTTTTTTACATCGGTTAAGTAAGAGAGGCAACCCCGGAAGAATTTTTCGTCCGTGAGGACTGAGATGGCTGCGGCGCCGCTGGCTTCATAAATTCGGGCAATCTCTACAGGATTAAAATCCTCCCTGATAATACCCAGAGACGGAGATGCTTTTTTTATTTCTGCTATTATCCGGATATTATTGTCGGATTTTAATGCATCGCCAAACGATCTTGTACTGTGTCTTTTTATAATTTGTTCTTTCAGCGCCTCAACCGGAGTGCGTTTCTTGTTTTCGGAAACCTCACTTAATTTGTGCTTATGAATCTCATCCAGGATTGTCATGAGTGTTTCTTCCTCAATAAAAATCGCATAAAGCGGTTGTCTCTGTCAGGAAAGGCATCTGTTGCAATGAGCAGGCGCATAGAGGAAATCGACTGGATGAGACGGAAAGAAACCCATGCGCATAATACAAACCTTAACGTCAGATATGAGGTGTGATGGGCAAAGAGCTTGAAAAGGAAATTACACGAGAGAATGGTAAACAGCACGATTGCTGCATAGAGACAGTATTTATAGCGGTAGCGGGTGCCATATCCAAGCCCCATCATGAACAGTCCTATCACGATGGGGCTTAAGCCGTAGCCGCGGTTGGCAAGGCCTTGACTCATAGTAAGCGCAAGGATACTCAAAATGATACCCAAAATGCCTAGAAATATCACCAGGTTTGCCACCTTGCCGACACGTTGAGCATGATTGATAGGAGATTTCTCGTTCATTTATTAAGTTCCATATCCAAACCTACCGAACGGCATCAATAATAATCCAAGCGCCGAAAATAATGAATATTGCCGTAGAAACATATTTTATCAATTTTTCAGGAAGTTTTTTCCCGGCAATAATACCAACGACTATGGCAATTCCATCTGCAGCAACCATGCCAAATGTCGATCCCAACCACACCCCTATGAATGAATGATATTGAGCAGCAAGGGAAATCGTCGCTAACTGGGTTTTATCACCAAGCTCCGCAAGGAAGAAGGCGATAGCAACAGTCAATACTGTTCCCAATTTATTTCCCTTTTTTTCTTTCTCATTACAGGTGTCCCCTTTTAGAGTCCAGATGCCAAAGCCAACAAAGGAAAGCCCGATCAAAATCTTTAAGTAATTTAAGGGAATGAACGCACTTACTCTTTCACCAATTATTACAGAAAATAAATGAACGACAATCGTTCCAATAAAAATACCCAACAAAACCTTTGCCGGCTTATACTTTGTTGCAAACGAAAGCGCCACTAATTGGGTTTTATCCCCCATCTCGGCGATAGCAATGAGAAAGAAAGATGATACGGAACTCAACATTTACCTATCCTTGAATGCATATTTAAACATTAAGCAATTTCAATGTAGGGGTTGAAAATCTTCAACCCCTACGCGCAGTATCCAAGAAAAATTGCCGAATGCCTAATTTAAATAAAAAGCCTCCTGCATTCTTTTCAAAGGCAGGAGGCTTTTTTGAAATAATCTGTTTAGAAGGGGTTCTTAGTGGTGTTCCTCTTCCACGATAAATTCTACGGCATCATTGTAAGAATCTTTTCTATACCCGAATAAGGACACCACCGTTCCCGCAGCGAGCCCTGTTATCCACGCAACAATAAAGGTAATAAACACCCCCTTGATTTGTAATCCCGGTACAACGTTCTCTGCAATGAAGATAGCTGCCAAACCACCCAACATACCAGGCATACCATGGAGGTTGTGTACCCCACAGGTATCAATACCTTTTAAGGCCTTCTGAACACGCGGTTGAATGATAGCGAAACCAATCACACTCAATACACCTGCGATGGCACCCAATATCAAAGAGGCCTGCGGCGTTGTATGAGCACAGGAAGAACCAATTGCTACTCCGCCTGCAAGTGTTGCATTGGCCATATCTTCAATAGCGATCTTTTTCCTGATCATCGTGCTTGCAATGTAGGTAGCCAACGTTGCCCCACACAGTGAAAGAATGGTGTTTACAGCAGCTATGGGCATCCTTGATATCTCAGCAGGCGCCGCACAGAATGACGGCCAGAATATCCACAGCATCATACTTCCCAGCATTGAGAATTGATTGCTGATTTTGTCGGATTCGATTTTCTTGTTAAAGTCCTCGCTTGTGGTCATTCGTACAATCACGCCTAATCCGAAATACGCTCCAAACTGGTGAATAACGATAGAACCACCGGTATCAATGAGTTGCCCCTTTGGAATAATCCCCATACCATTGTCTAACATAATCCATTCATTCAGCATATAGGATGGAACGAATATCAATGCCATGATAATATATTGTGACATCTTCAGCCTGCCCAGGAATGCGCCTGTGGCTATCAATATACTCGCTGCACAAAATTCAGCAAGGATCAACCGGTCCATCTTTAACTCAGCCGGTTCTCCGAAAATACCCATTCTCTTAAGAAACATGTAATAAGGAATAACGATACTTACCGCTATATAGGTTGCGGTAACAGCGCCATAACCATATCTTCTGACGAAGACCATTAAGAATCCGAAACCGACCATCAACATAGCCATAACATGTATGGCCTTGCCGTATTTCGCTAGTTCAAGAAAATCCTCAAGAGCCGTAGCGACTGCGCCTGTAACTTCGGTTTGGTGAGAAGCAGACTCGGCGCCGGCTTTTGCGTGCGATTCCGCAGTGTTACTGGCAAGGAGAATATCATGACTTCCAGGATTTACATCAGAAGCGTTCTCTACCGACGACCATGAGTTCCAATCGTGCTGGACATCATTCGCTGCGACCAATGGCTGGTCCACCGGTACATTTACAAATTCACTCCCTGTCGCTTCGGCCCCGCTGGCGGTAGTTATCGCCCCCAGCAAAGGGAAGCACAAAATACCCATGCATATAACGACGTACAACTTCAAAAACCTTTTTATCGCCATCTTGATTTGCCCTCCTTTTCAAATAATGTTTATGAGATTAGTACATCACGCTTCGATTTAAAATAGTTGCTCAAGATTAAATAAACATTTTTAAAACCATTGCATATCGTTTCATGTCGATATTTTAGGGGATATATATATTCAATTTGATTGAAAATATCAAGCGAAAAGTGGATTAATAATTCTAATTTTATTCTAATGTGGGATATTTCTAAGGATATGCGTTTTATTCACCCATTAACTGCGTCTTTTTGAACTCATAATCTTCATCGGAGATAAGACCCTGCTCTCTTAGCTCATTAAGTTCTGATAACTTATCATCTTCGGCCTCTTTTTCGTTAGGAGAAGGAATAAGGTCTTGTGATTTTGGACTAGAAAGCTCATTAAGCTTGTGTTTGTAATCTTCTTCTGTAATAAGCCCTTCATTATAAAGTTCTTTAAGCTCTTCAACCTTTTCATCTTCACTTTCATCCTCAACGACGTTTTCGGATGGCATGGATGCAGGCTTTTCTTCCGTTATGTCCGTGAGTTTACGTTTCTTACTTTCGTAATCCTCTTCGGTAATTAAGCCCTCTTGCCTCATTTCTTCTAACATCTTCAGCTTGTCATCTTCAGTTTGTGGCGCTTTTTCTTCTGCTTCAACCTCGCGCGCTGCAGGCTCTGTTTCATCAGACAAACCGGGCGTGTTCAATAGAGTATCCTGGTCTTCATGAGAAACATTTTCATCTGCTGGAATATGCTCCTCCTCTATTGGAATTTGCGCCTCCTGTTCTACTATGTGTTCTTCTTCTACTGGCGGCTTCTTTTTCGCAGATACTCTGGGTTCTGGTAATTCACCAATGTCCCTGCCCTTTATGAGTGCATCCTTTTTCTCCTCGTATTCTGCTGCAGAAATCGTCCCTTCTTCCTTGAGTTCGAGTAATTTCGTAAGCTTTTCGTGCAAATCACTAATGTTCATTGTTGGTTCTTCGGCAGGCGTTACAGCTTTTTTTGATTTCTTTTTTCCTTCCGAGGGAGACGATTTTTTGACAGGAACCGAAGTCTTTTCCTTCTCTTCTTCTGTGTTCCATTCGTCCGGGACA
>Ga0209317_1002589_pt1 | contig 12882 bp, 11 predicted proteins | sample RifGroB2_FD_183994 | JGI IMG/M metagenome (GOLD analysis project Ga0209317, IMG submission 183994) | Soil microbial communities from Rifle, Colorado, USA - Groundwater B2 (SPAdes) (version 2) | ecosystem: Environmental > Terrestrial > Soil > Unclassified | place: Rifle, Colorado | collected...
GGCCCTGCCGCTGGAGGAGATCTCCTTCAACTACGGGAAGATCGAACTGGCGTACACCCAGCAGAATCGGGCCGACGGTTCCGGCGGCGGGCAGGTGGCTGCCGGCTGGAACCTGGAGACCAACAAGAAGGTGTGATGAGATGAGAGACCAGCCATACCTGCAGACATCGATACTGGACAGGCTCATCGACCGGGAGCCGGATGAGCCTGCGGAGCCTGTCCGGCGTCGCCTGGCGACGCTCGCCTCGGTCGGCGACTCGGTGCTGCGCGACCTGGAAAACCTCCTCAACGCGAGGAGGAACGAGCGCTGCCTGCCGGAGCGCGACAGGCAGGCGCAGGCCTCCATACTCGGTTACGGAGCGCCGGATTACAGCTCCCAAGACCCGCGGTCCCACCAAGTGCGGCAACAGATCCGCCTCGAAATACAGCGGCTCCTGCAGCTCTTCGAACCCCGCCTGAGAAACGTCACCGTCCGCCTCGACACGCTTTCGCACCCTGAACGCGCGCTCCATTTCCGGATAGACGCGGTCTTGCTGGCGGAGCCGGCGACGGTTCCCATAACCTTTGATACCCGCTTCGACATCAACAGCGGGGCCTACTCCGTGTTCAAGTGAGGGACGATGGACGATGAGTTCCTGGACTACTTCGAGCGAGAGCTTGGCTTCGTGCGCGAGATGGGGCGCGAGTTTGCGCGGAAGTATCCCAAGGTCGCCGGCAGGCTCCTGATGGAGCCGGACAAATGCGAGGATCCGCACACCGAGCGGCTGATCGAATCGTTCGCTTTCATCTGTGCCAGGGTACACAAAAGGCTCGATGACGATCTCCCCGAGATCACCCAGTCGCTTCTGAACGTTCTCTATCCCCACTACACGAGCCCCATACCTTCCATGTCCGTGGTGCAGTTCGCGCCGCTTTTGAAGAACATCCCGGAATCGGGCTACCTGATCGGGAAGGGGACGCCGGTATTTTCCAAGCCGGTGGATGGGGAGCGCTGCCGGTTCACGACTGCATACCCCGTCACGCTCCGGCCCATGGAGGTCTTGCTGGCCTCCCTGGGCGAGCCGCCGAGGCTGGTGCGAAACGCACAGCAGGCGATCCGCATCAGGCTGAAGCTGCACAACAAGGGGACCTTCTCCCGCCTTATCGGGGATAGCCTGCGGTTTTACCTGAACGGCCCGCGCCAGCACATCTTTCACCTGTACGAGCTTTTACTAAACAATGTCTGCCACGTCGAATGCGCGCCGATCGGCGCAAGCGCTCCCGCCTGCGTCCCTCTAGCGGGTGACAGCATCCGTCCGGTCGGATTCGATGACGAAAGCCTGCTGCTTCCCTTTCCGCGGGAGTCGTTCCCGGGGTATCGGCTGCTTCAGGAGTACTTCGCGTTTCCGGAGAAGTTTCTCTTTCTGGACATCGTCGGCCTGTCGTCTCTGGAAAAGAGCGATTTGCGCGACACGCTGGATCTGCTCATCTACCTGGACAAGCCCGCGAAGAGTTCCCTGCTGATATCCAGCGACACTTTCCGCCTCCATGCCACGCCCGTCGTCAATGTCTTCAGCAAGACAGCCGAGCCGATCAGGATCGAGCATCGCAAGAGCGAGTACCGGGTGATACCCGACCTGCGACGGGTCGACAGTACCGAAATCCTGGCCATCACGGAGGTCACTGCGACGCTCGACGCCTCCCCCCTCCGGATAAAGGAGTACCAGCCGCTGTACTGCGTAAGCCACCACGACGACGGACAGCTCGCGTCGCAGGGGGGCGCCTGCTGGCATCTGCAACGGCGTCCCTCAGGGAGGTTTGGGGACCGCGGCACCGATGTCTTCATCTCCTTTTGCGACTTGAACCACGCCCCCGTTCACCCTCCTGAAGAAACCGTTACCGTGCGTACCGTCTGCAGCAACCGCGACCTCCCTGCCAGGCTTCACCTGGGTGACCCGGCCGGGGATTTCGACACGGAGACGGCGGCGCCGGTCGAGGCGATCCTTTGCCTGGTGAAGCCGACCGCGGTGCTGCGTCAGGCGCTTCGGGGCGCTTTGCAGTGGCGTCTGATCTCCCACCTCTCACTCAATCACCTCTCCTTGGTCGAGGGGGGCGAGGCCCCCCTGAAGGAGATCCTGACCCTTTACGATTTCGACTCGTCTCCGGCGACCCGGCAGCAGATCGGCGGGATCGTCTCCGTCAGCTCGAGGCATGTGGCAAGGAGGGTCGGCCAGGGACTGGTCCAGGGAGTAGAAGTAACCATCGTTTTCGACGAAGACAGGTTCGTGGGGAGCGGGCTGTACCTGTTCGCCTCCGTCCTGGAGAGGTTTTTGGGACAGTACGTCTCGCTAAACTCGTTCGTCTCCCTGGTGGCAACCACTGTCCAGGCAAAGGAGACGGTGAAGAAGTGGCCGCCGAGAAACGGCGACCGGGTGCTGCTGTGAAAAAGGGAGCAGAGCCCGCACCGGCTTTGCCGCGTGATTTCTACCGCTACTCTTTTTTTCAGGCGGTGAATCTCCTTGAGCGTCTCTACCCGGACAAGAAGAAGTTGGGAAAGGCGCTCAGTCCGAAGGAGGAAGCAGTCGGGTTCAGCGCGAAGTCGGGCTTCGGCTTTCCTGCCGCTGAGATCACCAGGCTGGAAAAAGAAACAGACGGCGGGCCGGTGCAGATGGAAGTAGCATTCCTGGGCCTGATAGGTCCCTCAGGGGTGCTGCCGCATTGGTACCACGAGCTTTCCCTGGAGCGGGCGCGGTCGAAGGACTTTGCCATGACCGCCTTCTACGACATGTTCCACCACCGGCTCATTTCCCTTTATTACCTCGCCTGGAAGCGGAGCCGGGTCGCGGCGCACAAGGAGGCAGACAACAGTGATCGCTTTTCTGGTTATCTTTTGAGCCTCATCGGGCTCGGCACCCCCGGATTGGTTGTGAAAGAAGGCTTTCCCGAGAACATGCCTCTTTTCCACGGCGGCCAACTGGCGCGTCAGGTACCTTCCGCCGCAACCGTTGTTTCGGTCGTTCGGCACCACTTCGCTGTCGCCGTGGAAATTGACCAATTCCTACCCCGGCTGGTCGCATTGGAACCGGAGGACAAGTGCGAGCTCGGACAAGCAAACAGCGAGCTTGGAGTAAACGCGATGTGCGGTACCTGGGCGTGGGAGACCCAGAGCAAGTTCCGTCTCTGTCTTGGACCGATGTCGTTTAGGGAATTCTTCCGCTTCCTGCCAGTGGGCGGGAAGCTGGGGCCGCTAATGTCGCTGGTCAGGTACATGGTCGGCATCGAGTACCGGTTCGAGGTGCGGCTGGTTCTCAAGAAGGAAGAAGTGCCGGTCTGCAGGCTCGGGGAAAGTGCGTCGGACTCGCCGCGGCTTGGCTGGTCAATCTGGCTCAAGTCGCCGGCGGCCGCTCTGCCGGCCGATCCGTTTGTAACCATTCAAGAGTGCGAGGCGAATTAACGCAGGATGCCCCTGGCGTTGGAGGGGTTTCGGTTCCTTCTTTCATCGATTGTCAAAACTATGTTTATTTTCCCAGCTTCAACTTACAGGAGTATTCATGATGATGACAACTCACGCTATTGCTGCCCCCTCGTTCAATCTTATGCCTCCTCAGTACTACTTTGTTGACGTCAAAACCCAGGGGTTATTAGCGGCAGCTCTGGCAGGGAATATTGAAAGGGCAAAGCAACTTGTTGCTGAAGGTGCCAATCCCAATGAAGAGGGGCCTCGGGACAACCTCTACCATCGATTGCGACCGTTACATTACGCTGTAGCAGCTAACAAACAACAGGCAGTGAGGATTTTGATAGCAGTGGGGGCCGATCCCGAACTCAATGCTCAAGGTTTTGGGGAAGCCTTCTTGTTCGCTATGACTCTGGAGAATATGAATATAATCTCATTGCTGTTGGATAGTCTGCCGGTCGAGAAATTGTCGAAAGCGACCCTCAAATCGATGCTGTTTGAGTCTGTAAAGCAACCCTGCCAGCGTTGCTTGGAACTCCTACTCGTCAGGGGGGCACCCATAGACTTCCCCGATGGTGCTGGTTACACCGTACTGATGCGAGCAATGGATGCACAGGATTATGACATGGCGGAATGGCTTCTGTTAAAGGGTGCATCCGTTCACATCGAACCTCGTAGTGGAATGACCCCGGCTTACTCGGCAGAGTTTCACCTGAAAAAGTACAAGCCAGGCAGCCCCACCTATAACAAAGTGCTTCATCTGAAGAAGCTGATGGAAGAGCGTGGAGCGGTGTTCCCGGCTCTGAGCCCGGCGGAAGTGAGGGCAAAGCGCGAAAAGCATTGATCGCCTGCAAGGCTCCGCAGGCAGTCCACACACATTCCAAAGCCCAGCACTCTCACCGCCTGTTCAGGACGCTCCATGCCCTACACCCAGGACGACAAGCTCATTTCCATAGACACCCCTCTTGGCGAAGACGTTCTGCTGCTGACGGGGCTGTCCGGAGAAGAAGGCATCTCCAGGACCTTCAGCTTCGAACTGTCGCTCCTCTCGGAAAATCACGCCATCCCCTTCGACGCCATCATCGGCAAAAACGTCACAGTCACCATCAACCTGCCTGACGGCAACAAGCGATACCTGAACGGAACCGTCTCCAGCTTCTCGCAGGGCAGGGGAGGGGGAGAGGAGGGCGCGGATACCAGATTCACCAGCTATCGTGCGACCATGGTTCCCTGGTTCTGGGTCCTGACCAGATCTTCGGATTCCCGCATCTTTCAAAATCTTTCCGTTGGCGAAATCGTGGAAAAGGTCTTCAAAGACCAAGGCCTCACCGATTATAGGCTCGACCTCCAGGGGAACTATGAAAAGAAGGAGTTCTGCGTTCAGTACCGGGAGACCGACCACAACTTTGTGTCGCGCCTCCTTGAGGAAGAGGGCATTTTTTATTACTTCGAGCACCAACAAGGCAAACACACGATGGTCCTTGCCGACAGCTCTAACTCGCATAAACACTGCCCCGGGCAGAAAGCGGCATCTTATGAACTGAGCGCAGCAGGAGCCAGAGAGCAGGACGCAATAACACACCTGGAAATGACGCGACAGGTTCGCGCGGCGAAATGGGTGCTTAATGACTTTAACTTTAAGGTGCCTAACAACGACCTGAAAATGGAGGTGCAAAGTACCGCGATGCCCGTTATCGGCAGCTGGGAGATTTACGATTATCCCGGCAACTTTGACAACAAGTTAGCTGGCGACCGACTGGCGAAAATACGCATTGAAGAGGAAGAGGCGCAACTCACCAGAATCTCTGGTCTTGGTGGGTGCAGGTCCTTTACCAGCGGCTACCGTTTTACGCTGAAAGACCACTATCGTGTGGATCTCAATGACAAAGATTATGTTCTAGTGGCCGTCAGGCATCAAGCAACAGAGGGGTACGGCATTGACTGCGGGGGTGCATACAGTAACTATTTTGAGTGTCTTCCATTCAGCGTGCAGTACAGGCCGCACAGGCTCACGCCTAAACCGGTAGTACCAGGGGCTCAGACTGCAATTGTAGTTGGGCCCGCTGGGGAAGAAATATACACCGACGAGCATGGGCGGGTAAAAGTGCAGTTTCATTGGGATCGCGAGGGTAAACGGGATGACAAGAGCTCGTGCTGGATTCGGGTCGGCCAGGCATGGGCTGGAAACGGATGGGGTGGGTTGCATATACCTCGCGTTGGCCATGAAGTCATCGTCTCTTTCATTGAAGGAGATCCGGATCGGCCGATTGTCACCGGCCACGTCTACCACGGAATAAACAGGCCCCCGTATCCGCTGCCAGACCAAAAGACGATGAGCACGCTAAAGTCCAACTCGACGAAAGGCGGTGATGGGTTCAACGAGATCCGATTCGAAGATAAACAAGGGCGGGAGGAGATTTATCTGCACGGCCAGAAGGATTGGAATATCGAAATTCTGAACGACAAGAACCAGAGTATTGGCCATGACGAGACGCTTCAGGTCGCCAACAATCGCGTGAAATCGATAGGTGTGAATCAGACCGTCAGGGTTGGTGCCAATCACACCGAGACAATCGGTGCAAACAAAACTGAAACAGTAGCCATCAACAAAGCGGAAGCAATAGGCGCAGCAAAAGAACTTACCATCGGCGGCCTTTATCAAGTGACTGTGGGTGCGGCCATGAACGAAACCGTAGTCGGCGCAAAGGCCGAAGAGGTCGGCCTAGCAAAAGCAGTAATTGTCGGTGCGCACATGACGGAAAAGGTCGTCGGCAATAGGGCCATCACCGTGGGGCGAAATCTGGCAGTAACTGTCACCGAGAACTGTACGCTAACAGCCAAAACTATCCTGCTTGAAGCTGACGATGAAATAGTATTTAAAACGGGAAGTGCCACCATCTCTATGAAGTCCAATGGCGAAATCATCATCAAAGGCGCATCCATAACAGAGAAGGCGTCCGGAGAAATAGTCATCAAGGGCGCCAAGACAGCGATCAACTGACATGCACTGAAGTCAGAACCCGCTAACATTTTGACCACGAAATGTGTAGCCTGCAAAGTAAAATTGGAGGCCTCCCATGGAACTGTTGATAAATCTATTAATGGCCATTCTGCTCGCCTTAAGCCTGAGCAACTGTAGTAACGCTGCTGAAAACAGCATCAGAACTACAAACCCCGAAGGAGCTCAACAAGTCATGAAAACACATTATATAGGCAGATTTGCCATTGATGTGCCGGTGGAGTTCAAGTTGGCGGCGCAGAGCCATAAGATTCGATATGCAGAAATATTGGATTTTAAGTGGAGCTCAGGTGAACGAACAAAAGAGCGAGATACGCTATGGATGCAAAAGATAGCCAAAATAAAAAAAATGCCCAAGCCTGTAGATAAAAAGACAACATTAATAGAAGAGGTTACATTCCCTTCAATAGCTAAATGGGCTAAAGGGGTTTTATATTATGGTGATTATCTTCTTACTCAAAGATTATTTTGGACAATACTAGTAGATTACGGTGAAACAGGAATATGGTTGACAATAGCCGGTACCAATAAAGATAAGATGGTGAAAAATTTCACCAATATACTTGCCCATTATGATTCTGGCCTTAGACAAGCGCAAACGGAATCTTTTTTTCTGAATTACGGCAAAATATTACTTCCTTATCTTGAACAAGAGGAGAGCTATGCACGCTTTGAAGGGCCAAAAGAGATGGTCTTACGGTTGGAAATAAGGGAGACGCACAAGGTAGAAGAGACGGGTGTAATGGATCGTTTGGCAGCTTCACTCGGTGTTAATTTTGCTCCTGGTGTTGATGTAGATAAAATAAGAGCTGGTAAGCGAACTGTCTCCGGATTAGCTGGACAAGAAATTGTTACTCGCTTAAGCGATAAAGAGGGTAAGGAGCTGTTCTTTGCCTGGGATTATCAGGGAAAAGAGGATTCCGGAGAGCATCCTGAAATAAAAATTGGGATTGAATGCCCAGATGGGAATATTAGTGAGAAGCTAGAACTGTGGGACAAGGTGGTCAATTCACTTCGGTTGGCATCTAAATGACTTTTAAAAGAGAGTGATGCTATGCCAAATGCCTCAATACTAAAGGAAGTAGAAAGCGAAGGTTTAAGACAAGCTATTGTAGGTTTCGAAACAAATAGACAAAACCGTCTGGTTATTGAGCGGGAAGTGCTGCCGATTATTTTTGTCCCAGGCATTATGGGCAGCCGCTTGCGTAATCAGAAGGGCGATAGGGTCTGGGATCCTGATGATCCTAAATTCATGTTGCGTAATTATGGTCTCTTGTGGGCGGCTACCGCAAAGAGCAGAAAAAAACTTGTTGTTGGCAAGGAATTTGACAATGATTTTTTGAAGATATTGGATGATGACTATAAGCACAATAAGGTTTTTGCCGACAATACTGACACTAGCCGCGAACAACGCGGTTGGGGTGGAGTGTCTTGGGGCAGCTATGGAGGATTCCTCAAGGCGCTGCAGAACCGTGAGTGGGACCAGTCGGTAAATCTTTTCTACGAATTTCCTGTCCATGCCTTCGGCTACAACTGGACTGCCTCCAACGGGTTGGCAGGACAACAGCTTGCCGCTTATATCGATCATGTGGTCAAGAACTATTCCGACGCGGGAAGAAAGTGTACGAAGGTGCTACTGGTGACTCACTCGATGGGTGGACTGGTGGCACGCTCCGCCTGTCTGCTTCATGGGGCAAAGGAAAAGGTGCTCGGCGTGGTTCACGGCGTACAACCTTCAAACGGTTCGCCGGCTGCCTACTGGCGGATGAAGGGCGGCTTTGAGCGGCCGCACACAATCCCCGACATAGATTTCTTTCAGTGGTTCAGGAACCCGGTCAAGCTGTTCAATCACCAGAAGGGGAAGCTTCTAAACAGCATCAAAGGGACCGTATCTGCCTGGGTTCTTGGGACTGACGGAGAAGAGGTGACTGCCCTCCTTGGCAATATGCCAGGAGGGCTGCAGTTACTACCCAACAAGCAGTATGTAAATAATAGTGGCGGGGGACGATGGCTGGAATTGCTCGATAACAACGGCAATAAGGCTGCTTTTCCGATAGCTGATCCTTACAATGAAATTTATCGACAAGAGTACGCTTACTATCGCCTAGTGAACCCCAAATGGCTGTCGCCAGGGACCAAACAGGATTTATCCTTAAATGATGATCTAGGACCTTGGGATTTGTATTTAGGCTATTTAGCCGAAGCTGAAGGTTTCCATGACGCCCTTGGCAGTGCAAAGGAACAGTTCCATCCCCAAACCTATCAATTCTACTCTTCCGGCATTGCCAGCCCCGACCGTGTGGTGTTCACCCATGCGGAAGACTCTCTTGGGGAGAGTGTCAAGAGACACTTTGCAACGATGAAGCACGATACGCCGAAGGAGCTGAAAGACGCGGCAAGAACCCTCGTGTTCAGGATCGTCAGAGGCGGCGGAAATCCTCTTTTGCCTGTCTTGATTGATACTGTCGGGTCTCTGGTTGGCGGAGCGCTGGTAAAAAACACAGACCGGTACGTAAACCGTGGCGGCTATCGTGATCGGGTCAGCGTCGACGGCCATCCCGGCATTGGGAGAGAACTGCAGTTGGTGACCATGCTACTACCTGACGGCGCCGGCGACGGCACTGTTCCGGAGTCTTCAGCCCGGGCGCTTAAGTTGCCGGAGGATACGCAGAGGACTTTCTGCATCGGTGACAAAAAAGATTTTGAGGTGTCCTTCGCGAATGGAAAAGCGAGGCGGCTCAAACCGCAGCACAGGGTTGATTTTGACGAGGGATACTTCGACCGCGGTCACGAACCGATCTTCAAGACCAAGAGCGCCCAGTTCATCACCTTTGCCGCCATAGAGAATATCTGCCGCAAGGAGATCCAGCGAGTTTTGCAAGAGGGGTGAGAGAAATCATCCTTTGGATATCACGGGGGACGATATGCAGACACAGCAGGGAAGAGCACCAACTGCTTCCGAGCGAGTTGTCATAACAGGCTTCGGACTCCTGACTCCCATTGGGGACTCTCTCTGGCCCTCTATGCTTTCGCTTCGGGAAAAGCGTTCCTGTTATCAGGAGCATGAAGCTGTCCTGGTTGCCGACTGCCCATCTGGCGCTGTTTTGCGAGGCGCCACTATCAGTCGCGTAGCGAACCGACTCATCCCTCGGGATCTCGCAGGACCGCACCGGGCATCTGCTTTGCTAGCCCTGCCGCTTGCTGAATGTCTCGCAGGCTTCCCGCCGGATCTTCGCCGGAAGCTTTCTTGGCAGATCGTTACGCGCCATGTCGGACTACGAGAGTCCGTGCGTGATTTCCTGCCAGACAGCTCGCCGGAGGCCATCTCTCAGGGTTTTTTCTGCGGTACCGGCGCCATCAGGACGGAATGCTTTGCCCGTATATCTGAGGCTGCCGAAGCGCTACTGGCGGATCGGGTCCAATGGTCGATGGTCGCCTGCGTCGATTCTCTTTGCGATTCGTTCCAGTTGGCAGAACTCCTCAAAGCTGGTCTTTTAAAAGATGCAGCCAATCCCCATGGCATTATGGCCGGTGAAGCTGCCGGTGCTGTTCTCCTGGAACGTGAATCTACAGCTCTTCAGCGAGGGGCACCGGTGATGGCAAGGCTTACTGCTTGGGGAGAATCCAGCGAACCTAATCCTTGGCCGCAGGGATCACCCTCCACGGCTCAAGGGTTGACCGGAGCATTTCATCAGGCATTTGCCAAACTCGATGACCTAGGTGCCAGCGTCGGGCAGGTCATCACCGACGAAAACGGCGAGCGACCCCGCGCCCTTGAGTGGGCACTGACCGCCGCTCGCATCTTTCCCGATGTTGGTAAGGAACGTGCCTTGCGCCACCCTGCTGTTCTCGCCGGTGATGCCGGTGGCGCCCTCGGGGCCGTGATGCTGGCTGACGCCTTGGCCCAACTGGTGTGGCGTCGCCCGCCGCACGGTCGCATTGCACTCGCTGTTTCAGACGATCAGGGGGACCGGCGGGTCCTCTGCCTTGATGCTGGTGTACGGCAATCGCGGCGAGACCAGTTCACGGCTCTTCGCCAACAGCTCGGCCGGGAAAAGCGAAGATCTGGGGAGGGTTCAAATGGGAGCTACCGTCACAGCCAATGATCAAACAGTAGTCCATAAGGATAGTGGCGGCACCGTGGTCACCTCGCCGGATGTCTGCAATACACAGGTGGGCAGTGCTGTCCTGCCGATTCCCTACGTTAACATTGCCAGCTCGGTCGACACTGCCCAAGGGAGCTCTACCGTCACCATGGACGGCAACCCAGTTATGACCAAATCCAGCGTTTTCAGCGCCAGCTGCGGCGACGAGTCGGGGCAGATCGGCGGAATCTCTTCGGGTGTCATTCAGGGCAAGGCGAAATTCGTCACCACCTCCAATGATGTGCTGGTCGACGGGCAGCCGATCGGCCGGCGCTGCGACCTTATGGTCAGTAATCTCTCCGCTGCCGGCAACACCCCGCCGGCAGCTCTACTGCAGCCGAATTGCGCTTCCGATGCTGACGATTCCGATGGCTGTATTCTGGGGATAGCCCTTGTGTTCAAGCACCCCCACGTCGTGACCGGGCGGGTGGTGCAGCCGCGCCTTTCGCTTCCCTACACCGTTTCCGGTCCTGAGACCTTCAGGTATAACGAAGGGCACTCATATGTAGGGGTTCAAAGGAAGATGTCGCAGGGGAGCTATTCGTTTCATATCGATGGATTCGAGCTCCAGGAGCGATCGATAACCGAAGAGGCCAAAAATCAGCAGACGCCATAGGATTGCGGAGGACAAGGTGTTCATTTCTGCCGCAAGGAGATCCGTCGCGCATTGCAAGGGGTGAGGAGATGGACCTGAGGAACTCGACACCATTCATCGCTGCTCCGTTCTTCATGATGGACCGTCGCGGAGCCGAAACGCTGATCGTCGTCATAAAGCAAACCTGGCGGATTACCGGATGTGGCACTCTGGCAATTGCCGACGAACAGGTGCCGATCCAACTTGCGCCTCAATTCTCGGGTGAACCAGGTTCCTCAAGCATGGTGTACGATACGGACCTTGTGCTGGAAAAGACGGGCACGGATTGCGTGCTGCTTGGCCACGCCTGCGCACCTCGAGAAAATGCGACCCATGTTGACGTTACTTTTGCGGTTGGCGCGGTTCGCAAACAGGCGCGGGTCTTTGGCGAGCGGGTCTGGTTAAAGAAGCTGGGTGGCTGTTCCATCTCCCGACCTGCCCCCTTCCAGAGAATCCCTCTTACCTGGGAGCGGGCCTTTGGCGGCAAGGACACCACTTGGCACCACCCGGATGATCATGGGTTTTTCTCGGAGAATCCGGTGGGAACCGGTTACCTGGCTCCGGGGTCTAAGGAAATCGACGGTCTGCGGTTGCCTAACATAGAAAATCCTGCCGAACTCATCAAAAAGCCGCACGATCGCCCAGCACCGGTTGGGTTCAGCATGATCCCACCATACTGGCCGCCGCGCTCCAGGTATGCCGGCACCTATGATGCTCCTTGGCGAGAAGGCATGAGCCCACTTCCTCCGGCGGATCTCGATGCGCGCTTTTACTCTGCTGCAGCGCCGGGACTCGTAGCGCAGCCACACCTGGCAGGAGGCGAGCGGGTGCTGGTTGAGGGGGCGGCCAAGCAAGAGCGCCTGCAGTTCTGCCTTCCCGGGCATATTCCCAAAGCGAAGGTTCGACGCAGTCAGGGGGAGGAAGAACTACGGCTGCGGCTCGATACCATCTTCGTCGAACCTGATGACCAAAGGGTGGTGCTGGTTTGGCGGGCAACCGCAAGTGTCCATGGCCGGATACACGAGACTGGCCCCGTACGTGTCGATTGAGGGGGGTATCCGGGGGGCGAGCAGTTCCCTTCTTGTCAACAACGTGCTGCGAGTGGGGCAGAACATCCATCGCGTGGCCTCACTGCGCAGTATAGGGGGTGCATATGGAAATTCGATCCGAAAAGATAGACGAACTTGCCCGCGCCGCTTTCATCGAAAAGCTCGACGCGGCATTTGCGCGGGACCTGCAGGATTACATCGGGATCGACCGGTACGAGAGGTATGCGTTCCTTTCCCTCGCTACGGCGCTGGCGGAGACCAAGGGGCTTGTGACGGAGCAGGGAATAGCCTCTTACGCGCTCGCTCTCTGGTACCTCGGCGTCGATTTCGAGGAGAAGAGCGGTGAACTGGAGTCTCTGCTGGCAAGCCATTTCCCCGAGGTCCGCAAGGTTCACGCGATGAATCAATGGGTCGAAGCTGTTATCGGAGATCCTGATGACATAGCGGCTGCGGATCAGGCTATGAAGCGCGCACTCAACCTGACTGAGCCGTGGGGCACTGACTGAACCCTTCGTTGCTCGACCTCTATCCGATTCCCGTGCTTGGAGGTCGAGTCATTTCCACACCACGCCACCTTGCAGATGCCTGCAACTAAAGAC
>Ga0209317_1002590_pt1 | contig 12872 bp, 9 predicted proteins | sample RifGroB2_FD_183994 | JGI IMG/M metagenome (GOLD analysis project Ga0209317, IMG submission 183994) | Soil microbial communities from Rifle, Colorado, USA - Groundwater B2 (SPAdes) (version 2) | ecosystem: Environmental > Terrestrial > Soil > Unclassified | place: Rifle, Colorado | collected...
GGCCCCCTCCTGACTCACGGTTGGTTAAAAACTCAGCGCCGCCTTCAGAGAGTAGATGGGGCGCTCCTGGTACTCCACCTCGGCAGTGATGCCGAACAGAGGGAGCGGCGAAATTTTCAGACCGGCGAAGACGCGCGGCTGAAAGATGTTCTCGGAGTCGAGGGTAGGTGCCAGTGTTTTCAGGTTACCTTTCGCCTCGCTGTTGATCCAGACACCGCCGGCACCGGCGTATGGGGTCAGGAAGAGGAAGCCTTTGCTGATGGACGCGTCGACACCCATAGTGCTCAGGTCGAGGTCGTTGACGCCGGTAAGCTTGGTGTAGGTGGCACGAACGCCCACGGCCGGTGTTGCCATGGTGCCGTCAAGGATCGCCTTGCTCACCTCGATGCCGTACAGCTTGATGTTGGAGTCGGGCACATAGGAGTACATGGCGCCGACGTCGATGCTCCAGGGGAGCCCTTTTCTGACGCGGACCTTCGGCAATACGATGTAGGAAGGCGCATTACCGCTGAATGCCGCATCCCAGTAACCGCTGCCACTGATGTCAATGGCCGAAACCTCGACGCCGGCGTCGAACCCCGTAATCCCAAGCGGCGCAGCCGGGGCCGTGTTTTTGAAGGAGATGGCAGCGCCTGCCTCTTTGCTGAGCTCTTTGAAGTTCCCTTGTGAGAGCGCGCTTCCGAAGTTGATGTCTTTTGCCATTGCCTGAGTGCCCACTAATAGTGCCAGCGATAAGGCTAAAACGATAATCTTTTTCATTGTTCCCCCCAGTTAATTGTATGCCAGAATTTTTTTAATCTTAGCAGAGGTGCCTATTCCGGTCAATAACTTAGCGGTTTGCTGCCTTGCAATTTTGCGGATATACTGGTATCTTTCCGGGCAAAATCCAGTTGGAGGTCAGTAAAATGGAACCGATTCACCACCGTCTCATCATCCTAGGCTCAGGTCCTGCCGGCTATACCGCTGCTGTCTACGCGGCGCGTGCCAACCTGAACCCCGTCCTGATTTCCGGGCTGCAACAGGGGGGGCAGCTGATGACGACGACTGAGGTGGACAACTGGCCGGGCGACCCCGAGGGCGTCATGGGTCCCGATTTGATGGAGCGGATGCGGCAGCACGCGGAGCGTTTCGGCACGCAGATCATCGTTGACCATATCAGCCGAGCGCAGGTCACAAAGCCCCCCTTCGTCCTGGAAGGCGACAACGGCAGCTACAGCTGCGATGCCCTTATCATTGCGACCGGCGCCTCGGCCAAATACCTGGGACTCCCCTCTGAGCACGAGTTTAAGGGCAAAGGCGTCTCCGCCTGCGCTACCTGCGACGGCTTTTTCTATCGCGGCAAACCGGTCGCCGTCGTCGGCGGGGGAAGCACCGCGGTAGAGGAGGCGCTCTATCTCTCCAACATAGCGAGCCACGTCACCATCGTGCACCGCAGGGACCGCTTCCGCTCGGAGAAGATCCTGACCGACCGGCTCATCGAGAAGACCCAGAACGGCAACGTCACCATAGAGTGGAACCACAACCTGGAAGAGGTGCTGGGGGATGCCTCCGGCGTGATCGGGATCAGGATCAGGCACGCGAGCGGCTCCGACAAAGTAATAAGCGTGCACGGCTGCTTCATCGCCATCGGGCACCAGCCGAACACCAGCATCTTCGAAGGGCAGCTTGAGATGGAAGACGGCTACCTGCGCACCAACGGCGGGTGCGAAGGCAACTCTACAGCCACGAACATCCCGGGCGTATTCGCCGCCGGCGACGTGCAGGACAAGATGTACAAGCAGGCGATCACCTCCGCCGGCACCGGCTGCATGGCGGCACTGGACGCCGACCGCTACCTGGAAATGCTGAAAGCTTAACTGCCCTCAATTTAGCGCACTGCCGTAGGAGCGGCATTCCTGCCGCTCCTACAGGATCGATCGTAACTTATAGCAATTCATCCAACGCAGGAACTTGCCCGAGTAATTGTAGGCTAATTGGGAGTCATCATGCTCGCCAAGGTCCTCTCCAGTGCGCTGCTCGGCATTGACGCCATCCTCATTGATGTTGAGGTTGATATCGCCCAAGGGCTGCCGCAGCTTGCCACCGTCGGGCTCCCGGACGGCGCGGTGAAGGAGAGCAAGGACCGTGTCAAGGCTGCCCTCAAGAACTCCGGCTATGATTTCCCCAACAGAAAGATAACGGTCAACCTCGCCCCCGCCGACGTTAAGAAGGAGGGGGCGTCTTTCGACCTGCCGATGTCCATCGGCATCCTGGCTGCGACCGGCGTCATCAGAGGTGACCTGCTGCAGCGCTACATCCTTCTGGGCGAGCTGTCGCTGGACGGCGGTGTCAAACCGGTGCGCGGCTGCCTCTCCGTCGCGGTTGCGGCGCGCGAGGCGGGGCTAGCCGGCATCATCATTCCCGCCGAGAACGTCTGCGAAGGAGGAGTAGTCGAAGGGGTCGAAGTGATCGGCGTCACCGAACTCTCGCAAGTCGTCGACTTCCTGAACGGCACCCTCGAGATCCCTCCCTACCGCGCGGATATCGAAGCACTCTTCAACCAGATGGGAGAGGTCGGCGACGACTTTTGCGAGGTGAAGGGGCAGGAGCACGCCAAGCGCGCCCTGGAGGTTGCTGCGGCTGGCTTTCATAATCTGCTTATGCTTGGGCCGCCGGGCTCCGGCAAAACCATGCTGGCGCGGCGCATACCCTCCATCCTCCCGCCCATGCTCTTCGAGGAGGCGATCGAGACCACCAAGGTGTACAGCGTCATGGGGCTCTTGGAGCGCGACCATGCGCTGATTTCCAGCCGTCCCTTCCGCTCTCCGCACCACACAATCTCCGACGTCGGCCTGATCGGCGGCAGCAACACGCCAAAGCCCGGCGAAGTCTCCCTCTCCCATAACGGCGTGCTCTTTCTCGACGAACTTCCCGAATTCAAGAAGCACGTCCTCGAAGTGCTGCGCCAACCGATGGAGGATGGCAGGGTCACCATCTCCCGTGCGCTTTCCTCCGTCACCTATCCTTCACGTATCATGTTGGTTGCCGCGATGAATCCCTGCCCGTGCGGATATTTAGGCGATCCAATCCATCTCTGCTCCTGCACCCCCCTTATGATCCAGCGCTACCGTTCCCGCATCTCCGGGCCGCTTCTGGACCGGATCGACATACATATAGAAGTGCCCGCCGTAAAGTACCGAGAGCTTGCCGATCGGAGCGAGACAGAGAGTTCCGGTGCCATTGCCGCCCGCGTGGCGCGCTCCAGGGAGGTGCAAAAGGAGCGTTTCAGCGGCACCCGGGTGCGTTGCAACGCACAAATGACCGCCAGGATGATCCGGAAATTCTGTGAGACCGATGCGGCAGGGAGCCGGATGCTGGAGGTGGTGACCGACCGGCTCGGCCTCTCGGCCCGGAGCTACACCAGGATACTCAAAGTGGCGCGCACCATTGCGGACCTTGACGGGAGCGCGGATATCCGGGAACAGCATATCTCCGAAGCGATCCAGTACCGCAGCCTGGACCGCAAGACGGGGTAGACTCAACCACTCAGGTGGCGGGGAAGCGGCAGGAGTCAAATTTCTTGTTTTATGGATTTGAATTCGTGCTATAAGAGCAAATATGTTGAAAGTTCGACATTTGTGGAGGAATACATGGGGCCAACAGCGGAAAAGATGGGTAACGGTTTTACCTACAGTGATTATGTGCATTGGCCGGAAGACGAACGCTGGGAGATCATTGTTGGAGAAGCATACGCAATGACTCCGGCCCCATCGATTCCGCACCAGAAGATGAGCGGATATCTCAGCTCGTTATTTGTTCAGTTTTTCAAAAACAGAGAATGCCAGCCTTTCCATGCTCCAACTGATGTTGTTTTCGATGAACAAAATATCGTTCAGCCCGACCTTCTTGTTGTCTGTGACAAGAACAAAATCACCGAGAAGAATATCCAAGGTGCGCCCGATCTGGTGGTTGAGATTCTCTCTCCTGCCACGGCATTGAAAGATAAGAGACAGAAGAAAGCTCTTTACGAGCGTTTCGGTGTGCGGAAATACCTGATATTTTATCCGATGGAGGAACTGGTAGAGCGTTTCGTAATTGCAGATGGCCGCTATAGTGCGGCAGAAGTGTTCGGGTGGGACGAAACCCTTCCCATTGCCATCTTCCCTGAATTGACCCCTAATCCATGAGAGGTTTTCGACAAGCAACTTCCCCAGCAAGAAACGCTAGAGGCGTGAATAGTCGGTCGAAAAAGGTGCTTTGATACGAAAGTGAGGAAGTGCCGCTGGTGCCGGAAGAGTACCGCCTACATCATTAGCTGGAAATAAGTCTGTTCCGCATTTCACGGAAAAACATCACTTCAGGGGGCAGGTACCATAGAGGCACAGTGGCAGGCCCATGGTCCCAGATACAAACCGTGGTAGTTCTTTAAAAGCTTCCCCCCAAAAGCGGCTGCATCACTTCATGCAGCCGCTTTCTTGTCCCTGCGCTGCAAAAGCGATCTTCCCACCAGAAAATGGTTCACCTCCCGACCCAATCGATGTGTGCTTTTAAAAATTCATTCGTCGCTCTTGCCCGAATAAAGTTTGTGTCTGAAACTTCATTTGTCTCTCCTGCCCGAATGATCCTGACCAGAGCGAGGCGTATTGTCGAAAGGGCTTGGAAGCGGCGGTAGAGAGTCGGCTGTTTAGTTTTTCGGACAAAGGTGCACAACCAGAGCAATACGGCCAACCACCAGCGGAGACCGCGGAGAAAAGCCCTGTGGCTGAGTTCGGGCATTGTAACGCCTTCATTGTTCGGTCTCCACCACCACCGTAAGCGACTTTTGCGGAAAGAACCACTGGTGGATCAGCTCCTTGGGTGCCTTGGAGAATTTCTTTTCCAGCGAGTCCTCCAGGAAAACCCCGTCGTATCCATCAACAAGATCTTGATCATAAAGCTTCCCCACGTCTTCGATTTGGGCCTTCAACGTGGGGATTATTGTTTGCGGCAGCGGCACAGTGCAGTCCTTTTTCCCCTTGCCGTGTACGGTGAGTATGCTGACGTCGAAATTAAATACGGTCCGCCGCGATATCGCGAGTGGCGTTACCGACCTGCGGAGTCTCGGCATACGAGCCTCTATGGTCGGGTGATCAGAAATAACAACTTACACAACTTACCTACGTCCCCCCCCCGGCCCCCAACGGGAACGCTACCTGAGCAAGGATGAACTCCCCCCGTTTCCTTTCGGCGCTGAATGAGGAAGAGGACAGGCTTTCTGTGGCGACGATACGCTTGCTGCTGTTCGCGGGATGCAGGAGGGGCGAGATTCTGTCGTTGAAGTGGAACGAGGTCCGCCTAGATGAGGATTGCATCCTGCTCTTGGACACAAAGAACGGACGGTCGAGGATGGTGCACCTGGAACGCTAGGGCGAAGGAGGCTGTCGAGGAGTTGCTCGGGAACAGAGACAAGGAGGTCCGCACCGCTGCGAGCGAGTACGTCTTTCCGTTTCGGCAAGGGACAAAGAAGGGGCACCTCTTCGACCTGCTGAACCCGTTTGATAAAGCCTGTCAGCGTGCAGGGGGCGAGGACTTCCGCATCCACGACCTACGGTACACGTTCGCGAGCATGGTCATCAGGGGTGGGGCAAGCCTCTTCGACGTTCAGAAGCTGCTCGGACACCAGGGCATCGCCATGACCCAGCGCTACGCTCACCTTTCCGACGACGGGCTCAAGAGGGCCACAGCAGGTGTCGCCAACATACTGGAGACCAAGCTGCCTGAGTGTATACTCCCACACATGCCTATTTGGACCCTGTCCGGCCCCTGAACCTGCGGATTCGGGGCCGATTATTTTTTCGCACACGGGCGTGCCGCTCCCCTCCCCACTGGCTGCACAAGGGATGAAACGACGGCCCCTCCGCCGTTTTGTACTTTGAGCTTGGCTAATGTGAATTTTTGCATGATCGCTGTCAAATTAATTTTGGGGATGATATATTCTCCTTTGGACCAAGTGACTGCATCCGACTCGACCTGAAAAAGATAGAGGGTTAGTCAATGGGAATCGACAAATTCAAGGATCTGCCAGCGAGATCCGAACTGCGCCGCCTTGCTGAAGAGCAGCTGAATCGCCAGGCCCTGGGAATGCCCCTCGCAAATGACGAGCCGAATCGGCTCATTCATGAACTGCATGTCCACCAGATCGAACTGGAGATGCAGAATGAAGAACTCCGCGAGGCCAGGGATGAGATGGAGAGTGCCTTGGAAAAGTACACCGACCTCTACGATTTCGCTCCGGTTGGGTACCTTACTCTCGACCGCGACGGGGTCATCAAAGCCGTGAACCTGCGCGGTGCCGACCTGTTGGGGGTCGAGCGCTCCCGGCTGCTCGGTCGGCGCTATAGGGCTTTCCTCCCGGTTGAGGCCTGCATCTTGTTCTCCGAATTTCTCGGGAAGGTGTTTGCGAGCCGGAGCAAGGAGTCCTGTGAACTTGCGGTCACGGGAAAGGAAAATCAGCCGCTCTTTGTGCAGATCGAGGCTATGTCCGACGCTTCGGGGAAAGAGTGCCGCATTGCGGTCATCGACATTACCGAACGCAGGCGTGCTGAAGACGCGCTCATCGAAAAAAAACGGGAGATCGAAGAGATCAACAGATCACTGGAGGAACGCATTGCCAAGGCTGTGGACGAACTGCGCCAGAAGGACCAGATACTGATTCTGAGTTACCGTCAGGCCATTATGGGCGAGATGATCAACAATATCGCCCACCAGTGGCGCCAGCCGCTGAACACGCTAGGGCTCGTCATCCAGCAAGTGCCGCTCTACCATCGCTCGGGCGAACTCAGCGCGGACTTTCTCAACGAAAATACCGCAAAGGGCATGGAACTGATCCAGCACATGTCACGAACTATTGATGACTTCCGGAACTTCTTCAGGTCAGACAAGGAAGCGGTTGCCTTCAGTGTCAATCAGGTGATCGCGCGCACGCTCTCCCTCATCGAAGGTAGCTTCAAGGAGCCGAAGATAGACATCGTTCTCCACCCGGAAGGCGACCCGATGGTCAACGGCTATCCCAACGAGTACTCCCAAGTAGTTATGAATATCCTGATGAACGCACACGACGCATTGATCGAGCATAATGTCGATGATGCCCGGATTTCCATACGTGTGTTTGCGGAAAGGGGCAGAACTGTCGTAACCATCACCGATAACGCTAATGGTATCGCCGATGAGAACCTGGGCAGACTATTCGACCCGTACTTTACCACCAAGGGGCCGGATAAGGGGACGGGAATTGGGCTTTACATGTCGAAGACGATCATCGAAAAAAACATGGGGGGAAGGCTGTTGGTGCGCAATACCGGGGGCGGAGCGGAGTTCAGGATCGAGGTCTGACCCGGAGAATCCGGCGGGAGCAAACGCCGATGCGAAACCTCTTGCTTGGTTTTCAAAGGGGTGGGCGGAGGCAGTAGGAGAAGGGTAACGGATATGGACCGGAGAGACCGGAGGGTGGGGGGCGAAAGATACACTGCTGGTCTCAGGACCTAGACAGGTGCCGATGTCATCTTTGGAGAAGGGGAGGGGCGCGGCGGTCGGTCGGAGGGCGGTGCCCGTGGGGAGCGCAAAAGGATGATGTAGAAAAACGAAGGTTTTGCACGGACCGGAAGCGGACCGGAGGATACTGGAGCCGTGTCGCACAAAGCCCCGAAACTTTTCCACTCCTAGGCACCGCGTCAACCCTGCCTACCCTGGATATGGAACCTCTTTTAAATGTAAGCAAAGGCGCAGCCTAAGAGGGGGCCTCTTGCTGCTCTACAGCCGGACGATCTCATCGGCCGGTCATTCATCGACGAGGAAATCCCGAATGCGGCACTTGCCATGGGCTTGGCTTTGATCCGATCCTGAACTCATAGGCAGCATACGAACTACACATTTTCCCCCCGGAGGGGCCTTTATGTCCATACCCGACCTTGAGGAGGAAGACGCACGCGTGGAACGGGAACTGAGAATCAATCGGCAAATAGCTTTGACTTCCGGACTTTTCCAGGATGATGTCACTGTACGAACCATTCTGGAGTCGCTCGCCGAAGGGATCGTCATCGTCGGCGACTCCGGGACCATTCTGCTTGCTAATACCCGTATCGAGCAAATGTTCGGCTATTCAAAGAAAGATCTCGTCGGCAACCCCCTTGCGGTTCTCGTTCCAGAACGCTTACGCAAGCTTTATGAAGAGCATCAGGCGCACTTCTTCGCTGAACCAAGGATGATACCAATGGTCCAGGCCCCCGATCTTGTCGGACTCCGCCGGGACGGAAGCGAGTTCCCGCTGGAAATCAGCCTGGGCTTTCTCGAAACAATAAATGGCGTTCTCGCCCTGGTTTTTGTCAGCGACATCGCCATCGGTAAACAGTGGGAAACGGAAATCCAGGATGCTCGGGAATATGCCGAGAATATTGTGGAAACCTTGCGCGAGCCGCTTGTGGTGCTGGATTCGGATCTGAAGATTCTCACAGCCAACCACAGCTTCTACGATACCTTCAAAGTTACACCCGAGGAAACAATCGGGAATTTCATCTACGACCTCGGCAACCGCCAATGGGACATTCCCGGGCTGCGGGTGCTCTTTGAGGAGATCCTCCCCCAGGATACCGTGTTCAATGGCTATGAAGTCGAGCATGATTTTCTCGATATCGGCCGCAAGGTTATTCTGCTCAATGCCCGGCAGATTTTTCGGGAAAATATCGGGTCACACATTATCCTCCTGGCGATGGAAGACATCACCCAACGAAAGCAGCTGGAGGCCGAGATCCAGGATGCGCGGGAATATGCCGAGAACATCGTGGAAACCGTGCGCGAGCCGCTTGTGGTGCTGGATTCGGACCTGAAGGTTCTCACCGCCAACCACAGCTTCTACGATACCTTCAAAGTAGCGCCCGAGGGAACCATCGGGAATTTCATCTACGACCTCGGTAACCGGCAATGGGACATTCCGGGGCTACGGGTGCTCTTTGAGGAGATCCTCCCCCAGGATACCCTGTTCAATGGCTATGAAGTCGAGCATGATTTTCTCGATATCGGCCGCAAGGTTATTCTGCTCAACGCCCGGCAGATTTTCCGGGAGAATATCGGCTCCCACATAATCCTCCTGGCCATGGAGGACATCACTGAACGCAAGCAGTTGGAGGCCGAAATCCAGGATGCTCGTGAATATGCCGAGAACATCGTGGAAACCGTGCGCGAGCCGCTTGTGGTGCTGAATTCGGACCTGAAGGTTCTCACCGCCAACCTCAGCTTCTATGAAACCTTCAAAGTAGCGCCCGAGGGAACCATCGGCAATTTCATCTACGACCTCGGCAACCGACAATGGGACATTCCCGGGCTGCGGGTGCTCATTGAGGATATCCTCCCCCAAGATACCGTGTTCAATGGCTATGAAGTCGAACATGATTTTGTCGATATCGGCCGCAAGGTCATTCTGCTCAACGCCCGGCAGATTTTCCGGGAGAACATCGGCTCACACATAATCCTCTTGGCCATGGAAGACATCACTCAACGTAAGCAGTTGGAAGCCGAAATCCAGGATGCCCGGGAATATGCCGAGAACATCGTGGAAACCGTGCGTGAGCCCCTGGTGGTGCTGAATTCGGACCTGAAGGTTCTCACCGCCAATCACAGCTTCTACGATACTTTCAAGGTGACACCCGAGGAAACTATCGGGAACTTCATCTACGACGTCGGCAACCGGCAATGGGACATTCCCGGGCTGCGGGTGCTCCTTGAGGAGATCCTGCCTCAGGATACAGTGTTCAACGGTTATGAAGTCGAGCATGATTTTCTCGATATCGGCCGCAAGATCATCTTGCTGAACGCCCGGCAGATTTTCCGGGAAAATATCGGCTCGCACATAATCCTGCTGGCCATGGAAGACATCACCGAACGAAAGCGGCTGGAGGCTGAAATCCAGGATGCCCGGGAATATGCCGAGAACATCGTGGAAACAGTGCGCGAGCCCCTGGTAGTGCTGAATTCGGACCTGCAGGTTCTCACAGCAAACCACAGCTTCTACGAGACCTTCAAAGTGACGCCCGAGGAAACCATCGGGAACTTCATCTACGACGTCGGCAACCGGCAATGGGACATTCCACAGTTGCGGGTGCTCCTTGAGGAGATCCTCCCCCAGGATACCGTGTTCAACGGCTACGAAGTCGAACATGACTTTCTCGATATCGGCCGAAAGATCATTCTGCTTAACGCCCGGCAGATTTTCCGGGAAAATATCGGCTCGCATATAATCCTGCTGGCCATGGAAGACATTACCGAACGAAAGCGGCTGGAGGTCGAAATCCAGGATGCCCGGGAATACGCTGAGAACATCGTGGAAACAGTGCGCGAGCCCCTGGTGGTGCTGAATTCTGACCTGAAGGTTCTCACCGCCAACCACAGCTTCTACGATACCTTCAAAGTGTCGCATGAGGGAACCATCGGGAATTTCATCTACGACCTCGGCAACCGGCAATGGGACATTCCCAAGCTGCGGGTGCTCATAGAGGAGATCCTCCCTCAGGATACGGTGTTCAATGGCTATGAAGTCGAGCACGATTTCCTCGATATCGGCCGCAAGATCATTCTGCTCAACGCCCGGCAGATTTTCCGGGCAAATATCGGCTCAAACATAATCCTGCTGGCCATGGAAGACATCACGGAACGCAAGCGGGTGGAAGAAGCCCTCGCTAGATCCAGAGCCGAACTGGAAGAATCGAAAAAGTTAAGCGATGCCCTTAACGAGATAGATACCGTCCTTTTCTCTACGAAGGACTACGACGTCATAATGAATAGGATGCTGCAACTGTCAACCGAGGCCATCGGCGCCGAAACGGGGGTGATTTTTTCCAAAGAACTCGGGGGATGGGCGGTCCGGTATGAATATAAGCTTCCGCAATTGGTCGTCGGACAGAACTTCAGCAACACCGAGGTGATGCATACAGTCATAACTGCCGGTACCAAAAGGTCCTTAGTCGTACAGGATGTGGCAAATAGTGCCGATGTTGATCAGAAATTTGTCGAAATGCTTGGGATCCGCTCTCTGCTAGATTTTCCGTTGATCCTGAAAGGAGAGGTCATCGGCGACCTGACGTTCCATTATCATTCCGGCCCTGTCCCATTCAATGAGAGACAGGTCGAGTTCGTCCGCAAGCTGCAAATCTCGATTACCCTGGCTCTTGAAAACGACAAGCTTCTGCACACGGCCCAACAGAGTGAGTCCAATCTGAAAGAGGCCGAAAAACTAAGTAAGTTCGGCAATTTCAATTACGACATACCAAGTCGGAAGATAACCTGGTCTGAAGGGGTGTTTCACATCTTTGGACGCGACCCAATCATTGGCGAGCCCACCGTGGAAGAATTGTTTGCGCTGTACTCGTTTGAGCCGAGGCCTGAAAAAGTGCGGAAACTGGTAGGAACCAAAGAAAAAAGCGAATTCGACGCGAGGATAAATCTTGGCGATATCACCTCTGTTCTTCATTTTGTCGTTCGCTCTATGAAGGACGCCAACGGGGATGTGGCAGCTTTCTTCGGGACCATTCAGGATATAACCGAACGAAAGCGGGGGGAGGATATTCTTCGGGAGAGCGAGGAGCGCTTCCACGCAACGGCTGTGGAACTGCAGACTGTCAACAAGGAGTTGGAGGCTTTTAATTACACTGTTGCCCATGATCTGCGCCAACCATTGAACATCATAAACGGTTACTGCCAGGCTATCGAGAAGTTGTGTGGCGAACAACTCGAGGAAGAGTGCAGGGGTTACCTCCGCGAGGCCTACAACGGCACCCTGCGAATGAATCGCCTGATTGACGCGCTGCTTAATTTCTCACGCATGGGCCGCGTCGAGCCCCACCGGGAGATGGTTGACCTTAGCATGCTGGCTCATGAGGCGGCGAAGGCGCTGAGACTGAACGAACCTGAGCGTCAGGTCGACTTTAGAATTGCCGACGGGATTGTGGCTAATGGTGATGCGAGCCTGCTGAGGGTTGTCCTTGATAACCTCCTCGGTAACGCCTACAAGTACACCGTCATGAGAGAGAGGGCGGTCATTGAAGTCGGAGTTGATAATGTCGGCGGGGTACCGATTTACTTTGTTCGGGACAACGGGGCGGGATTCGACATGGCAGACGCGGACAAGCTATTTACCCCGTTCCAGCGTCTTCCGGGTGTCGAAAAACAAAAGGGGTTCGGGATCGGTCTGGCAACGGTTGAGCGCATCATCCAGCGACATGGCGGCAGGTTGTGGGCAGAGGGAGAGCCGGACAAGGGGGCCTGCATCTACTTCACCCTGTCAGATTCATGACATCGCCGGCTTGCGCGTCGGAACCCATCGTAAAAGTACGCGGCATAGGAGAAGCGCCATGCCTGAAGAACATTCGACTAAGATGGACGAACAGGACACCAAACTCCTGCTGCGCGTACTGCTGGCAGTACGGAAAGGGGATTTCAGCGCCCGACTGCCGGACGACTGGACCGGTATCAAGGGGAAAATTGCCGATACCCTCAATGAAATTATCGATCTCAAGCAGCGCATGAATTTGGAGTTCACTCAGATCAGCAAGGCGGTCGGAAAAGAGGGGAAGATTTCCCAGCGCATCCCCTTTGAACCAGGCCTCGGCTCCTGGACGGATACCATTGCCGCTATCAACACCATGATCGGTGCCCTGACCCTGCCGACCAAGGAAATGTCGAGGGTGATAGGAGCTGTCGCCAAAGGGGACCTGACCCAGAGCGTGGCATTGGAGATCGAAGGCAAGCCGCTTGAAGGTGAGTTCATGCGCACCGCCCGCACGGTCAACACCATGGTGGCCCAGCTCAACTCCTTCACATCCGAGGTCACCCGCGTCGCCCGCGAAGTCGGCACCGACGGCAAACTG
>Ga0209317_1002591_pt1 | contig 12872 bp, 13 predicted proteins | sample RifGroB2_FD_183994 | JGI IMG/M metagenome (GOLD analysis project Ga0209317, IMG submission 183994) | Soil microbial communities from Rifle, Colorado, USA - Groundwater B2 (SPAdes) (version 2) | ecosystem: Environmental > Terrestrial > Soil > Unclassified | place: Rifle, Colorado | collected...
CCGCAGCAGCGCGGCTGCCGGTGGCGATGTCTTCCTTGTACTCCAGCCCCGGGTCGCGCAGGTGCACGTGCATGTCGATCAGGCCCGGGGTCACCAGGAGCCCGGAGGCATCGATAGACTGCGTCCCTTCCGGCGCGGTGAGCCCCTGTCCCAGCTCCAGCACGACACCGTCAGCGATCAGGATGTCCATGGTTGCGTCGATCCCCTGCGAGGGGTCGATCAGGCGCCCGCCTTTTATCAAAAGATTCATCTCACTATCCTCCTAAAACCCGTTCAAGGTTCCTAAAACCCGTTCAAGGTTCAACGTTCAACGTTCAAGCAAGGGTAGCTGCCCTGGGCAAGGAACGTGGAACAGCTCTTTTCGCTCCGTAAAGTCAAGATTCAACATCCAGGTGCAACGCATGTGCTTAACGTCGAACGTTGAACGTCCTCTGGCACGTTGAACGTCCTCTGGTTATTCGACGGGCTCGCCGCCGCAGACGTGGTACAGCATGGCCATCCTGACGGCCACGCCGTTCTCGACCTGTTTCAGGACGAAGGACTGGTCACAGTCGGCCACCGAGGAGGCAAGCTCCACGCCGCGGTTGATCGGACCCGGGTGCATGACCATGGCGTCCTTCTTGGCCAGCGCCAGCATGTCCGGGTTCAGCCCGAAGTAGCGGGAGTACTCGCGCATGCTGGGGACCAGCGTCTTCCCCTGGCGCTCCAGCTGGATCCTGAGCATCATGACCACGTCGGCCTGGTCCACCGCCTCGCGCATGTCCTTGCAGACGGTGACGTTCCCCAGCCGCTCTATGCCGATCGGCATCATGGTGGGAGGCCCGGCCAGGAAGACCCGGGAGCCCATGGTGGTGAGGCCGTAGATGTTGGAGCGGGCCACCCTGCTGTGGGTGATGTCCCCCACGATGGCCACCTTCAGGCCGTCGAGCTTGCCGAATTTCTGGCGCATGGTGAGCATGTCCAAAAGCCCCTGCGAGGGATGCTCGTGGGCGCCGTCGCCGGCGTTGATCACGGAGCAGGAGACCCTCTTGGCGAGGTACTCGTGCGCGCCGGAAACGGAGTGGCGCATGACGATGATGTCGGGTTTCATGGCGAGGATGTTCGCGGCGGTATCGGACAGGGTCTCACCCTTGACGACCGAGCTGGTCGAAGCGGTGATGTTGACGGCGTCCGCGGAGAGCCTTTTGGCCGCGATCTCGAAGGAGGTGCGGGTCCTGGTGGAAGCCTCGTAAAAGAGGTTCACCACGGTCTTGCCGCGCAGGGTCGGCACCTTCTTGATGTCGCGACGGTTGATCTCGTCGAGGCTGTCCGCCGTGTCGAGGAGAAGCGTGATCTCCTCCCTGGTCAGATCCTTCAGGGCGATGATGTCTTTGTGCCTGAAACCCATGGTTCCCCCCAGAAACTGGTTTGCGCGGCGCCTCTTGCGCCTCGCGTTGGAAAATGACTCTATTGCATTCGAGACGGTCCCCCTCCCCCGGCGGGGAGGAAGCTATTTCTGCAAGATGACCTCGGTAGGCTTGTTGCCGGCGTCAAAGGCGACCATGATGTTCTCGCTCCTGCTGGTCGGGACGTTGCGGCCGACGAAATCGGCGCGTATCGGGAGGTCGCGGTGCCCGCGGTCCACGAGAACCGCAAGCTGGATGCAGGAGGGGCGCCCCTGGTCCATCAAGGCATCCATGGCCGCCCTGATGGTTCTGCCGGTGAAGAGCACGTCGTCGACCAGCACCACCCTCTTCCCCTCGACGGAGAAGGGGAGTTCGGTCTTTCCTACCGGCAGATGCTCCGCGTGCCCCTTGATGTCGTCGCGGTACATGGTGATGTCGACGGCACCCACCGGCACCTCGACCCCCTCGATCTCGAGCAGGCGCTCGGCCAGTTCATGGGCGAGATGCACGCCGCCGGTCCTGATGCCGACCAGCACGAGCTCTTCGACTCCCTTGTTCTTCTCCAGCACTTCGTGGGCTATCCTGGTGAGGGCCCGCTTCACGCCGCTGCCGTCAAGAATCACCGTATTGTCAGCCATAATAACCCCCTGTTACCGGCTTAAGAGCCTGTCCTGAGAAGAGATTTCCTTCCTGAAAATGAACCGCGAGACCGTGAAGTGCAACTAAAAAGAGCCTTTCCGCGCAAAGGGGCGAAAAGGCTCTTCCAATAGATAGTAAAAGAGTGCTTCATGCTTCACCTTTGCTAACCTCACGGGGCTAAATTAAAAGGCAACGAATAAATTTCGATCAAATTAACACCGAGACCGGTCCGAGTCAAGCAAAAGAGAGCAGGAGCAAAATTAAGATGTTTTAGCAAGCAAGACAAAGACAAAGATAAAGATTAAGTAAGATCAAATCCCTGCTGCGCAGCAGGCTCCGCGTTCTCAATCTGCGTCTCAACCTTTATCTTTATCTTTATCTTTGTCTGTATCTGCCTTTACACCTGCCTCTCCCTACCTCGGCATCTGGCAGTACATGTTGCCGTAAGGACGCTTGCTCTTCGGGAGGACCTTCACGAACTGCTCCTTGAGCACCTCGCTTACCTCCAGGCCGAAGTCGGCGCAGTAGTTCTCAAGGTGACCGCGGAGGGCCATTTCGTCGCCGGCGGTGAGTTCGAAAACGCCCACTTCCTGGGAGAGCTTGGACTCGTCCACCCCGCCGCGCACGTAGATGGTGCCGCCGTGCATGCCGGTGCCGAAGCTGAAGCCGTGCTTGGGCTTTTCCGCGTCGTCGCTGAACATGCCGAGCAACACCAGCACGCCGCCTGCCATGTACTCGCCGAAGAAGTCGCCGGCATTGCCGCCGACCACGAGCACCGGCATGTTGTCCTGGTACGACTTCATGTGGATCCCGACGCGATAGCCGACGTCCTTCAGGATGTGCATCTTGCCGCCGCGCATCCCGTAGCCAAGCACGTCGCCGGCATGCCCGTGGACCACGACCTTCCCGGCGTTCATCGTGTTGCCGATGTTGTCCTGGCCGTTGTCGCGCACGATGATGGTCGCGCCGTTCATGAAGGCGCCGAGGTCGTTGCCCGGCACGCCGTTCACGGTGATGGTCACCGGACGGTTGATGCCGTCGCCGATGAAGTACTGGCCATTCACGTTATTGAGCTCGATCGCCTCCGCACCTTCGGCGACAGCCGAACGGATCCGGGCGTTGAGGTCTTTATAGTACATGCCTTGGGCATTGATCTGCATATCTTCATCCTCCAGTGTGAAGCAGGTTGAGGTTAAGGTCGAGGTTGAGCCAACCCAAACTGATAACCGTCCCTGACTTTTCTTAACCTTAACCTCAACCTGAACCTGTCTCTAAACCACTCCGGGGTTCATTTTGACCACGACCGGCTCGCCGCCGCGCGGGGACCAGATCTTCTCCGGGGCCGGGCAGATCTCGCGGATGGCAGCCTCCTCGGAGGCCATGTAGACGATCTCCCCCTTGGTGGCGCAGACCAGCGGGCGCAGCTTGACGCGGTCGTTCAGGCCGATGAGCCCCTCGTTGCTGGCAAACAGGATGGCGAACGGCCCATTTAAAAGGGAGCTGCCGTAGACCTGGCGGATGGCGGTCAGAAGCTCGCGGTCATCCTTCTCCATCTGGTCGATGCTGTCCCAAAAAGGCGAAGCGAGGGCCAGGGAGGCAAGCTCGGGGGTGAGCCCGTGCTTCCTGATCAGCAGGTCGAGCATGTAGGCGACGACCTCGGTATCGGTCAGCATGGTGCAGAGGTAGCCGTACATCTCCAGGTAGCGCTTGTTGATGCCGTAGGAGGAGATCTCACCGTTGTGCACGATGGACCAGTCCAAAAGGGTGAACGGGTGCGCGCCCCCCCACCATCCCGGGGTGTTGGTCGGGAAGCGGTTGTGGGCGGTCCAGGTGTAGCCGCTGTACTCTTCGAGGCGGAAGAAGTCGGCGATCTCCTCAGGGTAACCGACCCCTTTGAAGGCGCCCATGTTCTTGCCGGAGGAGACCACGAAGGCTCCCTCGATCTCGTTGTTGATGCGCATGACGTGGCTTACGATGATGTCCTCGACCGTCATGTTCTGGAAATCGATCGCTTCCTTGTAGTCGTCGGTCTCAAGCGGCTTGACGAAGTAGCGCTTGAACACGGGAGGGTTCTTGATCGCAGCGACGCGGCGGGTCGGGATCTCCTCCTGCTGCTCCACGAAGAAGTGCTCGTCGAGGTACTCTTCGGTCAACTGCTGGGCCATGGTGCTTTCGTACATCAGGTGGAAAGCGAAGAAATCCTTGAAGTCCGGGTAGATGCCGTAGGCTGCGAAGCCGCCGCCAAGACCGTTGCCGCGGTCGTGCATCAGCGCGATGGAGCGCATGATGACCTCGCCGCCGATCAGCTCCCCGTCCTTGGCGATAAAGCCGGTCAGGCCGCAGTTGGATATATCCTTCTGAAAGTTGTGGGTAGGCTTTCTTATCATTAGTTCCAAACCTCCGGGGTCATAAGCAGGTTAAGGTTGAGGTTAAGGTTAAGACAACAAACCAAACCTCCCCCCCCGTTATCCTAAGAGGTGAAGGCAGGGGTTTCTCAACCTCAACCTTAACCTCAATCTGTTTTTTAAGCCGCCTTGCCCTGGGGCGCGAAAAGCGTGCTGCGGATCTCCCTGGGGAGATGGACGAAGCCGAAATCCGGCGCCAGCAGGTGCTCCTTGAACGGGGCGACCGCAACCTTATCCCTGATCAGGCCGGCGAAGATGCCGGCACGGTCCACGTTGCTCACCATGACCGCGCCGACCAAAAGCCCGTTCTCCAGCACGATCTTCCGGTACTGGTAGTTTTCCAGGTCCTGGTAGGTGAGCACCTCGTAGCGGTCACCCGCCTCCGGGTTGGTGATCCCCATGGAGATGGTGGGGACCTTGAAGAGCTCGATCGAGTTCATGGCGAGGCCGCCGATGTATTCCTGGCTAGAGCCGGCCATGGTGATGCCGGCCACGTCCCCCTGGATGTAGGCATCGGGCCAGATCGGCATCGGGTTCTTGTTCCCCGAGAAGAAGTCGCGCGCCTCGGCGACGTCGCCGGCGGCGAAAATCCCCGGGACCGTGGTCTCCATGTTGTCTGCCACCACTACGCCGCGGTTCACCTCGACGCCGCTCCCCTTGAGGAAGCTAGCTGCCGGGCGCACGCCGATGGCGACGATTACGGTGTCGCAGGGGATGAAGTCGCCGGACTTGAGGGTCACGCCGGTGATTTCTGAACCTTCGCCGTCGATCCTGACCACGGTGTCCTCGGTGAGGACCTCGATGCCGTTGGCCTTCATCTTCTTGGCGACGATGCGGCCGGCGGTGCGGTCGAAAGCGGCGGAGAGGATACGGTCGGCAAGCTCGACGATGGTGACCTGCTTGTCGATCTGGTTAAGACCCTCGGCGGCCTTGAGGCCGATGAGGCCGCCGCCGATGACCACGACGCGGTTGATGTCCTTGGCAAGCCCCTTGAGCTTCGCCGCGTCATCCCAGGTGGTGAAGGTGAAGACCTTCTCCTTGCCGGCCATCCCTTCGATGGGGGGGACAAAGGGATCGCCTCCGGTTGCGATCAAAAGCTTGTCGTAGGGGATGGTCTCGCCGCTTGCGAGTTTGACGCGGGAGGCAGGGCTCTCCACCGCGACCACCTCGGAACCCAGCAGCAGGTTGACCTTGTTCTTCTCGTAGAAGTCAGCCGGGAGATACGGCATCCTCTTCTCTTCCACCATGCCGCCCAGCAGGTAGGAGATGAGCGGACGGCCGTAAGCGGTGTGGTTTTCCCTGGAGAGAACGGTGATGTGCCCCTCGCCGTCCACCTTCCTGATACCCCTGATAGCGCCGATGGCGGCTACCGAATTTCCTATGATGACGTAGTTCATTTCTGGCTCCCCTCCTTGTACACCAGCGCCCGGTTGGGGCAGGCGTCGACGCATGCCGGGTTTTCCCTGTCGGGGCAGAGGTCGCACTTGTTCGCCTTCTTCGCCTTCAGGTTCCTCTGCACGGCGCCGTAGGGGCAGGCCATGACGCAGGACCAGCAGCCGATGCACTGCTCGGTGTCCATCCTGACCACGCCCTGGCCGTCCTTCTGTATGGCGCCGGAGATGCAGGCCCTCAGGCAGTCGGGCTCGTCGCAGTGGCGGCAGTTGGTGGAAAAGGAGACGACGCCTCCATCCTTCTCCTCGACGGTGCAACGGGAGATGGGGCGCACCTTCTCGTGCAGGAACGCCCTGACGGGATCCTTGGAGCGCGAATGCTCGGTGATGCAGGCGACCTCGCAGAGGTGGCAGCCGATGCAGGCATCTTCGATCGAATATATACGTTTCATGCAAATCCCTCGTTAAAAGAAGAAGTTCAACGTTCTAGGTTCTACGTTCTATGTCGGTAGGTGAAGTCGTTCGACCCCATCCTTGTCGCGCCAGGTCCAGGTTTTGACGCAGAACTGGAACATAGAACATAGTACAGGCTCTATTCCCCTGCCGGCATGACCCCGAGGAGGTTCATGTCCTTCTCGGAGAGACCCACGGCGCGCAGCTTGTAGCGGTTGCCGCGCAGCGACTCGAGGGCGTTCAGGCCCATCCCCCCCAGGATCTCCTTCATCTCGTGGCCCCAGGCGTGTACCAGGTTCACGAGCTTCTCGGCACCGACTTCCGGGTTCAAGCGCTTGGCGAGGTACGGGTTGTTGGTGGTGATGCCCCACGGGCACTTGCCGGTGTAGCAGCGCTGGCAGAGGGTGCAGCCGAGCGCGAGCAGCGTGGAAGTGCCGAGGTTGATGGCATCGGCGCCAAGGGCGATGGCCTTGATCGCGTCGCCGGAATTCCTGACGCCGCCGCCGACCACGATGGAGACCTGGTTCCTGATCCCCTCGTCGCGCAGACGGGCGTCGACCGCGGCAAGAGCGAGCTCCATCGGGATGCCGACGTTGTCGCGGATCACCTGCGGCGCCGCACCGGTACCCCCGCGGAAACCGTCGATGGTGATGATGTCGGCACCGGCGCGGGCTACGCCGGAGGCGATTGCCGCGATGTGATGCACGGCGGCGATCTTCACCGATACCGGCTTCTCGTAGTTGGTGGCTTCCTTCAGGGCGAAGATCAGCTGCCTCAAGTCCTCGATGGAGTAGATGTCGTGATGCGGCGCCGGAGAGATGGCGTCGGAGCCGATCGGGATCATCCTGGTCTCGGAGATCTCGGAGTTGACCTTCTCGCCGGGGAGGTGGCCGCCGATGCCAGGCTTCGCGCCCTGCCCCACCTTGATCTCGATGCCGACGCCGGCGTTCAGGTACTGCTCGGAAACGCCGAAGCGCCCGGAGGCGACCTGGACGATGACGTTCTTGCCGTAACGGTAGAGGTCCTTGTGCAGCCCCCCCTCGCCGGTGTTGTAGATGGTCCCCAGCTCCTCGGCCGCGGCGGCCATGGCGCGGTGCGCGTTCAGGTTCAGCGCCCCGTAGCTCATGGCGGAGAAGATGAACGGGTACTCGAGCTTCAACTGCGGGGAGAGCTTGGTCTTCAGGGTCGGCTTGCCGGTCTTCTCGTCCTTGACGATCTCGACGGAATGCGGCTTCTTACCCAGATAGGTCCTGAGCTCCATCGGCTCGCGCAGCGGGTCGATGGAAGGGTTGGTAACCTGGGACGCGTCCAGGAGCAGGTGATCCCAGTAGATCGGGTAGTCGACAGGGTTACCCATGGCAGCCAGGAGGATTCCGCCGGTGTCGGCCTGCGCGTAGAGGTTCCGGATGTGAGCACCGGACCAGGAGGCGTTCTTCTTGAACTTCTCCTCGTTCTCCTTGATGGTGATGGCGCCGGTCGGACAGAGCGCGGAGCAGCGACGGCAGCCGATGCAGGAGGAGCTCTCCTCGAGCAGGACGTCCTCTTCGGCCAAATAGGAGTGTACGTCGTAGGAGCACTGCCTGATGCAGACCTTGCACCTGATGCACTTGGGGTCGCTCCTATGAATGATGAACTCGTTAAAGGATTCGTTTACCGATTTATAAAGCACCTTGTTCGCCTCCTGGTACAGCTAAGGTTGTCGGTGCCTCTGGTGCGATTAGCGTGCCAGATCAGCTCGGATAACGAGAGAGGTGGGCGAAGAGTCCGACCAGGCAGGGTTTTTCGGCGCCAGGCGCGGCCCGGCCTCGTATACGGGAAAAAGTATACACAATATCTGTGTAGCCGAGGTTCTCAGGTGTGTGCACCCGAACAACTCAGGAAAGAAGCAGGTTCGTGCGCCCTTGCCAGAGCAGGGGCAAAGTGCTATAAAGCACGCACCGTTTGGGAAAATAAAGGGCTTTCTGCCTCAGCCGCGCAGGTGCAATCCGGGCTTGCGGCGAGCAGTGAGTACAAAGGAAGAAGCGATGTTGACAGGAAAGCAGAAGAGGTTTCTACGGGCGCTGGGGCACGGTCTGAAGCCTGTGATTCAGGTGGGAAAGGGTGACGTCAGCGACGCGCTGATCAGGGAGACGTCGGAGGCCCTGGCAAGCCACGAGCTGATCAAGGTGAAGATACTGGAGAGCTGCATGATGGACCGCCACAGCGTGGCCGAGGAGCTGAGCGCCGCCTGCCAGGCTGAGATCGCGCAGGTGCTGGGGCGAACCTTTCTGCTCTACAAGCCCGCCAAGGAGCCGAAGCTGGAGCTTCCCAGGGAAGCCAAGAAGTAGGCTGCACTCGGAGCCGGCAGGGCACGAAAAAAGGCGGGGTTGACCACCCCCGCCTTTTTTCGTTCCTGAACCGCGAGCAGTTCCGCCGTCGCCGGGCCATGCCCGATGCACCGTTCCACGGCGGATGAGCCCCCTTTTTTATCTTTAAACCCGCTCATACGGCTCGAACAGCCTCTTGAACTCGTCGAGTGCGAAGCGATCGGTCATCCCGGCGATGTAGTCGCAGATCACCCGCTCCCGCCCGTCGCGCTCCATCTTCACCTGGTGCTTCATGGGTAAAAGCGTCGGGTGCTTGAGGTACACCTCGAAGAGCTCAGCCAGGTAGCGCTCGGCCTTGACCCGCATCCGCTCCACCTTGTAGTGCCGGTAAAGGTTCTGGAACAGGAACCGCTTCAGCTGGGCGTTTCTCTCGGCCATGGCGGGGCTGAAGGCCACCACCGGCAGGTTCACCCTCCTCAGGTCCTCCAGGGTCTCTATCTTCAGGGTCCTCAGATTGTCGGCAGTGGTCATGACCAGATCGTTGATGAGGACCCCGATCAGAGCGCTCACCGTCTGGCAGATGCCGCGCTCCACGTCGATCTCGGGGTGCTTGCGCATTATCCCCTCGTGCACCTCGTTCCAGAGATCCACCTTCTTCAGCTGGCTCAGGTTGATGTAGCCGGACTTCAACCCGTCGTCGATGTCGTGGTTGTTGTAGGCGATCTCGTCTGCGAAGTTAATCAGCTGCCCCTCGACCGTCGGGACGGTGCCGGGGAGAAATTCCGCGCAGATGGAGGCGGGGGTGTCGTACTGGGAGGAATGCTTCACGATCCCTTCCCGCACCTCCCAGGAAAGGTTCAGGCCGTTGAAATTCGGATAGCGCTCCTCCAGCTCGTCCACCACCCTGAGCGACTGCAGGTTGTGTTCAAAGCCGCCGCACCCCTCCATGAGCCTGTTCAGCACCTCCTCGCCCGTGTGGCCGAACGGGGTGTGCCCCAGGTCATGGGCCAGCGCCAGGGTCTCGGTCAGCTCCTCGTTCAAGCCGAGCCTGCGTGCGATCCCCTTCCCTATCTGCGCCACCTCTAGCGAATGGGTGAGCCGGGTGCGGTAATAGTCCCCCTCGTGGTTCACGAACACCTGGGTCTTGTATTCCAGGCGCCGGAAAGCTGCACAGTGGATGATGCGGTCGCGGTCCCTCTCAAAGGCGGGGCGGTTGTCCCTGAATTCCTCCTGATACCTGCGCCCTTTGGAACTGGCACTGGTGGCGGCGTACCCTGCCAAATCGGTCCGCTCCATGGCTTGCCCCTCTCTCATCCTTACCCCCTGCTGAATCGGCGAAAAGTACGTAATTTATATACGGGGGCTCAATAGTGTCAACAGCAAACTTGATTGACGTCATGAATGCATCGTGCTAATAGAGCAGTTTACATTTTCCTGTTTACCGCCGGTTACTGCCTTTAGTCCCGAAATTAAAGGCCAAGCTGCAGCATCCGGTAAGGAGCAAGTTGCTTATTCATACAAAGTCAGTATACCGGGGGCTCTTTCCATGCGAGTGATCGCGGGCGATGCGCGCGGACGCCAGCTTCTGGCTCCGAAGAACCTGCGGGTGCGCCCCACCGCGGACCGGGTCAAGGAGGCGCTGTTCAGCATCCTTTTGAGCCGCCTGGGCGAGCTGAGCGGCATGCGGGTGCTGGACATCTTCGCCGGCACCGGGAACCTTGGGATCGAGGCATTGAGCAGAGGGGCGGAGCACGCTGTCTTCATCGACTCCCACCGCGACTCCGCCGAGACAATACGCAGGAACCTGGAGATCACGAGGTACGCCTCCAAGGCGAGGGTTGTGGTGCAGGAGGCGGCAGCCGCCCTGAAGTGGCTCTCACGCGGCGAGGCTCCGTTCCACCTGGTCTTCCTCGACCCTCCCTACAGCGAGGGTCACACGCAGAGGTTGCTCGAGCTGCTCTCCACCTCGCCCCTGATAGACGAAGGCTCCACGGTGGTCGCGGAATTCTCGGCGAAAGAGGAAATCCCCCGCAGTTTCGGGAGGCTGAAGGAGAGCGAGCGCCGCATCTACGGCGACACTGCCCTCTCCTTTTTAACAATTCCAGACAGAGGTGAACCGTGCCCCTGAAAATCGCCGTTTATCCTGGCTCCTTCGACCCGGTCACCTACGGACACCTCGACATCATCGACAGGGCTCTCAAGATCTTCGATGGCGTCATCGTCGCCGTGGCCAGGAACTCCGAGAAAAACGCACTTTTCAGCGTTGCCGAGAGGATCGACCTCCTCACCGAGATCCTGAAGGACCGCCCGCAGGCGAAAGTGGACACCTTCGAAGGGCTGCTCGTCGACTATGTGCGCCGCTGCGAGGCAACCGTCATCATCCGCGGCCTGCGCGCGGTTTCCGACTTCGAGTTCGAATTCCAGCTGGCACAGATGAACCGCAGCATCACCCGGGACGTGGAGACGCTCTTCATGATGACCTCGGTCCCCTACAGCTACCTCTCCTCCTCCATAGTGAAGGAGGTCAGCAACCTGAACGGCCCGGTGGACAAGCTGGTCCCGCCGCTGGTCAAGAGCGCACTGGACGCGAAATTCCGGCCGGAGTAGCCGGCCGGTTCATGTACATGAGCTCCGCTTGTCACCTTGCAAGCATCTGACAGCATCGGAGGCGCCTGCAGATTAGCAGCGCCTTTTTTCATACCCCATTAAGGTTCCTTCGGGAGGCCCAGTGATCAGCAAAGAAATGACCATAACGGACATCCTCAGGCGTTACCCCGAGACACTCCCCGTGTTCGAGCGCCACGGTCTGGACTGCCACGATTGCCAGATTGCGGATATCGAGCAGCTGGAGCACGGGGCCACGGTCCACAAGGTCGATCTCGGTGCGCTGCTCGCGGAACTGAACGACCATATCAAGCAATAGCCCCTTCCCCACACGGTTTCTCCCCGCCCCTCCATGGGCCTCGGGCCTCCCCGCGCCCGCCGACGGTCTTGCTCCGGCCATCCCGGCGCCAACCGATAAACGAGGTATGCCACAGATGCCGGAAGCATCAGCGCCTGCACGCTGGAACAGTCCTTCTCCTGCCCGCCGCCCCCTACCCGCCTGCTTCACGCATCAGGATTCCAAGGCTCACGAATGGCGTTTTACTCAGAAGGGCAACCCCTTTCGGCACAGGTCCGAACCTGGCAAGAGGGAGGTAAACGATATTTCAAACCGCGGTATTTACTTCGGCACCGGCGCGGACCGGCTCCTGACGCGCCCTGTCCGGAGTGCAAGTTAATCTCGTGCCTCCCTGCATTTAGGCTCGTTTGATTAATTTCCCCTTACCGACCAACAAATGAATTGACTTTTTATCAAAACTGAATAATTTTAGCATCAGTAAAACAGTGAATCACACCCTCCAAAGGAGTGAGCCATGTCAGAGTACAACATCGGGCCAAGGATAAAAAAACTCCGTTTGGCAAGGAAGCTGACCCTACAGTCGGTAGCGAACGAGACCGGTTTCTCGCCGGCGCTCATCTCGCAGATAGAAAACGACAACGTCTCCCCCCCTATTGCAACCCTTTCGAAAATAGCGAAGTTCTTCGACGTGAAACTGGCCCAGTTCTTCAGCGAGGACGAGGACGACCGAAAGTACGAGGTGGTGCGCGCGGACCAGCGCAACGTCGTGCCGCGGGTGATCTCCAAGGAGGGCACCAAGCAGGGGTACTTTTACGAATCGCTCTCTTTTTACAAGCAGAACAAGAAGATGGATGCCTTCATGGTCACCCTCACCGAGAAGGCCCCCGAGGCCAACACCTACAGCCACGACGGGGAGGAGTTCATCTACGTCATGAAGGGAACGGCAGACTTTCTGCTGGAGGAGCAGAAAATCACCCTGTACGAGGGAGATTCCCTCTACTTCGAGTCGAGCCTCGGCCACAGGCTCTTAAGCCACGACGGCAACGAGGTCAAGGTCCTGGTGGTGGTAACGAAGTGAACTGCACCGGCAGCAATCTTTAGATGGCGGAAATCCGCGAATCCGATGATCAAAGGAGAGAACTAAATGAGCAAGAAACTGGGTGCGCTTGAGTACCACTCCAGCGGCAGAAAAGGGAAGATCGAAGTCATCTCCACCAAGCCGTGCCAGACCGCGGCAGACCTGTCGCTCGCCTACTCTCCGGGAGTCGCGGAGCCCTGCCTGGCCATCCAGGAGAACCCGGACGACGCCTACAAGTACACCTCCAAGGGAAACCTGGTCGCGGTAGTCTCCAACGGCACGGCGGTGCTGGGGCTTGGGAACCTGGGGGCCC
>Ga0209317_1002592_pt1 | contig 12864 bp, 14 predicted proteins | sample RifGroB2_FD_183994 | JGI IMG/M metagenome (GOLD analysis project Ga0209317, IMG submission 183994) | Soil microbial communities from Rifle, Colorado, USA - Groundwater B2 (SPAdes) (version 2) | ecosystem: Environmental > Terrestrial > Soil > Unclassified | place: Rifle, Colorado | collected...
CGGATTATCTCAGCACGGAAAGCTACAAAGACCGAAGCCAAACAATACGAGAGGAAATAGATTATGAAACGAGAGTATGACTTTTCCAAAGGTGTGAGAGGAAAATTCTACCGAAAAGGAGCGCAGCTGCGCCTGCCCATCTACCTCGACGCGAGGCTGCAGCGACAGCTCGAGCGTCTTGCCCGAAAGAAAGGCAAGGATATTGGAGAGATGGTTAATCAGTTGGTAAAGAAGGAGGTGCAGTTTCGTTGAGGATTCGTGTGATTTAACGGGCTTCCGTATCTGCGCGCCACCGAACAAAAGGTGCTTGGCCAGGGAAGAAGGTCTAGCGTATAATCTCCAGTAACAAGAAGTACTGATATGGGAGGCAAAAAAGCAGTGATCCATAGCGACCCGAAAATCCTTGGCGGGATGCCGATATTCGTCGGGACCCGGGTGCCGGTGAAGAACCTGATAGACTACCTCGAAGCCGGCGACACGCTGGACGATTTTCTCAGAGCCTTTCCCGCAGTAAGCAGAGAACAGGCAATCGCCGCGCTAGAGATGGCGCGCGAAGCCCTGACTGCCGATGCGCATTCTGCTTGACGAGTGCTTGCCGAGCGATTTAGCCCGCGAACTCACAGGCCATGAGGTGCGCACGGTTACCCAAGCCGGTTGGTCAGGAGTCGAAAACGGAGAGCTGCTGCGCCTTGCCTCGCAGAGGTATGATGTTTTCCTGACCATTGATCAGCGTCTGGATCAGGAGCAGCAAATCCCAGCCCAGCTTGCGGTGATTGCGCTTAAGGCTCCCACGAATCGTATTGAGTCCCTCCGCCCGTTGATTCCCGACCTTCTCAAAGCCTTGAAAGGCCCAAAGCCGGGTCAAAGCGTGTGCGTGGGACGCTAACGAACAGCGCAAAATGGATTACTGTGCCTTCCACTTCACTGAACAATAGGAGTTAGGCAAAGAAATCCCCACGGATCGTCTTTTGCAGGACATGAAACTGTTTTCCTAAACCCTGTTTATTGGACGTACTAAAATAAATCGTTACAGATGGCCTTTTCAGTCGAAGAAATTCAAGAGTTGGGACTCGGGCAACTGACTTCCGCGGAATTGGCCGAAGCCTTTGAAGCATTCAATGGATTCGCATTTCTCCTTGGGCGAGATTGGCTTGAATCCTTCTTCCGTGGAATGCAGAGTGCGCGGTTTGTTAGGTCGATCATCGTGTTATGGAGAGATTGGCGGGCAATTTCTCGCCTTCCGAAAACCAAAAGGCTGCTTGACCGGTGGCGTGTCGGCTTAAACGAAGGTGGCGTAGCTACGGAAGTTCGTGTTTTCGCACGTGTCCTAAGAACCGGAGCCGAGATCGAGCTTTTTCCGGCAGCTAACAATCATGTACAGGATTGCCGATTCCGTACAGGTCCATCTAGCCCCTGGATCTATGTCGAAGCGTCGGCTCGTGGTCTCTCCCAAGTCCTAGAATATAGCTCGCAGGTCCTACAACGGGTAGCCGCGGCAGCGGCCGACGCCCAGCCCGGTATGCATGGTAAGGTTGCTATTCTGCGCACTCCTTCTCCCGAAGAGGTAGACCGCATTGTAGCTTGGCTTCGTGGATATCCCACAACCGGCAATCGCTTGGAAGGCCTCGCCGAGTTCTATACTGACATGATCGAAAGCCCTTCTAGCCCGGATGATTTTCTCGAACAGCGAGTACCTAGACCGGCGCTGAACTGTGCACATATAGCCTCATTGGACTCTTTTAAGAAAAAGGGCACCGCCCGCCTCGCAATCACGGATGCCGGAGCTGACAATACCCTTAAGGCTGAAGCCGCCCAATTACCGGATGACGAGGTGGGGGTGGTTGTTCTGGATGTCTCTCGGGTTGTAGGTGGACACCAGGAATGGGCCCCACTGATTCAACGAAGATTCCAACCAAGCCTCCATACCCGCGTGAGTGCGGTGGTTCTCATGCAAAGCAGTTTGACCGCGAATGGTCCGGCTGTAACGGGTCGGGTACTTCTCAACGCTTATGCAAAGCGGCCGATCCCTATGGATGTTTTTCCAGTTCTTGAAAGCCTCATTCGATGATGACGGTAACAGTTTTCTACTCGGAGCAAAAAAAATGATTCCAGGTATTCCCGGCCGAAAAAGATTATTTGACGGGAAGGATATGAGGTGCTTATGGATGTTTGGGGGCAGGATTATAGCCGATTCAGCTCCAGGGCTTCCCGTAAGGTCACTTGCAAAGTTTCAAGCAACCGCTCTTTTGATGCCTCCTGACAGTTGACACCGGGAACCTCCTCGATCCAGAGGGAACGCTCAAGACCAGGCAGGGACGAACCTTGGCGGCGAGACCAAGGTCGACTATCCAGACCTCGCCACGTTGAGGGACCGTCATCTTTTGGCTTCGCGGCGATCGAGATCGAGAAACACATTGTCTGCAGCCGCAAGAAGTTCGTCGTCGGTCATCGGCGCGTGTTCCAATGCGGTAGCTTTTCTGAGCAGTGCAGCGATAACTTCATGCTTCTCGGCATCAGTCAGCGCATCGAAGCTTTCGATAATCTTTTCAGCCGGGTGGGTCATATCGTCATAATGGCATCAAGACCAGCCCGTTTCAAGGGGACTTCTGAGCCTATCCCACTATTGGCCCGCAGCTTATTTTCTCGCCGAATTATTAAAACCGCGACGAGCGAATGACGGCTACTTGGGGGGAAGTTCCGACGCCAGGATGCCTCCTGTGCCCCAATCATCTTTATCCACGTCATTGAAAAGGACGTGGAGCGCCTCGGGAGGCACCTTGGCGACTTCTTCGAAGTCCTTGGTGATCCTTCTGACCAACTCCTTCTTCACTTCTTTCGTCCTTCCCTTGTACATATAGATCTGCACGACTGGCATGTTTTCCTCCTTATGCTGTTTTTTTGCTGGCTAAGAAAGTTTGAGAGCGGACAACGCACTTTGCCTGTTCTTGGTCCATGAACGGGGCACGCTAATTTCCGGCTTTGATTGGAAACAGCCTGAGCGCGTTTCCGCTGAGAAGTTGATCTTTCTCCACGGCGGAAATTTCCGCCTCCAGGACGATGCGGGTCGGATGGGGATCTCCGATCCCGAAAGGGCAGTCGCTCCCCAGCAAAACGTGGTCCGCTCCCGCTTCAGAAATCAAAAACTCCAGGATTTTCGGCTCGAAGAGAATGGTGTCATAGTAAAACCAGGCAACGGCTTCACGCGCCATCCGCCGGGTCGCCTTTTTGATATCATCACGAATTTCCCGTCCGCGGCCCAGCCGGCCCGCCTGATAGGGGAAAAAGCCGCCGCCGTGACAGAGGATGATCTTTAAGTCGGGGAATTGATCGATCACCCCGCCGCAATAAAGCGAAGCCGCTGCCAGAGTCGTCTCGGCGGTCAAACCAACGATATGGGTGAGAAAGTAGGAGCCTAGACGCTCGACGCCCAGAGGGAAAAAGGGATGGATAATGATCGGCGTCTTAAGCTGCTCCGCCATGTGCCAAAAAGGGCGAAGCAGGGGATCATCGAGATTCTTGCCGTTCACGTGAGTTCCGATAGTGACGCCGAGCAAGCCGCATTCTTGCACGGCGAATTCGAGCTCTTCGGCCGCCCTTTCCCCGGACTGTAAAGGAACCGTCGCGATACCGGTGAAACGGCGCTCCGGCTTTTGCTGCTTCAACTCCTCCGCCATACAGCGGTTGAGCAGCCGGCTCCAGCGGCAGCCCTGTTCCACCGGCAGGTTGTAACCGACAATATCGAGCCAGGTCGATAGGAGCTGGTGGCGGAGATTTTGTTCCTTGAGTTTGTTTTCACGGTCGTCCAAGTCGAGCAGCTCCTTGATGATAGGACGGCCGGGCGCGGTACCTTGACCGAGCCTGAGCTGGGGACCTTCAGCGCCCCATTCCGCTATTTCGACGCCGCAGCTTGGCCCCTCTTGCTTGATCCCCTGCATGACGCTGGAAGGGATATGATGTGCATGGATGTCAATGGCCATTCCGTCGCCTCCGTTTCAGATTTCCGCGCTTCCTCAGAGATCGTGGCGGCCCAGAAAAGATTCCACCACCTGAGTGAAGCCTTCGTACTCCGTCATGGGAAAATGACCCACTCCGGGTAAGACCGCTAATTCCGCGCCGGGTATGGCCTTGCAGGTTTGTTCGACAAGCTCGTGGCTGATTGCTGAATCGTCCGCGCCCCTCACTAACATAGTCGGAACGGAGATGCGTGATGCCATCGAAGTCAGGTCGTGGCGGTTCCAGGCCAGGAGATCGTGGATCATGATTTTCGGATCCCCTCTCCTCCTTAGCCACTGAATTTCATGGACTCTCTCTAAAGGAGTCCCTCGTCCACACGCGGCTGCCGTGCGGTAAAAGGTGAACTCATGAAAACCGGGAATCCCCGCGTCTTCGCGGCCCCGCTCCAAGAAATCGTCGGGAAAGGTCCGGTTGCGCATCCCCGCCTCGCAGCAGACGATGGCGGCCCAATCTTGCGGATGGTGCGCTGCCATGTCAAGGACGATATCGCCACCGATAGAGCAACCCGCCAAAACGGGTCGGGAGAGATTCAACGCTTTCACCAGTTGCCATAAAATCTCCCCATACTCATGGATCGACTCGATGGGCCTCCATTGGCGGAGCAGCGATTTCCCGTGTCCTGGAAGATCGGGCGCCAGCACCCGGTAGCCCAAGCGCCCGAAATAGGGCAGAAAAAAACGCCATTCGAGGCTGCTCATGCCCGCCGTATGAACGCACAGAATGGTGCCGCGATGACCGGGCCCGATTTCATCCAGATAGATACGATGACCATCAATGGTCAGGTATCTTCCCTGAATCTCAAGGGCTTCTTCTGAGGGGCGATCCGGGCCGCTCATCCTATGTTTTTTCCTGTCTTGGGGTCTCGAAACAAAGCGCGCATGCCGTCGACAAGCAAGATGACCGTCTTCGTGAGTCTCATGAACTCCAGTAAGTTCCCCTCCACCGTTACCTTTCGTGCTCCCGCGTAGGAAAGGATCTCATTGCGATCTTCTTGAAGAAGGGCGCGCCAGCTTTCTTCGGAGGCCTTCAATGCGAAGGTGAAACCGAGAGGGGTTGGATGGGGTTTGTGGTCGATGACTCGCCCGTCATAAATCTTAAGCCAGAGGATCTCTTCTCCCATCCCCAAAAGGACCGATCCGTCAAACCAGCGAGCTCCGCTTTGAAAGTCCGATGAGCCGTTGAGTTGTTCCTTAAGGTGGTTTTCCCATCCCGGCTTGAAAAGCGAACCCATCCTGGTGGCCTCGTCTATACTTTAAGGCGCCCCTCCGTATGATGAGCGCACCGCGCACCTTTGTGATTACCTAGAATCGGACAAAACTGCAAACGTTTTTGAAAGGAGGTCTTTGGAAGGGTTTGCGATTTCCTATGGTCCGGGGATCACCGCAGACTAAAACCAATGCGCTCACATCTCCGACGTAATCTTTGCGGTAGCCTCAAGAATCAATGCCAACAGCTTATCCGTGGCCTTACCGCTCTTGTATACCCTGACGCTCCGTCTCTTCCGTATGATCTCCAACAGGCTTTTTGTGCTCATGTCTTCCCTTCTCCGGGCGAAAAAAAAGGCCCCGTTTGGGGCCTTTTTTCAGATCGAACGGCGGCTCTTATATTCTGCCCTTAAGGATCCCCCTGATCGGAGCGACTCCGGGCAGCTCCCACTCGTCCCACATCGTGTCCACCATCTTCTGGATGTGGGTGAAGTGCTCTTCCTTAAGGTGATCGAAGCGGCCCTGTTTGGTGAGAAAATCTTTCACCGGAATTCTTCCCTTACCGGTCTTGCGCGCGTCATAGGTGTAAAGGATGTTGCCGTCCACGACCTCGTAGAGCGGATAGAGGCCGCATTTGATTCCCAATTCGCCGAGCTCGTTCGAGTAGCGTGGATGATAGTCCCAACCTTTGGGGCATGGATCATAGGTGTGGATGAAGGTCGGGCCGCCGATGCTGAGCGCTTTGCGCACCTTGTTGAGATAATCCAAGGGCGGATAAGTGGCGCAGGCGGTGGCAACGTAGCGGCAGGTGGGGTGGCCGACTGCGAGCATTCCGGCAACGTTCTTCTTCCAGCGCCGCTGCATGATCGGATGCTTGCTCCCCGGAGGCGTGAAGGTCGTCTGCGCGCCATAGGTGGTCAAACCCGTCGCTTGAATATCGGTATTCGCGGCTGACTCGTTGTCGTACATGATGATCAACAAGTCGTAATCGCTCTGCAGGGCGGCGGAAATCCCTCCAATTCCCATATCGCCACCGCCGAGATCACCGGAGAAGTTGATAACATTGATCTTCTCGTCTTTGATCTTCCCCTTGCGCTTGAGCGCCCGCAGGCCCGCCGCCATGCCCACGGCCGACGAGCCGCCGGCGCCGAGCTGCGTGTGCATCCAGGGCACGATCCAGGGCGTGGTCAAGTACGAAGTGTTGGCCACATACATGCAACCGGTCGCTCCCGTGACCACCGTGCGTGGACCCGCGACCTTGATGAAGCCTCGCATCGTCGTTGCCGACTCGCAGCCCTGGCAGGTGCGGTGGCCGGAGGTGTAGAACTCCTCCATTGGAATCTTGTGAACGCCTTTGATCTTTTCGTAATCGATTGTGGGTGCGGTTGACATAGACTTACCCTCCTATTCTACTCTCTTAGACCGATCCAGGTTACGAATTCGTCCATCGAATCCTTCTTGGCCGCCTGCTCCGTGATCTGATACATCTTCTGCGCGTCCGCAATAGAGAGGTCGCGCCCGCCCAGGCCGCCCATGAAGTTAACGATCGCGGGCCGATTCTTGGCCGGGTAGAGACAGGAGCGGATCTCGTGCATCAGAATGCCGCAATTGTCAGGCGAGCCATGGGCGAAATCCCTGTCGACGACGCCGACGGCTTTGAAGCGGCTCAGACAATCTCTCAGTTCCACGGTGGGGAACGGCCGGAACCAGCGCAGGTTCACGTAGCCGACTTTCTGCCCCTTCTCGCGCAAACGGCGCACCGCCGTGCGCGCCGGAGCCGCCACCGTTCCGATGCCGATCAGGACCACCTCCGCATCCTCGGTCATGAACTCTTCGAAATAGTAGGGGTCGGAGTAGCGATTGCCGAAGACGTCGTTGAATTCTTTATAGGCCTCCTTGATCACGCCGCGCGCCCGCTTCGCGGCTTCCCAGTTTTGTCTTCGGATCTCCATCACCCAGTCCTCGTTGACCTGCGGCGCGACGGAGATCGGGTTGTCGGGATGGAGCCGGCGTTCGGCGAGATCATACTGTGGAAGAAATTTCTTTGCGGCCTGCACGGACGGGACCTTCACTATGTGCTGGGAGTGCGTGAGGAAGGCGCCATCCATCGCCAACGCCATCGGCATCCTAACACTCTTGTCCTCGGCGATGCGGTAGCCGATCAGCACGTGCTCCAGGGCCTCCTGCGGGGTTGTCACCCAGCAGAGAAGCCAGCCCAGGTCGCGGATCGCCATCGCATCGTTGTGCTCGACGCCGAAGGCGCCGGGATCGTCCAGAGCGCGGTTGCCCACGACGAAAAGAGGCGGTAGACGGTCGGTGGCGGTAACGACCAGCGCTTCCATCCCGTACATCCAACCCGTGCCGCTCGATCCGCCGAAGGCGCGCGCGTTCACCGAGCTGGCGTGCTTGACGATCTCAAACTGAGAGTGCTCGCTGTCCGCGATGATGTACTCGGCGTCGAATTGACCGTCGGCGATCAGCTTCGAGAGCGCGTCCATCACCTCCGTGTAAGGACGGATCGGATAGGCGGCGATCACGTCCACGTCGGCCAGGCGCACGCCTTGCGCGACGGCCTGGCAGCCGTTCAAAAGTTCTTCCCGCTCGTAGACACCTGATTGATCTGATTTAGCTTGTGCGACTGCGACACTCATACTTCAACCTCCTCGGTTTTTCTGACGGGTACGATCTTTCCCTCAGGCATCACTTCTCCCTGAGTGACGGTAATGCCCTTGCCGGTTACGAAGGGGTAGGAAACCCGGTCTTTGCCTTTTTTGTCTTCGACCCACTGGATGTAGTCTTTCGAGTCCTTTTTCCAATGCTCGTAGGGACTGTTGTCGTTTTCGAATTGCAGCTCGTCGACCATCACGATGCACTCTTTCACCGGGCAGATCTCAGCGCATTTGCCGCAGCCGACGCAATACTGGTACTCGATATCGTAGTATCCGTCCGTCGTCGGATCGAAGCACTCGTCGGGACACTCGACCCAGCAGAGGGTGCACTTGGTGCAGAGATCGAACCTGACCGCGGGTCTCTGCGTCTTGGTGGTGCCGCGCTTGAACATGGCGTTTCTCGATTGCCCCCTTGGTCCCATCTCGAAGCCGCGCTTCACCGCCGGAACCACGGCGCCTTCTTGCATCTCGAACCACTTAGGCAACACGGGAATTTCATGAGTCCAGACGATTCCTTCTTTCGGCGTCACGGTCTTGACCCTGGGCGGCTTGGCCTCCTGCCTGAGCGACTCGTAGGCCGCCCGCGCGGCTTCGGCACGGTGTTTCTGCTTGGTCTTGTCCATCAGGTAGGCTTCCACTGCCTCGATGCTGATCAATGTCGGATCGATAGCGGCGACGCCGCCCAGGATCCGCTCGTGCGTCATATCGTCCTTGTTGACCCAGAGACCCGCGAGACTGGCGTCCCCGTCAAGGATCGCCAGCCGGTAATTGTAAGATTTCTTGCCGATGAACTTGAGCAGCTCTTCCGGCTTCTTATTGGAGACCACGAAGAGACAGCCGTCCTTGACCACCCTCTCGTTGATCGGCCGCACGCCGTGCCAACCCCAAGGCTCGACGCCCTTGCACATCGTGTCGTCCAGGACGACGGAGATGTTCGCCTCATCGATCTCCAGCTTGGCACCGCATTCGGCTTCCAGTTCTTCTTCGGGCAGATCTGGAGAAACAAAAGCGAAATATTTACAGGGAATCCCGTTTCTCTCCGGCGAGTCGCTGTAACGACCGTTGGAGAATGCCCTCTGTCCCATTCGGCTGGCGATCATGACGATATCGCTGCCGATCTTTTTGCCCAGGTTCTTCTGAAAGATGCCTCGATAGTTGACCTCTACTCGTTTGATCATGAAATACTCCTCTCTTCTAGAGTGCTCTCGCTATAACCGCTCTGAGGTTTCCTCGATGAAAGCACGTTCTCTTCAACCTGCTCGATGTGGCGGAGCATAGCCTCGCGTGACCTGTCCTTATCGTGCTTTTCTATGGCAGACAATATCTTGAGGTGGGAGTCCAGCGAGGCTTGGCTCCGGCCGGGCGTTTGCAGGGACTCTTCGCGGCTGCGGCTTAAAATATCCATCAGTCCGGAGACCAGTTTCTCAAGCGCCTGGTTCTGCGTCGCCCGCCCGATGGAAAAATGGAATTCCGCATCCTCCTCCACCCCTGTGGCTCCTCGATTGACCTCTTTCCTTTGCTTTCGCAGAATCGCTTTCATTCGCTCGATATCTCTTTTGGTTGCTCTGTCGGCGGCCAGAGAGGCAATGTGAGGCTCGATCAGTTTGCGCATCTCGAAGATATCCATCAGGGCGTTTTTTTCCTGAATAAGAAGGGTGGCAAAGGGCGCCACGAGCGCTTCTATGGGAAGATCGGCAACAAATGTGCCTGTTCCTGTGCGGCTGACCACCAATCCCTGAGTCTCGAGGGCGCGCAGGGCCTCGCGCACCGACGTCCGACTCACTTTAAATGTCTCTGCCAGCTCCCTTTCCGAGGGCAGTTGATCGCTGGCCTTCAATTTGCCCCCTCGGATCAGGTCATGGATTTGGCTAACCACTTCCTCGTAGATGCGTGTTTTCTTTATGACTTTAAGCATAAGGGGGTCTAGCTGTCTGCTGGTCAGACCAGTATCAAATAGCAAAATCCTTGTCAACAGGTGAGCCCTTTGGGATTGTGAATGACGGTTTTCTCTTCCGGTTTTACCATCGCCATCGTATAGGATTCTCGCGTGGTCCAGAATCGTTATTTTTTCTGCGCCCGGTATCTCTCGCGTTCCAGATCCAGTTCTGTCTTGATGCCGATGGCATGCAACGCCTCGTTGGCCTCTTCCAGGGAGGAGGTCCCGTTGACGGCCCGTGCCGGCGTTGAAAGGGTGTGGTACACAACCGTCGGCGAGAGAAAGAATGTGAGCGTCGTGAGCGGGGTGAGTTTTACCCTCCTTCGGTCCTGGCGAATTCTCTTCTCTCCCCATGCCCCCCGCGCGCATTCTACCGGGACGGCGCTGGCCTCGGTCGGGACCTCGCGGATTACTTGCTCGAGCTCCGCGACAACCATTGGTGTCAGGGCCCAGGCCCCTAAGAGTCCGCCACCCTTCGCCACCCGGCTCAGCGCACTTTCTATCTCGTCAACGGTCAGCTCGCCGTCGCTGCCGTAGCCGAACATGCCCCACAAGGTCCGCCGCCCGCGCCGTTCAAATTCAGCGTAGGCCGCCAGCATGATGGAATCCGCCAATGGGCTGCGCAAACCGGGCTCTCCTCCTTCTGCTAGAGAATCGCCACCAACATCGACGCCGACAAGAAGATCGGCCTCGAGTTCCCTAAGAGCGACTTCCAAACCCTCTACGACCCCCTTGACCCCGCCGTTGATATCGACCAGGAGAACCTCTCGGCCGGAGATCCCGGCCATTCTTGCTTCGGCAAAGGGGACGCCGGTGAATGTGCGGCTCTGGGAATTGGCAAGCCACACATACGGATGGAGCGGACGTACGTCGTGGACCTCGTTTAAAGAGCGTGGACCGGGAATCGGATCGAAGACCGAACGTTCCCAGGATAGCCCGCCGAGAAAAAATTTCAGCCCGCAAAACTCGAGAAAGCGGGCGGTCGCGAGCGCCCCGACCACATCTCCTCCTCCGCCTACGCCGATCACAAGGGCGCGGGTAGAGGAACGGATCAGATCTTCCAGCGACAAAACGTGGACAGTCATATTTGAAATACTAATTCTTCCATAACCCTAACCCTGTTTGGCTGTCAAGCAATCTTCAGCGCTATCCTAGAGCAGATTATCCAATTGCTGGATTTGGCGGCGATTTGCATGTCTCCGAATTATCCGCTAATTTCTTCTTTGTTATGGAGAGTTTGAAAGACGAAAAAGTCGAAAGGACTTTGGTCCGATCGGTGGAGAGAGCTGCAACCGTCGGCCGCGAGCAGGTCGCCTTCGCTGCGCTTTACCATCGCGATTTTCGGCTCTACTTTGCCACGTCGATTCTCGCGATGATGGCGGACAACATCGAACATGTCATCAGTTACTGGGTAATGTTCCAGGCTTTTCACTCACCGGTCCTTGGGGGATTTGCGGTCCTTAGTCATTGGACGCCGTTCTTGTTGTTTTCGGTTTATTTTGGCGCGCTGGCAGACCGGTTTGATTGTCGCCGCATCATCCAGATCTCGCAGCTCATGTTCATGGGGGTGTCGTTAACCTGGGCATTACTATTTTTCACCAATACCATTCAGATTTGGCACGCCGCGCTCCTGCTCGTAGTGCACGGAATGGCCGGGGTCCTGTGGGGACCGGCCGGCCAGCTCATCATTCATGAAATCGTCGGAACGGAGCATCTCCAGAGCGCGATCAGGCTCAGCTCGACCTCGCGCCAATTAGGGATCCTGTTAGGGCCGGCGGTAGGAGGCGCTCTGTTGCTCATCCTCGGCCCCTCGGCCGGCCTCATCGTAAACGCGCTTATCTATCTCCCGCTGGTCGTGTGGCTGTTCCTGGTTCCTTACACCGGTCACAGCCAGAGAGCCGTGCAAGGAGTAAAGAGACCCAGGTTTGGATTGAAAGACATGCGCGATGTTCTGCGGGAGGTTTCCGGCAACCGGGCGATTATATCTATGGTGTTGCTGGGCGGTTTTTCCGCTCTCTTCGTGGGTAATGCCTTCCAGGCACAAATGCCTGAATATGCCCATGATCTCGGCGCGGACAATGAAGGCTTCGCCTACAGCGCGCTGCTGACTGCAAATGCTGCCGGCGCCGTGATCGGAGGGCTCTTGCTGGAGGGCAGAGGACTGCTGCAGCCTCGGGTGCGAACGGCGATCGTGTGTTGCATTCTCTGGTGCCTTGTCATCGCGGGATTTGCCGCGGCGCCTAACTATCCTATCGCCTTCACCCTGCTCTTTTTGGCGGGTGTTTTTAATCTTGCCTTTGGCTCCATGGCGCAAACTCTAGTTCAAGTTTTGGCGCCGTCGAACCTGCGCGGGCGCCTGATCGGTCTTTTCAGTATGTCCACTAATGGTCTGCGCGCATTCAGCGGGTTAACCGTCGGGGTGTTGGGCGGTTTTATCGGTGTGCACTGGTCTCTAGGGCTGAGCGCCGTGACCCTGTTGGCCGTGACCGTTGCTCTTTTTGCGTTCGCGGTTCCGAGCAGTCGGGAATAGGGGAGCCGCTCTTGTCTCGTCGATCTATCCGCCGCAAGCCTAGATGGGAATCTCCATGTTGTAAAGTCTGGCTACGTTGGCGCAGAGCAGCTTGGTCTGCTTTTCCTTCGGGAGATGTCCCAGATCCCGCTCGATAACTTTACGCGAGTTGGGCCAGGTGGAGTTCGGATGAGGAAAATCGTTCGACCACATGCAGTTATCCACGCCCGACCACCATTCCAGGTTATGCCCGCCGACGCCGTCGTTAAAAAATGAGGCGTAAATCTGGCTCTGGAAGATCTCGCTCGGCTCCCGCTTCATCGGCGGCGGGTTGATCCCCCGGAACCTGCGGTAGTAGTAGTCCCACTGCTGCAACATGAAGGGCATCCAGCCGATCTCGTTCTCCACCGTTACGATCTTCAGCCGCGGATAGCGCTCCAGCACTCCATAGAACATAAGCTCAAACAGTGCGTTCGCGATGTCCAGGAGTTTTAAGTTTACGCTGCCCCGGTAGTGTTCAACCCCCACCCG
>Ga0209317_1002596_pt1 | contig 12858 bp, 11 predicted proteins | sample RifGroB2_FD_183994 | JGI IMG/M metagenome (GOLD analysis project Ga0209317, IMG submission 183994) | Soil microbial communities from Rifle, Colorado, USA - Groundwater B2 (SPAdes) (version 2) | ecosystem: Environmental > Terrestrial > Soil > Unclassified | place: Rifle, Colorado | collected...
GGGTCAGGACGCTCTCCAGCGACTTCGTCCAGGAGAAGCACCTGAGCATGTTCAAGAGCGTGATGAGCTCCAAGGGGCGCTTTTACTTCACCAAGCCCGACCTCTTGCGCTGGGAGCTGACCGCGCCGGTCGCCTCCGGGTTCGTCCTGAAGGGGGACAAGGGGCGGCGCTGGCACGAGCGGACCGGGCGCACGGAGAGCTTCCAGATCAGCCGGGAGCCGGTCATGAAGCTCGTCTCCGAGCAGCTCTTCGCCTGGGCCCGGGCCGATTTCTCCTGGCTCAAGAAGGAGTACCGGATCACCGTCCTGGATGAGTCGCCGGTCTCGCTCCGGCTGGAGCCGCGCTCCGCCGCGACCGCGGGGTTCCTGCGCCACCTGCTGATCGGCTTCAGCGCCGACGGCAGGTACGTGCGGAGCGTGGAGCTGCACGAGAAGGACGGCGACTTCACCCGGATCAGGTTCGTCAACACCCAGGTGAACAGGCAGCTGTCGGCGGACCTGTTCTAGATGGCGGTCCCCTCCTTCGCCCTGTTCGAGCGACTGTACCGCCATTTCTCGGGGCGCCGGAAACTCCTCTTAGCCGTCACCTCGCTGGCGATCGCGCTCGGCCTTTTCGCCACCTCGCGGCTGAAGATCCAGGAGGACATCGTCGCGATGCTCCCCGACGACAGCTCGTCGGTGGCCACGGATTTCCGCCTGCTGCAGCTCGCCCCCTTCACCAAGAAACTGGTGATCACCCTCAAAGCGGGGGAGGGGGGCGATGCGGCGGCGCTGACGGCCGCGGCCGACGCCCTGGCGCAGGGAGTGCGCGCCGAAGGGGTGGGCCGCGTCACCACGGGCCCCGCGGATCTCACCGGCTCTTTCTACAGCTGGCTCGGCGCCACGCTCCCGAGCCTCAGCACCGAGGAGGACCTGGCCCGGCTCGCCGCCGCCAGCACCGCGGCGCAGGTGCAAGGCCGCCTGAGGGAGAGCTACGAGAAGCTCCTTTCGCCCGAGGGGTGGGCGCTCAAGGGGATGATACAGAACGACCCGCTCTCCTTCTCCGATCTCGCCCTGGAGAAGCTGCGGTTTTTGAACCTGATCCCGAACATGCGGCTGGTCCAGAACCACTTCGTCTCCGCCGACGGCAGGAGCGCCCTCCTGATGGTCGACTCCTCGGTATCCATGACCGACTCGGCCGGCTCGCGGGATCTCCTGGACCGCATCGACGGCGCCATCGCCGCCAGCGTCCCGGCCGGCATGAGCGCCACCGTGGTCTCGGGGCACCGCTACACGCTGGTGAACGCGGAGACCATCAAGCGGGACCTCTACCTGGTCCTGACCCTGAGCGTGGTCGCGGTGTTCGCCATCTACCTCTTCTTCCTGAGGAGCCTGAGCGCGATCTTCGTGTTCCTGGTCCCCTCTTCCATCCTGGTGATCGCCTCCGGGGGGATGGCCCTCTGGGCGCCCCAGGTCTTCGCCGTGACGCTCGGCTTCGGCGGTGTGCTGCTCGGCATGGTGGACGAATACGCCATGCTGATCTACTTCTCCTGCCGCAAGGGGGGAGAGGATCCCGCCGTCATCACGGCGCAGGTGGCGCGCCCGGTGCTGTTCGGCGCTCTGGCGACGCTGGTCTCCTTCGGGGTGATGCTCCTCTCCAGCCTCCCGGGTCAGCGGCAGCTCGCCGTCTACAGCATGACCGGGATCGTCGCGGCGGTCGTGGTCTCGCTCGTCGTGCTGCCGCACCTGATCAAGCCCGAGCCGACGGGGACCCTCCCTCTCGCGGGGCTCAAGGGGAGCCGGCGGCTGCCGCGCCGGGCGGTGCTCGGAGTCTGGCTGGCCGTTATCGCCCTCTGCGCCTGGCAGGCCACCAAGATCCGCTTCAACGGGAACCTGCAGTCGGTCAGCATGGTCACCCCGGAACTGCGCCAGGCGGAGGAGGAACTGGTCAGGACCTGGGGGGACATGCGCGGCAAGGCGCTGCTCTTTGCCGAGGGGAACGACCTGGAGGCGGCGCTGGCGCTGAACGACCGGCTCTTCGCCCGCATCCGCCGGCAGATCCCTCCCGGCGACCTGGTGAGCCTCGCGCCGCTTCTGCCGAGCGAGGCGCTGCAGCGGGAAAACCGCGAGCGCTGGCTCGCCTTCTGGCAAGAGGGGCGCGCCGCGCGCCTGGACCGGGACCTGGCGCGGGAGGGGCAGGCCTTCGGCTTCTCCAGGGTCGCCTTCGCGCCGTTTCTCTCGACGCTCGCCGACCCGCCGCCGGCCGCCACCGTCGCAGGGCTGCGCCAGGCGGGGATGGGGGAGCTGGTGGACTCGCTGATCATCGAATCCCCCGGCATGGTGCGCGTGCTGACCCTGGTGCCGGACACGCCTGAGGTGGCGGCCGCGCTCTCGGAACAGCTAAAGGGGCTGCCCGGGGTGCGTCTCGTGTCGCAGAGCCGCTTCGGCGACCAGGTGGGGCGCGCCATCATCCATGACTTCACCCGCTATCTCGGGCTCACCTCGGTACTGGTGCTCGCCCTGCTGGTCGCGGTATTTCGCAGCCCCTCGCGCATCCTGCTGGTCCTGGTCCCGGTGGCGACCGGCATGATCTGCATGCTCGGCATCATGGGGATGCTCGGCCTGGAGTTCAACATCTTCAACATCGCCGCGAGCATCCTGATCATCGGGCTCTGCGTCGACTACGGGATCTTCATGGTCTGCCGGCTCACCGAGGGGACCGACCATACCGCCAACCGGGCGGTGCTCGTCTCGGGGCTCACCACGCTCGCCGGACTGGGCGCCCTGGCCCTGGCGCGCCACCCCTCGATGCACTCCATCGGGATCACGGTCCTTCTCGGGATCGGCACCGGGATACCCGCGGCACTGCTGGTGATCCCGGCGCTCTGCCACAAGGAGCCGAGATGACCCTTTTCACCCGGTCCCTTATAGGTGCCGTGCTCCTGCTGTCAACCGGCTGCGCCTCGGTCCCCTTCGCGGGGACCGAGCTCACCCCGACGCTCCCCCGCACGGCCGAGGCCCTCAGGGAGGGGCTCTGGAACGCGGGGACCGACACCCTGATGATCCGCCAGTCGGCCCTCTTCGAGCTCAAGGGGATGCGGGTGCCGATCGCGGGGATCATGAAGCTCGACCTCGGCGCCAAAGAGGCGCGGCTGGTCGGGATGAACGACATGGGGGTGAAGCTCTACGACATCTCGGTGGACGCCGCCTCGAGCCGGTCGCACTTCGTCATCCCGGAGCTGGCCCGCTACCCCGGCTTCGCCGAGGCGGTGGCGCTCTCGGTGAGGAGGATCTTCCTCGCCCCAGACCCGGCCCCGGGCGATCTCCTCACGGTCGCCCCGAAGAGCTACCTGCTGACCCGGCAAAGCGGGGCCGGCGCCGCGCTCAGCTTCACCCTTGGGGGGGGCGGGGCGCAGCTCCTGGAGAAGTCATGCCGGGGACCGGCCGAGTCGTGGCGGGTCCGCTACTACCAGTATCAACGGAGCCAGGGGCGCCTTTTCCCCGGCGGCATCGTGCTCGACGACGACCAGGCGGGGTACCGCCTGACCCTATGGATTGAAAGCGTGGAAAAAACGGATGAATAAGATATCGCAGGGAATCGCCGCGGCCAGCCTGTGCGCCGCCAGGACCGACGCCGCCGGCACCATCGTGGGGCGCTACCTCTTCAAGGAGAGCTTCGCCGGGTTCGCGGGACATTTCCCGGGCTACCCGATCCTCCCCGCCGTCGTGGAGATACTGACCGTGGTCAGGCTGGTGGGGGACGCCTCCGGGCGACGGCAGCGCCTGGTCTCGGTGCAGGACGCCAAGTTCCTCACCCCGGTCCGCCCCGATCAGGAGCTGCTGGTCCGCTGCCGGACCCGCGCCGTCCAGGGGAAGCTCTGCTACGACGCCCGGCTCACCGTTGCCGACACCACCGCCGCGACCCTGCTGCTCGAGCTGGCCGATTTCGAGGAGCCGACATGACCCGACCCTACTTCCCGGTGCAGCAGGGGGCGCCGCCGCCGCTCAGGGTGACCGTGGAGCGCCAGGTCCGCTTCGAGGAGGTCGACCCGCTCAACATCGTCTGGCACGGGCGCTACCCGAGCTATTTCGAGGACGCCAGGGTCGCCTTCGGGGAGAAGTTCGGCATCGGCTATCTCGACTGCTACGAGCGGGGCATCCTGACCCCGATCAAGAAGATGCACCTCGACTACCAGCGCCCCCTGCGCTTCCCGGAGCGCTTCACCATCGAGGGGATACTGCACTGGAGCGAGGCCGCGCGCCTGAACTTCGAGTTCATCGTCAGGAACCGGGCCGACGAGGTCACCACCTCCGGCTACACGGTGCAGATGATGCTCGACCGCGACCAGGAAATCATGCTCATCCCGCCCCCCTTCGTGCGCGAGTTCCTGCAGCGCTGGCGGAAAGGGGAGCTCTCATGATCGAAGTCTGCCTCGCGGCGGCCCAGACGGTTACCGGCCTCGGGCCCGACCTCGACACCCTCTGGCGCGCCGTCATGGCCGGGGAGAGCGCCATACGGCCGCTGTCGCGCTTTGCCACCGGCCGCTACCAGTCCGGCAACGCCTCCTGCGTCGAGGGTCTGGAGACGCAAGGCGGGTCCCGCGTCTATCCGCTCCTGGAGCGGTTGCTGGACGGCTTTCCCGGCGTCCCGCCGGACTCCCTGCTGATCACGGCCAGCACCAAGGGGTGCGTCGACGTCATGGAAAGGCTCCAGGAGGGGGTTGCCGCCGCTGCCGGCCAGATCCCGGTGGCCGACCTCCTGCGCCGCATCTCGGCCAGGTTCGGCCTCGGCGCGCCCGGCATCAACATCAGCGCGGCCTGCGCCTCCTCGACCATCGCGGTGGCGCGCGCCGCCTCCCTGATCGCCTCCGGGCGCAGCTCCGCCGTGCTGGTGGTCTGCCTGGACCTGGTGAGCGAGTTCGTGTTTTCCGGGTTCTCCGCGCTGCAGGCTCTTTCCCCCGGGGTCTGCCGCCCCTTTGACCGCAACCGCGACGGCCTGACGCTGGGCGAGGGGGGGGCGGCGCTGCTCCTCATGAGCCGCGAGCGGGCCGTCCGCGAGGGGCGCCCGGAACTCGGCATCGTGGCGGGGTGGGGGGCGGCCAACGACGCGACCCACATCACGGCACCCGCCCGCGACGGCTGCGGCCTGATCCAGTCGGTGCGCCAGGCGCTGAAGCGGGCCGGCATCGAGCCGGGGCGGATCGCCGCGATCAGCGCCCACGGCACCGCGACCCCCTACAACGACCAGATGGAACTGACCGCCTTCCGGACCCTGTTCGGCGGGCGCCGCCTTCCGGTCCATTCCGTCAAGGGGTCGATCGGCCACACCCTGGGCGCGGCGGGCGGGATCGAGGCAGCCCTCGGGCTTCGCTGCCTGGAAAACGGCACGCTCCCCCCGACGGTCGGCCTGCTGGACCCCGAGGCGGACGGCGAGGGGCTGGTGAGCCGCCAGGCGCAGCCGTTCGAGGGGCGCTACCTGTTGAGCACCAATTCCGGTTTCGGCGGCGTCAACGCCGCGCTGATACTGCGGCGGGGGGAGGCATGATGGAGGCACACCTGACCGGCATCGGCTGGGTCACCGGGGCGGGGTTCGGCTGGGGGAGCCAGGGGGGCTGCTGCACCTTTTGCGACCTGCCGCTGCCGCCCCTGACCAGGAAGGACGTCTTCCCGGAACCGAACCAGCGCTTTGGCCGCATGTCGGACTACGCCAAGCTCGGCCTCGCGGCGCTCGCCTTCGCCCTGCGCGACGCGGGGCTGGAAGCCTGGAGCGCCAAGCGCCCGATCGGCGTGGTCGCCTCGACCCGCCTGGGGTGCCTCGCCACCGACCTGGACTACCACCAGACCGTGCAGCTCCAGGGGGGCGGGCTCGCCAGCCCGAACCTCTTCGCCTACACCCTGGCCAACTGCTTCCTGGGGGACGCGGCGATCCAGTTCGGCCTGACCGGCTCCCTGCTCGCCATCAACGAGATGGAGGAGAGCGGCCTCGGGTCGCTCCGGATGGCCCTGGAGGAGCTTGCCATGGGAGAGGCCGACACCATGCTGGCGGGGATCTGCGACCTCCCGGTCCCGGTCGCCTGCGCCGGCGAGGTCCGGCTCGCCCCCGGCGCGCTCTTCCTGGTGCTGACGCTGACGCCCTCTGCGGCAACCGCAGGGTACGGGAGCGTCAGGCTAGCCGATGACGGCACTCTCCTTTTCAACGGGTCCCCCCGCGGGGAGCTTTCAGGACTGGTCCGCTCCGCCCTGGCGGGGCGGACGGCAGGATAGAGGCACGGCAAAAAAGGGCACCCGCAAGGGGGGGTGCCCCTACCACGGTGTTGTGTAGGGACACCCTTTACGGTACACAAAATCGCTCCATCGCGAATCCCAAGGAACCTGATGCCCATGAACATGATCCTGATCTACCCCAAATGGCCCAAACTCGACCGGCAGACCGAATTCCACCTCCCTCCCCACGGCCCGGCCGTCTTCGCGGCCTGCGTGCCGCCGGAGGTGGAGCTGAAATTCATCGACGAGAACCTGGAGGGGATCGACTTCGACGCCCCCTACGACCTGGTCAGCATATCGGTCATGCTCACCTGCCAGCTCCCCCGCGGCTTCGAGATCGCGGCCGAGTACCGAAAGCGCGGGGTGCCGGTCATCTTCGGCGGCATCGCCACCATGCTGCACGCCGAGGAGGTCGCGCTGCACGCGGACTCGGTGTTCCTGGGCGAGGCGGAGGGGCGCTTCGCCGGCGTGCTGGACGACTTCAGGTCCGGCGGCATGAAGAAGCTCTACAACTACATGGACCAGCCGCCCGAAGCGGCGCTCATCGGCACCGCCCGCCGGGAGATCCTGAACCGGGAGCTCTACAACTACCGCGGCGTGCAGATGCTCGACCTGGTGCACGCCTCGCGCGGCTGCAAGTTCGACTGTTTCCCCTGCTGCACCGGGTTCCTGGGGGGGAAGAGCTTCCGCCCCCGCCCGATCGACAAGGTGATCGAGGAGATGGAGGCGATCAAGAACAACCGCATGTTCATCGTGGACAACTCGCTGGCCCAGGACCGCGGCTGGCTGATCGATCTCTTCACCGCCATGGCGCCGCTCAAGAAGAAGTGGGTCTCCCACCCGATCATGGACGACGACAAGGTGCTGAAGCTCGCCGCCGACGCGGGGGCCTGGTACGTCTACCAGGCGGTCTTCGACACCTCCGACGTGATCCGCAACCGGATCAAGCGCCTGAAGGATCACGGCATCGGCGTGGAGGGGACCATCCTGCTCGGGACCGACGAGCAGGACGAGGACTACATCAAGCGCCTGGTGGACTTCCTTCTGGAGGTGGAGCTGGACGTGGCCGAATTCACCATCATGACCCCGTTCCCGCACTCCCCCTGCCGCACCCAGCTGGCGAACGAGGGGAGGCTTCTGAGCAGCAACTGGAAGGACTACTCCGCCGACAAGGTGGTGTTCCAGCCCAAGCTGATGACCCCGGAGAAGCTCCAGGAGATGTACTACTACGCCTGGGACACCTTCTACGCCGACGGCGGGCACCAGCTGAAGATGGGGAACCTGTTCAAGAAGGTGATCCAGCGGGAGATGGAGGACGAGACCTACTACCGCTACAACCCGCGCCGCAAGCGCTCCTTCGCCAAGGGGGCGGCCGGGGCATGAAACGGATCCTGCTGGTCTCCTCGAACGTGACGACGGAGCCCTACCCGGTCTACCCGCTGGGGGTCGCGGTGATCGCGGCAGCGCTCGAGGCCGCCGGGCACGAGACGCACCAGTTCGACTTCCTGGCGTCCGGGGAATCGGAGGAGCTGCTCTTGGCCGGCATCGCGGCAGTGGCGCCCGACTTCGTATGCCTGTCGATCCGCAACCTGGACAACTGCGACTCCCTGAGCGCCACCGGCTACCCGGCCATCGCCAAGCGGCTCGTGGAGGTGATCCGTGAGGGGACCGGGGCGCCGGTCATCGTAGGGGGGCCGGCCTTTTCCATCCTCCCCGAGGAGCTTTTGAGCTATACCGGCGCCGATTACGGCATCGTCGGCGAGGGGGAGCGCCTGGTATGCGAGCTGATCCGCGACCTTTCGCACGGTAAGACGCCGCCGGCGAGGATTCTAAGGGCCGCCGAGCTCCTCCCCGGGGAGCAGTTCGGGTCGCCGCTCTACTCGGACCGGACCATCGGCTTCTACCTGGAAAAAAGCGGCATGATCAACCTGCAGACCAAGCGCGGCTGCCCCCACGGCTGCGTCTATTGCAGCTATCCCTCCCTGGAGGGGAGCCGCTACCGCAGCCGCGACCCCGGGGCGGTGGCGGACGATCTGGAGCGGGCCAAGGCGGAGCACGGGGTGGAGAGCTTCTTCTTCACCGACTCGGTTTTCAACGACGCCGAGGGGCACTACCTAGCCGTCGCCGAGGAGATCATCCGCCGCGGGCTCACGCTCCGCTGGTGCTGCTATCTGCGCCCCGAGGGGATCGGCAGGACCGAGCTCGCCCTGATGAAGCGGGCGGGACTCTACGCGGTCGAACTCGGCACCGACGCGGCGAGCGATACCACGCTTGCCGGGCTCGGCAAGGGGTTCGCTTTCGAGGACGCCCTCCAGGTGAACCGCGCCTGCGTCGCCGAGCGTCTCCCCTGCGCCCATTTCGTCATGTTCGGCGGCCCGGGGGAGACCATGGGGACCGTCGCCGAGGGGCTGGAAAACCTGAAGCGGCTGGAGCACACCGTCGTCTTCGCCTTCTCCGGGATACGGATCTTCCCGGGGACCCCGCTTCTGGCGCGCGCCGTCCGGGACGGCATCCTGGCCGAGGACGCCCCGCTGCGCGAGCCGGTCTATTACCTGTCGCCCGAGGTCGATGCGGCCGAGATGAACGCCATGATCACGGCGGCCTTCAGCAACCGGCGCGACCGGGTCTTCCCCCCGGCCGAGGGGCAGAAGAGGCTGGCGATCATGCACCGCTTCGGCTACCGGGGACTGCTCTGGGACACCCTGATCAAGTTCCCGTAAAACAAAAGGAAACACCATGCTGAACGACAAGAAAATCCTCCTGGTGCATCCGCTGGGGTATCGGGCGGACGCCGCCGGCAGGGATATCTCCCGCATCGCGAACATCATGCCCCCCCTGGGGCTCGCCAGCATCGCGGCCTACCTGGAACAGCGCGGCACCGGCGCCGACATCGTCGACTGCTACGCGCGCCCCGATTCGGACCGCGCCATCCGCGACCACCTCCTGGCGGAGAAGCCCGCCTTCATCGGCCTGAGCTGCACGACCTCCAGCTTCCTCGACGGCATCCGGATCGCCGAGCTGGCCCGCCGGACGGTCCCCGGCATCCGGACCGTGTTCGGCGGCCCGCACGTCTCGGCGCTCAAGGAGGGGCTTTTCCCCGCCTTCCCGGCCATGGACTTCGCCGTGATAGGCGAAGGCGAGGAGACCATGGCGGAGCTCATGCTAAGCGGCAGGGACGACCCGGCGTCGGTCAAGGGGATCATCCACCGCCAGGGGGGGGAGGCGAGTTTCACCGGCTACCGCGACAAGGGGCTCGTGCTGGACGATCTTCCCTTTCCCGCCTACGAGAAGCTGGCCGGGTTTCCCTCCTCGTACATGCTGCCGATCTTCAACTACCCGAAGACGCCGAACACGAGCTGCATTTCGAGCCGGGGCTGCCCCTACGCCTGCAGCTACTGCGACCGCTCGGTCTTTCAGCGGAGCTTCCGCTACAACTCCGCCAGCTACCTGTACGAGCACCTGCGCTACCTGAGGGAGCGCTTCGGCATCCGGCACATCAACTTCTACGACGACCAGTTCACCTTCAACCGGCAGCGGGTCGAGGATTTCACCGGCCTGATGATAGACCGCCCGCTCGGCATGACCTTCAACTGCGCGGTCCGGGCGGAGCACATCGATCCCGACCTCCTGGTCCGGATGAAGAGCGCCGGCTGCTGGATGATGAGCCTCGGTATCGAGACCGGCGACGAGGAACTGCTGGCCCGGCACCGCCAGAACGCCGACCTGGACCACCTGGCCCGGAAGATCCGGATGATCAAGGACGCCGGCCTGCGCACCAAGGGTCTCCTCATGATGGGGCTTCCCGGCGAGACCGAGGCGAGCATCCGCCGCAGCATGAAGTACGTGTTCTCGCTCCCGATCGACGACTTCAACCTGGCCAAGTTCACCCCGTTTCCCGGCTCCCCCATCTACGAGAACATCCACGAGCTGGGCGAGTTCGATGAGGACTGGGAGAAGATGGACTGCATGAACTTCCTCTTCGTCACCAAGGGGATGACGCGGGAGAGGCTGGAGGAGCTGTTCCAGGAGTTCTACCGGAGCCACTTCAAGCGCTACAAGGTGCTCTGGGGCTATGTCACCATGCTCTGGCGCTCGCCGGACAGCTGGCTGCGCTTTATCGGCAACTTCGCCAACTTCATGAAGTTCACCAGGAACACCACGCGCCACATGGACAAGGAGAACTAGTCCTGCGAGCCGGGGAAAGCGAAAGGGAGACGGCCCCGCTGCAGCAGGAGGAGGCCGAGGCGGCGAGGAGGGCCCGGCAGTGGACCAGCCGGAGCATCGGGAGCGGCTGGCAGCACGGGGTGTTCTACGCCCTGATCCGGCTGGGGGGCAGGCGGGGAGCCTACGCCCTGCTCCTCTTCGTGGTGGCCTACTACACCCTGTTCCGCCCCTCGGTCAGGGCGCGCTCCAGCCACTACCTGAAGCGGCGCTTCCCCGGGAGGGGTGCTCCAGCGCGGCTTTGGGACAGCTACCGCCTGAGCCTCGGCATCGGCCGCATCCTGGTGGACCGGGCGGTGCTCGGCATCCTGGGACCCGAGCGGCTCAAGGTGAGCCTGGCCGGGCGCGAGGAACTGGAGGCGCTCCTGGCCGAGGGGCGCGGACTGGTGCTGGTGCCGGCCCATGTCGGCTGCTGGCAGCTCGCCATGTCCAGCCTGAGCGCCCTCGATGCCCGGGTGAGCCTGCTGATACACCGTGAAGAGGGGGACCTGGACCGTCACTTCTTCGAGCACGGCGGGGGGAGCGCCCCCTACCACATGATCGACCCCGCCGGCTACCTCGGGGGGACCCTCGAGATGCTTCAGGTCTTGAAACATGGCGAAGTCGTCTGTATCATGGGTGACCGCGTCATGGGGTCGGGCACGGTCAGCGTCGATTTCCTGGGGCAGCCGGTGCAACTCCCGTTCAGCCCCTACAAGCTCGCCTCGGCGACCGGGGCGCCCGTGGCGGTCATCTTCCCCTACCAGACCGGGGAGGGGGGGTACGCGCTGCAGGTGGCGCGGGTCATCCGGGTGCCGGAGCATCTCGGGAGGTCGTCCGAGGCGTACCGTCCCTATGCGGCCCAGTTTGTCGAGGCGCTGGAGCGCTTCGTCGCAGAGCACCCGTACCAGTTTTTCAACTTCTTCGACATGTGGGCCCCCGTGGTCCCGGCCGAGCCGTCTCGCAAGGGATAAGGACGCACGCAGTCAAAAACATTCACTATTTTCAAGGAGCCTTTGCCATGGATACCAAGCAGAAACTGAAAAAAATACTCGTTGAAGATCTCAACCTCGAGGAGCTGACACCCGAGCAGATCGACGACGACGCGCCTCTCTTCGGCGAGGGGCTCGGCCTCGATTCGCTCGACGCGGTGGAACTGGTGGTGCTGGTGCAGAAGCATTTCGGCATCGAGATCAAGGACATGGAGGAGGGGCGCACCGCGTTCCAGTCCGTGAGCGCCCTGGCTGCCTACATCGACGGGCGCCTGGCCGCATGACCACCCCCTGGCCTGTCGCCATAACCGGCCTGGGCTGCATCTGCGCCGCCGGGGACAACCTGGAGCGCTGCATGGAGGCGCTGTACGGCGGCCGTCGCGCGCCGTCGGCGCCGTCGCGCTTTGGCAGCAGCCACCCGACCCGCTACCCGGTCTTCGAGGTCGCGGGGTTCGAGGAGCCGCCGGAGCTGCTGCGCACCAGCGCGCTCGCCCTGCACGCGGCGCGGGAGGCGCTGGCCGACGCCGGGCTGGACCCGGACTCCCTGCACGCCCTGCGCGTCGGGGTCTGCGTCGGCACCACCGTCGGGAGCGCCATGAACAACGAGCGGTTCTGCCGCGACTACCGGGCCGGCCTCGAACCGGACCTCGAGCCGGTAGAGCGGATCCTGCGCAGCAACCCCGCCGCGGCGATCGCCCGGGAGTTCCGGCTCACCGGCCCCTGCCAGACCGTGGTAAACGCCTGCGCTTCCGGGACCGACGCGGTCGGGCTGGCCGCTTCCTGGATCAGGAGCGGCATCTGCGACCTCGCCATCGCGGGAGGCGCGGACGAACTCGGCAGGATCACCTACAACGGCTTCATCTCCCTCATGATAACCGACGACTCCCCCTGCAAGCCGTTCGACCGGGCGCGCAAGGGGTTGAACCTCGGCGAGGGTGCGGGGATGCTGGTGCTGGAATCGGAGAAGCTGCGCGCCGGGCGAGGCGCTCGGGCGCGCTCCTTCCTTTTGGGCTACGGTTCGGCCTGCGACGCGCACCACCTCACCGCCCCCAAACCGGACGGGGAGGGGCTACGGAGCGCCATCGCCGAGGCGCTCTCCTGCTGCGGCACCCCCGCCCGGGCCGTTTCCTTCGTCAACGCGCACGGCACCGGCACCCCCGACAACGACCGCGTCGAGAGCCGGGTCCTGGCCGACCTGCTGCCGGGGGTGCCCTTCCTCTCCACCAAGGGGTACACCGGGCACACCCTCGGGGCGGCGGGCGCCATCGAGGCGGTCTTCACCGTCGCCTGCCTGGAGTGCGGCATGATTCCGGGGAGCGCGGGATTTTCCACCCCCGACCCCGATCTGGGAGGTACCCCGGTGGCGCAGAACAGAGAGGTCGCCGGGACGGTCGCGCTCTCCGAGTCGCTTGCCTTTGGCGGCA
>Ga0209317_1002598_pt1 | contig 12851 bp, 13 predicted proteins | sample RifGroB2_FD_183994 | JGI IMG/M metagenome (GOLD analysis project Ga0209317, IMG submission 183994) | Soil microbial communities from Rifle, Colorado, USA - Groundwater B2 (SPAdes) (version 2) | ecosystem: Environmental > Terrestrial > Soil > Unclassified | place: Rifle, Colorado | collected...
GTGGGTCGGGTGCTCCGCCTGCAGATCGGCGAAGGAGAGCCCGGTGATGTAGGTGATATAGGAGGGGATCAGCGGCAGGACACACGGCGAGAGAAACGACAACAACCCTGCGACGAAGGCGCCGATAATGCTGATGTTGGTCGTTTCCATACTAGACTCCTCCAGAAGAGACATTCATTATTTCACTCGCCCCCCCTCTCCCCCCTTTAAAAAGCGGGAATGGGGAGTGCTGCTACTTCTCCTGCATCATCTTTTCCAGGAACTCGATCACCCCGGGGGTGCTCCAGTCCATCGCCCCTACCACCTTTTTCCGGATGATCCCCTTGGCGTCGACGATGAAGGTCTCAGGAACGCCCGTGGTGTCGTAGCGCCTTGCCACTTGGCCGTCGCTATCGAGCAGGACCGGGAGCGAGACGCCCCTCTTCTTGAAGAAATCCTGCACCGCATCCATGCCCCCTTCGTCTATGGAGACCGCCAGCATCTGGAAGTTCTTCCCCTGCATGACCTGGTTCAGCCTGATCATCGAGGGGATCTCCTCCCGGCAGGGGGGACACCAGGTGGCCCAGAAATTGACCAGCACCACCTTCCCCTTGAGCGAGGAGAGCTGCACCGGCTTTCCGGAGAGGTCCTTCAGGGTGAAATCCGGGGCCGCGCTCCCCTCCACAGTCGGCGCATCGGAAGACTTGGAGCACCCCGATGCGACGAAAACCGCCAGCAGCAACACCGCACAGACCCAACGCTTCATCACTTCCTCCCCGGTTGCACTATATTATATTTTTCCATCCTGTAAATCAGCGTGTGGCGAGGGATGCGCAGGAAACGCGCGGCGGCGGTCTGGTTCCAGTCGCACCGGGTCAGCGCCTCGAGCACCACTTCCATCTCAAGCTGCTCCAGAGAGTAGCCGCCCGGCGGGAGCCTGAGCACCCCCCCCTCCGGAGCCGGGGAGGTGGCCGATATCTTCTCCGGCAGATCGCCGGCACCGACCTCGTCCCCCTCCCTCATGATCAGCAGACGCTCCACCGTGTTCTCTAGTTCCCGCACGTTCCCCGGCCAGGCGTAGTTCTGCAGCCGCTCCAGCGCCTGCTTGGAGAAGGTGACCCCCTCCGCTGCGAACTTTACGCAGAAATAGCGCACCAAAAGCGCCACGTCCTCCACCCTTTCCCTCAGGGGCGGCAGCTGGATCGGGATCACGCAAAGCCGGTAGTAGAGGTCCTCGCGGAACCTCCCTTCGGAGATCCACCTCTCCAGGTCGGCGTTGGTCGCCGCGACCACCCGCAGATCTATCTTTTGCTCCGAGGTGCCCCCGACCGGCTCGACCGCCCTCTCCTGCAGTACGCGCAGCAGTTTGGGCTGCAGTTCCAACGGCAGGTCTCCCACCTCGTCCAGGAAGATGGTGCCACCGTCGGCCAGCTGGAACTTCCCCTCCTTGTCCCTGATCGCCCCGGTAAAAGCACCCTTCACGTGGCCGAACAGCTCGCTCTCCAGCAGGTCCCTCGGTATGGCGGCGCAGTTTACGGCGACGAAAGGGGCGCCGCGCCGCGAACTGCCGGAGTGGATGGCCCGCGCCACCAGTTCCTTGCCGGTTCCCGATTCCCCCGTGATGAGGACGGTCGCCTCGGTGTCGGCAACCTTGCGCACCACGGAGAATACCCCCTCCATGGCACGCGAGGTGCCGACGATGCTCTTGAACTCCGCCCTGCCGGACAGTTCCTCCTTGAGGAGCCTGTTCTCCTCGGAGAGCCCCTGCAACTGGAGCGCCTTTAGCACCGTGAGCTTCAGTTCGTCGCGGTTGAACGGCTTGGTGAGGTAGTCGAAGGCGCCAAGCTTCATCGCCTCGACTGCCGTGTCGATGGCGCCAAAGGCGGTCAGAACGATGACCACCGTGGCGGGGGAGCGCTCCTTGACCGCGGACAGCAGCTGGAACCCGCTCATCCCTGGCATCTTCAGGTCGGTGATGACGACCGCCGGCGCCTTTTCGGCGAAGAGCCGCAAACCGCTCTCGCCATCGGCCGCGGTATAAACGTCATACCCCTCCTGCTGCAGGTTATACTCCAGCACCCGCCGCAGCGAGCTGTCGTCGTCTATGATCAGTATCTTCGGGGGCATCTGGTCCTGGGTGAATGGTTGCGGCGCCCAATCGGGCACCAAACTCAATTTTTAACCGATTTGCGCGATGACGGCAACCTTTTTATAATGAATCTGGCTCACAACGGCCACCCCCGCACTGGAGCAGGCAGGCGTTTCAGCTCGCCGCTCCGCGCAGATCTCCCCCAGGCTCCGCGATTGCCGCCAAATTAACCGGGGTGTCAAGGGCCGCCGTGTCGTGTTTTTGACGGTCCGGCGCAGGACGAAGAGGGTCGGCCGGGGGTCCAGCGCGAGAAAAAACTACGCCGCATGAACAGAGGGGGGAAAGGTGATAAGTCAGGAGGATGCGCCGGGGTGCATAAGCATCCGGGCGCGCGAAGCTACCCCACGATGCGGCGCAAGGGGCCGGCATCGGGGCGGACAAGGGACGGACTTTGACGGTGGACGGCGCCCGAGAGCGGGCCGGAGAAAGGTTACAGGCGGCGCCCCTTGGGCCTGCGGGGAGAACCAAGGTAGCTCTGGGTGAGTTCACGGGTACCGATGGCAAGAGGGAGCAGGTCCTCGTGCTTTTTCAGCGCTTCCGGCAGGGAAGGGCCGTCGGTGATGATGAAGTCCCCCTCTCCCAGACAGGTCTTGGCGAAGAAACGACCGGCCGTACTGCAGAAGATTTTGATGTTGAAAACCTCACCGTTTACTTCCATCTCAGACGAGTGCAGCAGCATCTCTTCGTCCACGTTAACCCCCGATGCGCACATTGAATTTCAACGCGAGGAGTACAGCAAGAACCGGACCAGCGGAGCCGGTGAAGGGGCCGGTTTTGCGCGGAACCGTGGAAGTTGGCAAGAAGCCATTGGATAAAAGAAATGAGCACCGGGTAACCGGAGCTCATTAGGGGAAGCAGGGATAAAAACCGGTGCGCTTTTTAGTAACAGCGGGTGCGAAACCGGTTATATGACGACACGGGGGGCGGTTATTTGACGCGCGTGACGACGTAGTCGGCGAGATCGGCCATGGCATCCCGGGCAGCGCAAGGGGGGAACTTTTCCAGATGCTTCTTGCAAAGGGCGATATGGCCGGTTGCCGCCGCCACCGTATGCTCTATCCCGCCGTAGCGGTGCACCAGTTCGAAGACCCGGGCGAAGTCCTCGTCGGAGAGGAGTTCTTTTTCCACCACCGAGGCGATCAGATCCCGTTCCTGGGGGGTGCAGTTCTTCAGGGTGTGGATCAGCGGCAGCGTGATCTTCCCCTCTTCGAGGTCGTGCCCGATGCTTTTGCCGAACTGCTCCTCGCTTGCCGTGTAGTCGAGGGTGTCGTCCATCAACTGGAAGGCGATGCCGAGTTCCATGCCGTAGGCGCCGAGAGCCTCCCTGAGTCCGGGCTCGACCTCGCCGAGGATGGCGCCGACCTCGCAGGCGGCGGAGAGCAGTATCGCCGTCTTGCAACGCACCACCTCGAGGAAACGCTCCACCGTGATGTCGAGATCGCTGGTGCAGACAAGTTGCAGCACCTCCCCCTCGGCGATGATGGTGGTCGCATCGGCCAGCACCTTGAGGATGCGCAGGTCGCCGTCGGTCACCATGAGGGAGAAGGACTTGGAGAAGAGGAAATCGCCAACCAGCACCGAAGCCTCGTTGCCCCAGAGCGTGTTGGCTGAAGCGATGCCGCGGCGCAGGTTGGCGTTATCAACGACGTCGTCGTGCAGCAGTGTGGCGGTATGGATAAACTCCACCACGCTTGCCAGCGGCACGCTGCGGTTTCCATCGTAGCCGCAGAGCTTTGCGGCCAAAAGGACCAGGGCGGGGCGGATCCGCTTGCCGCCGCTGGAAAGCACGTATTCACCCACCTTGCGTATCAGCGGGACATCCGACTGCAGATCCTTCTTGAACTGCAGTTCCACGTTTTTCAGATCTTCCCCTATCAGGGCAAGCGCTGCATCCATATAAGGCCTCGGTTGTATGACTGGCGCGACAACGACGGCACGCTTAAAAACTCTTAACAGCAGGAAATTACAGCCGAATTGAAGGTCAACCAGCAGGTCGGTTTTACTTGGGATCGTCGGCGCACTGTAGCAAATCCGGCCTGATTATTCAAGGCATTTCGTTAACGATTGGACCTGCCACAGGAGCCGTTTGCTCTGGGGGGGAGCGAGGCGCGACATCTTCATTTTTGGGCGGGGAGGCGGGGATGGGGCGGGGTCCGGAAACGGAACAAGCGCGCGGAGGCCCGAGGCACGGATCGCCCCGGGAAGAAGGGGGGCGGAGCTTCAAGATCGCCTCGCTCCGCCCCCCTTTGTCGTCCCGATTTATTCGGGCCATTCAGGCGGCGTTCTTATCCTGATTCGACAGCCCGCAACGTTTCAGCTCTTTCTCCAGCTTACCCTTGCTGAGCCCGAGCGCCCGGCACATCCTCTCGCTGTTGCAACTGTAGCGCTCCATCGCCATCAGCAGCAGTGCCTTTCTGAGCGACACGGACAGCTTGTCCATGACGTGCTCCTTCGCGGTAGCGGAAATAAGGGTAAACAGGGGCTCAAGGCTTCGCTCGAAGAGCTGCGCGCTCTCCTCCACATGCATTCTGCTCTGTGCGTTCATTTGCTTTACCCTCACCAGGTTGCCAGCTATGCCATCCATGTTTTCGTTTACAAATCGAAAGGTATCGGTGTCCTTTGCGATGGTCAGCACCACGGCGACGCGCCCCTCCGAAGCGGACAGGTTACGCTTCACGAGAACGATCTCCATCGCGGCATACTCGTAGCTGCCCGCCCCTCGAATCGCATCTGCACATTTGTATCCCACGATGCACCTCCCAACTACCAGTTTGCCCAGCAAAGGATCAACCGTTCGGCGCCATCCGCAGCAGCACTTTTCTGCATCTGGTGAAACTACCTGTTACAACAGCCGTACCAACCCCGACGCGGCAGAATACGCCACCTAACCAGCGGTTTTACAATAATTTTCCCGCAGACGCCGCAGACAGCATTAGCGGTTTCTCGCCCAAAAGTTGTTCACACCTTGCACAAACCTGATCACGCTGTGCAAAAAGCGGCTGCAGCCAAATAGCACCCTGCGCAAAATGCATCCCTCCCGGCCAGGCGGAGCTTTACCGGGGGGCGCGATGCGCCGGCCCGGGGTAGTAGATGCCGGCACTTGAATAAAATCTAATCTATGCTATCATGCCCCGACGCACATGAGAACGGATTTGCCATATGCCTAACGATATGCTTGCAGGGGAGGTTACATGCAAAAGCAGGAGCTTTGGGAGCGTTACAAGAGCCGGCTCTACCACGATGCGGAGCTGGACATCGCGATCGACACCAGCCGGATGAACTTCGGCGACGGCTTTCTCAAAGAGATGGAGCCGCGCCTGCAGAAGGCGTATGCCGAGATGGCGCAGCTTGAGGGGGGGGCGCTGGCAAACCCCGATGAGAACCGGATGGTCGGTCACTACTGGCTCAGGGCGCCCGAACTGGCATCCGACCCGTCACTCTCCGAAGAGATCAAGGCGACCCTTGCCTCCGTCAAGGCGTTCGCCTCCTCCGTGCATTTGGGGAACATCACGGCACCCGACGGCCACCACTTCACCCAACTGCTCATCATCGGGATCGGCGGATCCGCATTGGGTCCGCAGTTCGTGGCCGACAGTCTCGGCAGCCACCAGGACCGCATGCGCCTGTCGTTCTTCGACAACACCGACCCCGACGGGATGGACAAGGTGATCTCCGGGATCGGCAACGGGCTGCAGGAGACGCTGGTCGTCGTCATCTCCAAGAGCGGCGGGACCAAGGAGACGCGCAACGGTATGCTGGAGGCGCGCCAGGCCTTCGCCAAGGCCGGTCTCAACTTTGCCGCCCACGCGGTCGCCGTCACCGGCAGCGGAAGCGAGTTGGACGGCACCGCGTCGCAGGAGGGGTGGCTCGCCATCTTTCCCATGTGGGACTGGGTCGGGGGGCGCACCTCCGTCACCTCCGCCGTGGGACTGCTCCCCGCAGCGCTGCAGGGGATAGACATCGACCGCCTGCTGGAAGGCGCCAGGCTGTGCGACCGCAGCACCAGGTCCCGGGTCACCAGGGAGAACCCGGCGGCGCTACTGGCGCTCTCCTGGTTCCACGCCGCATGCGGCAAGGGATCACGCGACATGGTGATCCTCCCTTACAAGGACCGGCTCCTCCTTTTCTCCCGCTACCTGCAGCAGCTCATCATGGAGTCGCTCGGCAAGGAGCTGGACCGGTCCGGTAACAGGGTGCTGCAGGGTCTCGCAGTCTACGGCAACAAGGGGTCCACCGACCAGCACGCCTACGTGCAGCAACTGCGCGAAGGGGTGCACAACTTCTTCGTCACCTTCATAGAGGTGCTGAAGGACCGGGAAGCCCCCTCCCTTGCCGTGGAGCCGGGGGCGACCTCGGGCGACTACCTCTCCGGGTTTTTCCAGGGAACCAGGTCGGCGCTCTATGAAAAAGAGAGGGAATCGGTCACCATCACGGTGCACGAGATCTCCCCGGCCACAGTGGGGGCGCTCATTGCCCTCTACGAGCGGGCGGTAGGGCTCTACGCGTCGCTGATCGACGTGAACGCCTATCACCAGCCGGGGGTGGAAGCGGGCAAGAAGGCTGCCGGCACCGTGCTCAAACTGCAGGGCGAGATCCTGGAGATGCTGCGCCGCCAGCCCGCCAGGGAGTTCACCTGCGAGGATCTGGCGATGGCGCTGGCACGCCCCGAGGAGGTGGAGACCGTTTTCATGATACTGAGGCACCTGGCGGCAAATCCCGATCACGGGGTGAGCCTCACCAGGGGGGAAAGGGTCTGGGAGAACAGGTTTCGCGCCATGACCAAGTAGTCGACGCCAAGAGGAAAGGACCCAGAGGAGCACATGAAGACAGTGGATTTGAGAAGCGACACGGTCACCCGCCCATCCGACGCGATGCGCCAGGTGATGGCGAAAGCCCCTGTGGGAGACGACGTTTACGGCGAGGACCCGACGGTAAACAGGCTGGAGAAGATGGCAGCGGAACTGCTGGGGAAGGAGGCGGCGCTTTTCGTGCCGAGCGGCACCATGAGCAACCTGGTCGCCCTGCTCTCCCACTGCGCGCGCGGCGACGAATACATTGCAGGACAGGACGCCCACATCTACCGATGGGAAGGAGGGGGCGGCGCGATTTTCGGCGGCATCCAGCCCCAGCCGATCGACTTCGAAGAGGACGGCACCCTTGATCTTCACAAGGTGCGCCGCGCGGTGAAACCGGCGGACCACCACCATCCGGTGACCAGGCTGCTCTGCCTGGAGAACACCCAGGGGGGACGGGTGCTGCCGCTTGACTACCTGGCCGAGGCGGCGCGCCTGGCGGGGAGCCTGGGACTCGCGCTGCACCTGGATGGCGCCCGCGTCTTCAACGCCGCGGTCTACCTCGGCGTGCCGGTGGCCGAGATAGCCGCCGGTTTCGACTCCGTTTCGGTCTGCCTCTCCAAGGGGCTCGGCGCGCCGGTCGGCTCCGTGCTCTGCGCCGGCTCCGAGCTGATCGCCAAGGCGCACCGCTGGCGCAAGGTTGCCGGCGGCGGCATGCGGCAGTCAGGCATCCTTGCCGCGGCGGGGATCTACGCCCTGCAAAACAACGTGCAGCGGCTTGCCGAAGACCATGACAACGCCGACCTCTTGGCCAGCGGGCTGGGGCACATCGAGGAGTTGCTGGTCAGCCAGGCCCGGACCAACATCCTCTTCGTCACCCCGCCGGCGGGGAGCGCGGCCGGCCTGCGCCAGGCGCTAGCTGCGGAAGGTATCCTCATTGGAGGGGGAGACAAGGTGCGGCTGGCGACCCATCTGGACGTGAGCGCCTCGGACGTGGAGCGGACCGTGGCGGCCTTCAAGCGCTACTTCGCGGCCGGGAGGAAATGAGATGGCAGAGATCGGCTGGCACCCAGACCATTTACCCCTTTTGCCGGAGCGCCTCGGCGTAGACCGCGCTCTTCGGCAGTCCCGTCTCCAGCGTCACCCTCTTCACGGCGTCCTTCAGTGAAAATTCCCCAGAGGCGAGGTAGCGGCTCAGAAGCTCCTCCATTTCGGGGGTGTCCGGGAGCTCCGGCTTGTCCGCCGGGGTGACCAGGATAGCCACCTCGCCCCGGATCTCCCTGGCTTCCGCCTGCTCGATCAGGGCGGAGAGTTTCCCCCGCAGGAACTCCTCGTACATCTTGGTCAGTTCGCGGGCCACCACCACCTCGCGGTCCCCCAGCGTCTCCAGCATGTCGCGCAGCGTCGCCAGCACCCTTTTGGGCGACTCGTAGAAGATGAGGAGCGCCCTCTCGCCGGCAAGCGACTGCAGCCTCTCGCGCCTTTTCCCCTGGCGGTTGGGCAGAAACCCGGCAAAGGTGAAGTTGTCGGTGGCAAGTCCCGAGGCCGAGAGCGCGGCGATGGCGGCGCAGGCCCCAGGAATCGGGACCACGGAGATCCCCGCGGCGACCGCATCGCGCACCAGTTGGTATCCCGGATCGGAGACGCAAGGGGTACCGGCGTCGGTGACGAGAGCCACGTTCAGCCCCTGCTGCAGCCGTTCCAGGATGTAGTCCCCCTTGAGATCCTTGTTGTGATCGAAGTACGAGGTGAGGGGGCGGGAGATGCCGAAATGGGTCAGCAGCTTTCTGGAGTGGCGGGTGTCTTCCGCCGCGATCAGGTCCGCCTCCTTCAGGATGCGCAGGGCGCGCAGCGTGATGTCCTCGAGGTTGCCGATCGGCGTGGCTACTATGTAGAGAGTTCCGGACATAAGCTGAAAAGCCGTTCTACGTTCTACGTTCTACGTTCTATGTTGAAAACCAAAGAAGGTTCAAAAACGTAGAACTTAGAACATAGAACTTAGAACAGCCTCTATTTCCCCCAATCCCTGGCGTAGCGGAAGTCACGGTCTATGGTCCGGTTGGAGACCTTGGCGATGACGGGCAGACGCCGCTTGAAGTGGGACCCCTGCACCTTCCTGCTAATGGTGTCGATGAACTGCGGCTCGAAACCGGCCGCGATCAGCTCTTCACGGCTCATGCGCTGGTCGACCATGCGGTACAAAAGCTCGTCCGCATCGCGATAGCTGAAGCCGAGATCATCCTCGTCGGTCTGCCCGGCCCAAAGGTCGGCCGACGGCTTCTTGGCGATCACCTCGTGCGGCACCCCCATCGCCTCGGAAAGCTCCCATACCTGGGTCTTGTAGATGTCGCCGATCGGGTTCAGCGCGCTCGCCATGTCGCCGTGCAGCGTGCCGTAACCCAGAAGCAGCTCGGTCTTGTTGCTGGTGCCAAGCACCAGCCCGCCGACCTCCGCGGAATGGTCGTACAGGATGGTCATCCGCTCGCGCGCCATCTTGTTGCCGCGCCGCATGTTGTCGGCATCCGGGACCAGCGCGAAGTAGGCGTCCACCATCGGCGTGATCTCCAGCACCTGGTAGTTGATGCCGAGCCGGTCGGCGATCAGCTTGGCATGGGCCTCGCTCTCCGGGTTGCTGGTCCGATAAGGCATTGTGTAGGCGTAGACGTTTTCGGGGCCAAGCGCCTCGGCGGCGATATAGGCGACCAGCGCCGAATCGATGCCTCCGGAGAGCCCGAGCACCCCCTTTCCCAGCCCGACCTTTGTCACCTCGTCGCGCACGAAGCCGACGAGAATCTGGCGCAATAGCGCCGTGTTCACAGTTAGCGCGCCCATCAGCGGTTGTTCTCCCTGTCGATACGTTTCAGCTCCTTCACGGTGATGGCGAGGTTCTCGTCGCGCATCATGGGCGAGAAGATCCGCTCGCGCCGCAAGGCACCCCCGTCCACCTTGGCAAGTACGAAATCCTCCTCAAGCAGCGCGCCGCGATCCGTCACCTCGCCCGAAGGCGAAATCGCCTCGGAGCCTCCCCAGAAGTTGATGCCGTCCTCGTAACCCACACGGTTGCAGTAGAACACGCGGCAGTTCAGGAACATCGCGCTCGTCGAGGTGAGCTTCTGCCAGGCGGCGGCCGAGCCGAGACCGTCGGAACCGCTCACGCCGCGGCCCGGGCTGGAAGAGAGGCAGATGAGCGTCATGGCCCCGTCCATGGCGAGGACGTAGGGGGCGGAGAGGTGCCACATGTCCTCGCAGATCAGCATGCCGACCCGGCCGAAACGGGTGTCGAAGGCCCGGAAACGGTCCCCCCTGGCGAGGTAGCGCTGCTCGTCGAACAGGCCGTAGGTCGGCAGGTACACCTTCCGGTGCACGTGGCGGATATCGCCCGCTTCGAGATAGAGCGCCGAGTTGAAGAAACGGAAGTCGGGGGAGACCTCGACCAGGCCGATGGCGATGGAGATCTGCCGGGACAGGAGCTTCAGCCTCTCTATCTGCGGGGCATCGAGGCGCAGCGCCACTTCAGGCACCAGGTCCTTCAGGAAGTAGCCGGTGAGGGCCAGTTCCGGAAAGACCACGAGATCGGCGCCCGCGGCGATACCCTTTTCGATGGCGGCCTCTATCAGGGCCATGTTGTCGTCCAGACAGCCTAGCTTCGGCTTGATCTGGGCCAGGGCAACGGTAAAATCCATGAGCTTCTCCGCAATTTTTTTTTAATTACTAGCACAGCGCCGATTCGTTTGCAAACCTGAATCGTTTGAACCAATTAGCCACAGACAAAATCCGAGGACTTCGGAGGAAAACCAATGAGCGGGGAAGCTCCTGCAGTGTGCTCCTCCCCCTCCGGAGCAGGGGAACATGCCTCGCGGCGCTGCCGCTAGAAGAGCACCACCAGCACGACGCCGCCGACTATGACGGAGAGGTTGCAGACTGCGGAGACGCCGTGCAGCTTGGCAAACTGTTGGCGCAGCGGATGGTCCTTCGGGGTGGTTTCAAAGGAGACGATCTGCCGCTTCAGCTCCGCGGCCTTCGGCTCGATATAGAAGGCCTGGAAGGAGGAGAGAAGCAGCATGGCCCCGATGATAAGCGCCGACGGGAGCACCCCCTTGCCGGACAGGATGACCCGGCAGATCAGGGCGACCACCCCGCAGGCCAGCCCCCAGCGGAAATAGCCCGGGAAGAAGAGCCCGACGATGCGGCCGGCGACGTCCCTGCTCTCGGAGCGAAACAGCATCGGGGTAAGCACGAAGGTGAACAGGGCGGCGCCCCCGAGCCAAAGGGAGACGGCCAGTCGGTAAATGATGGTCACTGTCTGCATGTCAGCTCCTTTGTGTGATTATCCCTTTCATGGTCGAGGGCACTTCTAGAGCGGCATTCCTGCCGCGATCAACTGCGGGATAATCGCGGCAGGAATGCCGCTCCTACAGGATCGTTGCGCAACTTGATGTAAGTGTCCCCCTTTTCAAAGGGGTTAGTTGGTGATTCAGTACGCCAGGTCGAAGGCGTTTCTGATGTGCTCGATCTCGGGAAGATCATGCTCATGGACCACGATGGCCACCACGTCGAAGCGCGCCTCGGCGTCGTAGAGCCGCTTTTTGGAGAGCCAGACCAGTGCCGCCTTGGAAATCTGGCGCTGCTTGAACGGGGTGACGGCCAGCTGCGGCGGGCCGAAGTTCATGTTCTTGCGGCACTTGACCTCGATAAAGACGATGGAGCGCCCATCCCTGGCGACAATGTCGATCTCCCCGCAGACGCAGCGGAAATTCTTCTCGACTATGGAAAACCCGGCCCCCTGCAGAAAGGTGACGGCGATAGATTCTCCCAGCTCTCCCAGCGAACTGTTGCCGCTCTTTTCTTTCATGGTGCGCTCCTCCGCGCGTCTCGCGACCCCTTACCCAAGCGGTTGAGCAACTCAGCATATCAGGCATCTTTTCAGGGGCAAGGGTGCTTATCGGCGCGCTAACCACGGCGACCGCGCCGGCAGCAAATCAGAACAACAGCCCCGAATCCGTCGGCAGCTCAGCTCCGGGCACGACCGGCACATGCTCCTTCACGCCTCTGAAGCTTTTCCTGTGTATCGGCGAGGGGCCCAAGCTGGCTATGGCAGCCAGATGCGAGGCCGCGCCGTACCCCTTGTGGCTGGCGAAGCCGTAGCCGGGATAGAGGGCGTCGTACTGAACCATCATCCGGTCGCGGGTCACCTTGGCGATGATCGAGGCGGCCGCGATGGAGAGGCTCAGGGAGTCCCCTTTCTTCACGGTGCGCTGCGGGATGTTCATCCGGATGCTGGATATGCCGTCAATGAGGAGGAAATCGGGAGCGACGCTCAGGGCGAGGATGGCATCGCGCATGGCGGAGAGGGTCGCCTGGAGTATGTTGATGCTGTCGACCAGGGCATGGTCGCCCATGCCGACGCCGACCGCCAACGCCTCATGAGAGATGATCTCGAACAGCTCGTCCCTCATCTCGGCCGTCAGCTGCTTGGAATCGTTCACACCCGGCAGGATCAGCCCGTCCGGCAGGATGACCGCGGCAGCGACCACGGGTCCCGCCAAGGGGCCGCGGCCGGCCTCGTCCACGCCAGCCACCATGCGGTAGCCGCGGCGCGCGGCCTGGACCTCGAGTTCGAGCATGTCGAGCGGCGAGTTGTCGGGGAAAAGGTCTGGGGGCATAGAGATGTCTGAAAGCCGTTTTTTGTGTGTTTTGTGCTTTTTCGTGGCTGAGGGAATGGTAAAAAAAAACCCCGATCGCTGGACCGGGGCTCTTTTCTGCGACCTACTGGCCGGCGATGTATTTTCTTTCCTTGATCCTGGAAGCCTTGCCGCGCAGCTTGCGCAGGTAGTAAAGCTTCGCGCGACGTACCTGGCCGCGGGTCACGACTTCGATCGCCTCGACGGACGGGGAGTGCAGCGGGAAAACCCTCTCGACGCCGACGCCGT
>Ga0209317_1002599_pt1 | contig 12843 bp, 9 predicted proteins | sample RifGroB2_FD_183994 | JGI IMG/M metagenome (GOLD analysis project Ga0209317, IMG submission 183994) | Soil microbial communities from Rifle, Colorado, USA - Groundwater B2 (SPAdes) (version 2) | ecosystem: Environmental > Terrestrial > Soil > Unclassified | place: Rifle, Colorado | collected...
TATTGGCGCATGTCCCAAGTGTCAGGGCTTTGGGCACACGATTGATATTGATATGGATGCCGTCATACCGGATAAAGAAAAGTCGTTGAGCGATGGAGCTATCGCCATGTGGAATACGCCCACGTACTCCTCGATGTACGAATCGCTTAAAAAGGCGTCATCCAAATATAATATTCCCTTAAACGTTCCATTCCGCAAGCTGACAAAAGAACAGGCAAAATTGATTCTGGAAGGCACAGAAGATTTCTGCGGCATCTATGACTTCTTTCAATGGCTGGAACAGCGAAAATACAAGATGCACGTCCGTGTTTTCCTGAGCAAATACAGGGGATACAATTTATGCCAGACGTGCGCCGGAAAGCGGTTAAAAAGTCAGGCGCTGAACGTCTTGATTGACGGTAAAAACATATCGGATATTTGTACCATGACGATCGATAATGCCTATCGGTTTTTTGAGGGACTTCAGCTTACTGATTACGAAAAGAACATTGCCCATTTGCTCTTGCAAGAAATCAAAAAACGATTAGACTATATGACTAAGGTAGGTTTGGAATACCTTACCTTAGACCGTATGACTCGCACACTTTCCGGTGGGGAGTCCCAGCGGGTCAATCTTACAACGTCACTGGGTTCTTCGCTGGTAAATACCCTTTACATACTGGACGAACCCAGCATTGGACTCCACTCAAGGGACACTGACAGGTTGATCCAGATACTCGAACGATTGCGTGACATCGGAAACACCGTTGTTGTTGTAGAGCACGATAAGGAGGTTATCCGCTCTGCCGACGAGATCATCGACCTTGGGCCGGGCGCGGGTGAAAACGGAGGCACGGTTGTTTATCACGGGTCATTCAAGAATTTACCTGCACGCAACGGTTCGCTTACGGCACAATATCTAAAAGGTACTAAGGCAATTAAAATACCTTCCAAACGGAGAAAATCTACAGGCAATGCCATTGTATTAAAGGGGGCATTACAAAACAATCTGAAGGGTATAGACGTTACGTTTCCCCTCAACATGCTGATATGTATAACAGGAGTTTCGGGGTCGGGTAAAAGCACACTCGTACAAGACACCCTTTACGGAGCGATCAAAAAGAAGAAGGAAGGGTACACGGGATTCGTTGGAAAATATGAAAATATTGACGGCGTACAGTTTATTAACGACGTTATTCTTGTAGACCAATCCCCTATAGGACGCACCCCGCGTTCTAATCCCATCACCTACGTAAAAGTATTTGATGAGATACGAAGACTCTTTTCTTCAACACGGGATGCAAGGATGCACAATCTGAATAGCGGTTCTTTCTCATTCAATGTGGTTGGCGGCAGATGTGAACAATGCGAGGGCGCCGGCTACCTCCGTGTTGACATGCAATTTCTTGCGGACATCTACGTCACGTGTGACAAGTGTAACGGAAAACGGTTCAATAAAAAGGTTCTCGATGTAAAATACAAAAACAAAAACATCCACCAGATTCTTGAAATGACCGTGGATGAAGCCATTGTTTTCTTTCATGAATCTCCCAGGGTTACCAGGGGATTGAAATTCCTTCAGGATACGGGATTGGGCTATTTGCGGTTAGGCCAGCCCGCCACCACCTTATCGGGCGGGGAGGCACAGAGACTCAAGATTGCTACGTACATGGCACAGGAAAGCGCCGAGACAATGCTCTTTGTATTCGACGAACCCACGGTGGGTCTCCACGTTGATGATATTCAAAAATTGCTTACGTGCTTTCAGAGATTGGTTGAGGCAGGACATTCTTTAATCATCGTGGAACATAACCTGGACATTATTAAGTCTGCCGATTATATTATAGATTTGGGGCCCGAAGGCGGCGATGCGGGAGGGTTTGTTGTTGGATGCGGCACGCCGGAACAAATAGCGCGGATAGAGAAAAGTTATACCGGCCGGTACCTGAAACCTTATTTTTCTTGAAAGGTCACAATGAAATTTAACAAAAAAAACATCATATTTATCCTGAGCATTATCCTCAGCATTGTTTGCTCATGGTTATTTGTCAGAAAGATCGACTGGTCGCTCCTTAAAGACGCCTTAAAGGAAGCAAATTACTGGTATGTCATTCCCACGCTCATTTTAACCCTTCTGGTTTACGTCGTAAGGGCAATTCGGTGGCAGGGGTTATTATCTCATATAAAACCGGTATCTGTATTAAATTTGTTGTCTATCACTTGCATCGGTTTCATGGCAAACAATATACTTCCTGCCCGTGTGGGAGAGGTCTTGAGGCCATTTATTTTGTATAAGAAAGAAAAGGTAAAATTCTCAACCTCCGTTGCTACCGTAATCGTAGAGCGGATATTTGACATGCTGGGGCTCATCATATTTACCGTTGCCGTGATTGCCTTGCTGCCGCATCCTGCTCATCACGACTCCGTTGTCCCGCTTTCAGCCAATGAGGCACACACCATCAGAGAATCGATTATCCCTTCTCTGAAAAAATGGACTGAGGTATTCGCCGCTGCAGGGGTGCTCACCATCGTCTCCCTCTTTTTGATCGTTATTAAACCCGATTTCTTCAAAAAAGTACTTTCCAGGATGTGCTTCTTCCTGCCACATAAACTCAAAGATAAAATCTTTGGACTGTATGATTCCTTTGTGCATGGTTTAAAAATTTTGGAAAACAAGCCACAAACGGTATGGATGATGGCGCTTTCCCTTGTAATATGGGTTCTTGGCGGCGCGGAAATATACCTCCTCGGGTTCTCCTTCCACATGCACCTTCCTTTTATGGGTGCATGTCTTGTTGCCATTTGTTTAGCGCTGGCAGTTGCCTTGCCCCAGGCGCCCGGATACATAGGCGTATTCCACATCGCAGTCCTGAAATCACTGGATATCTTTGGAATACAAACGACGGCGGCTCAAAGCTATGCCATTGTTTTATGGGCCATCAGCATCCTTCCTTCCACACTTATGGGTTTTTTCTTTCTCTGGCGGGAAGGGATTGCCTTCCGTGAGGTAGTCAAACTGGAAGAAGAGATCGTCGAAGGGAAACTGGCAGAAATGGAAGGAATAAAAGAAGACACAAAATAAAATGGTTATGTATCGTTTATCTAACTTTATAATAGCGGCCGTGATTTTGGGAATATTTTTATGAGGATGATGCCTAAAACAAACCCCCCGATATGTGCCCACCACGCCACACCCCCGCCATGAGCCGAAGAAATGGATGCAGCCCCGCTAAAAAACTGAACAAGAAACCAAAACCCCAACACAATAATTGCAGGTAATTCGATCATCTCCCAGATAATAAACAGGGGAATAAGAACAAGCACCCGCGCCCTTGGGAAGGTAACCATATAAGCGCCCAGCACTCCAGCGACTGCCCCACTTGCCCCAACACAGGGGATTCCTGATTGACTGTTGAAATAGACATGTACAACGGCAGAGCCAATCCCGCAGATGAGATAAAATAGAATGAATTTAAAACGACCGAGCTTATCCTCAATATTATCCCCAAAAATCCATAAATACCACATATTCCCTATGAGATGAATAAACCCTCCATGGAGAAACATAGAACTGAGAAAAGGAAAATAGGTATTTACAAAAGTGGAACCGGGGATATCTGCGGAATAGAATACTTTGACGGGGATAACGCCAAATTGAAAGAGGAAGGAATCTAATTGACGTCGTCCTAAGGAGAGTTCGAAAAGAAAAACAAGGACGTTTAAAAGAATAATACTAACGGTAACAAATGGAAAGGTACCCGACGGATTTCGATCACGGAGAGGTATCATTTAGTCTTGATACTAATGAATTCCAAAGTTGCAGTTGTAGTGCGAACTTCAGTTCGCAAAGGATACAAGCGAACAGAAGTTCGCGCTACATTGATTTCTGCTGTCAACCTGCCAGAAACTACCATCGAACGGTTTTTGCAAGCAATTTATAATAGGGAAAATTTCTTCCAGGGCATTCTGTCTCTCTGAAATGCCTGTGCATAATTATATTTTCTGAAGGGATACGACACCGGTCCTGGAGATACCCTACTAATGTCGAAAGCGAGGCCATTTGAGCCGCTGTGGGATAGCTTTCATTGAAATTTCCCACAAGGCATATTCCAATACCGTAATGATTGTATTCCTGCACACCGGCATGGGCGCCATCTATCTGATTTATCCATCTACTGCCTATCTCAATCTCTCCATCGCGAGAACCATGCCCATTCCCTATCACAAAATGATATCCCAAGCCATTCTCCCAACCCCTTTTCTCCCTGTGATATTTATCAAATTCAGTGGCGCAGCCGGTTGGCGAGGCGCTGTGATGAACGACAACGTATTTCCAGTCCCGTACGAAATAACGATCCAGTTGACTGACGATGTAAGGTTCTACTTTTTTGGGAGGCTTCACGGTAGTGACCGGTTTGAATGCAGGCGGGGCATAACAACCGCATAAATAAAAGATGGTAAGAAAAGATAAAAAAACATAACTTTTCCACCGAAAGTGCATGGGCAGCCTCCTGAAATGATGTTCAATTCTTTCATGCAAACCTAATACGTCCTATTTATACTGGGGGGAAGTATACCATAAGCGTAGTTTTTGTCAAAAAAAATTTATTTTTATATAAAAGCACGGACATAGAAATCAATAGGTCATTATTGATATTTTTGTACATATTTGAACCACTTCCCCCTTTTAATAAAAAATCTGAAACTCATTTGAAAAATTTGTAAATACAATTTTCTCCTGTTGACATACTATCAAACAAATATTAAGATTAAATCCAATTTATAAAAACCAATGTATGGCATATTTTTTGATTAATAAATTAGGAATCTTTAGTTACCATAGAAATAGAAACATGAAAATTTCGAATTCCACCTGAAATAATAAAGGTTACTGCTTCGGGTATTTTCAAAACAATAAGATAATAATTTAGATTCATCAAACTTATCTTCTAAGCATGATAGAAAAATACCTTCATAAACGTAATATGTACATTTTCACCGCCTTGTGGTTTATCCTCACCTTTCTTTCCCAAATCACATTCCTTTCCCCTCAAATTTTTGCCAAAGAAAACACGGTCGTCATTGTCCAGAGCCAGCAAATTACAGCTTATAACGAGGCAATTAAGGGGTTTGAAGAAGGATGCAAGGGAAAGAACATCTCCATAAGTGCAATCTATAACCTGAATGGAGATGCAGACGAAGGCAAAAGAATCATTCAGGATATCAAGGACAGCAAACACAAACCCGAGCTTGTCCTGGCTGTGGGTATACTCGCTGCCACCCTCGTAAAAGAGCAATTCACCGATACCCCCATTATCTTCTGCATGGTAATCAATCATAAGCGATTTAACCTGGAGGGTACCAATATAACGGGTATTTCTTCGGAGGTGTCCGTGGAAGATCAATTTACCATTCTCAAAGAGCTTCTTGGCGCGCATAAAAATGTAGGGGTCATTTATGATCCTGCAAAGACCGGGAATATCGTCTCGGAGGCTGACCGCGTGACAAAAAAACTTGAATTTAATTTCATTAAAAAAGAGGTCACGTCGGAAAGTGAAGTTGCACCGGCGCTAAAAAATATGATCGATAAAATTGACGCCTTATGGATGATACCTGATAGTACGGTCATTACAAAGACCTCACTCAATGCTATCTCGAAAACACTTTTAGAACATCACCTGCCGATATTCTGCACCTCGGATGCAATAGTGAAGGCAGGGGCGCTCGTTTCGGTTTCACCAGATTATATCTACACGGGTCGTCAGGCAGCCCGAATGGCACAAACGTTATTGAGCAATCCTACTACAACTTCGCTCGGCATTAAACAACCGGATAAATTGAAGTTGACCTTAAATACCCAAACTGCGGAAATAATCGGGATAAATCTGACATCCTTTCAATCCCATCCGGATGTAGTTTTATATCCATAATATTTTGATTTTATAATCACATGTTTAGCCTTCGCACTAAACTTATCCTCTTTATGGGTATACTGATAATCATTATCGGAATACTCAGTTGTCTCTTCTTTTTAATCTATTCAAAAAGACAACAGGAAGAGGCGCTGAGAAAATTAGGCACGTCTCTTGTTATACTGCTCGCTCAGGACAATGAGGTCAAACATGCGCTGAACTACACACAGTCGGCATTTTTGGACGCCCCTGTTAAAAAGGTCCAGGCGCTCGACAGGGAAGAGGAAATCGGTTACTGGCGGATATCAAATATTAAAACAATTCTGATCGAAGAGAAGGCGTCGTGGCTAAAAGTCCAGATGAAAGAAATTCCCACCAGACATGACTACCAAAGTCAGGATGCACAGATTACCCATCGCATGATCACCTCTTCCGGCGAGACTTTTTATGATTTTTCGATTCCCGTTGTTGAGAAGCAGACCTTTTCTGAAGAAGCATTCGCAGCTCAGCTTTTGGGCGAAGTTCCTGCAAAAGCAGAACAAAAGATTTTGGGTTTCGTGCAAATCGGTTTATCCCCGTATAAATTGAATGAAAGAATTCACAGGATTATTCTGCGAAGCATTATTCCTATGGGAGCGTGTATCGTTTTTGGAGGAATATGCATTACGTTCTTTCTTACCAAATACTTTGTTTCTCCCATACGACACATGGCGAGCATTACCCTTGATATCGCTAAGGGGAACCTCACACGCGCAGTAAATATCCGCTCCAGAGACGAGATTGGGCAACTGTCCATGAACTTCAATGAGATGACCAGGGCGCTCAAGACGTCTTATGATGAAAAAGAAAAGATTATGGCGCAGTTACGGGAAAATGTTAACAACCTGTCCAACGCAAATAAAGAATTAGTCAAAATAAACGAACAATTGAACGAAGCGCAAGAACGCCTGGTGCGTTCGGAGAAATTGGCCGTCGTTGGTAAATTGGCGTCAGGCGTTGGACATGAATTGAGAAATCCGCTTGGATCCATCAGGAACGCACTTTTTATCATAAAAAAGAAAACCACAAACACCCGTGGATTAAACGATGATCAAAAAGTAAATCAATTAGTGGAAATCATCGAGAAGGAAACAGACCGGAGCATAAAAATCGTCAACGACCTTTTAGGATTCTCAAGGACGGCAAAACCTGCCGTATCTCCCACGAATATTCGTTCCCTTATTGAATCTTCTCTTTCAAGACTTAAAATGTCTGAAAAAATTAACAAAGTTATCCAGGTTGAAGACTCCCTGCCCCTGATACCTGTCGATGCAAACCAGATCGAGCAGGTATTAATAAACCTTATTCAAAATGCCATGGATGCCATGCCAAACGGCGGTTGGTTAACGATCCTTGCACAAAGAGAAGATACATTTTTAGTCATTACGATAACTGATACAGGGTGCGGTATACCTGATACTGTTAAAAATAAGATATTTGACCCCCTGTTTACCACAAAACCCAAAGGAATTGGACTGGGGCTGGCCATCAGTTTAAACATTATCCAGAGACACGAAGGATTTATTGATTTAAAGAGTAAAGAAGGGGAAGGAACAAGTTTTACCGTTAAATTACCAATCACTAAAACATAAAGGACAAAAAATGATACAAGAAATACCGGATAAAATCTGTATCATGCTGGTAGATGATGACACCTCAATTTTACAAACCACAACCGTTATCCTGGAGGAGGAAGGATACGACGTCCTGACCTGCGGTGGAGGAAAAGAGGCGATTGACAAATTTAACGACAGCGTCTTTGGAGTCATACTGGATATTAATATGCCGGACATGTCCGGGCTGGACGTCTTTGAGATTCTCAAATCCAAAAATCAGTACATCCCCATCATCTTTCATACAGGCTATGACGAAAGGGAAAAAAGGATTGATATCCGCAAGCACTTTCGGCCACATGCCTACGTCGTTAAGGGCAGCGACCCTGAACAATTGCTTGATACGGTTGCGGGTGCAGTGGAGTCATACAAAAATATCGTGGAAAACGTTAAGCTCAATGAAACCCTCAAGGAACGAAACAAACTCATCGAAGAATTCAATCACTCTCTGGAAGACAAGGTGAAAAAACAGGTAGAAGAAATTCAGAGGACCAGCCGTTTAAAAAGGTACGTCTCTCCGCAAATTGCCGAAAGCATCATCTCGAATGGAAGCGATAAATACCTGATTAATGCCAGAAAATTATTGACGATATGCTTTGCCGATCTAAAAGGCTTTACCGAGGCATCTGAAAGTATGGAGCCGGAAGATACGATAAATTTATTAAACGAATATTTCACTGAAATGACCAAAATTATCTTTATCTATGGAGGCACACTTGACAAATTCATCGGGGACGGCATCCTTGTTTTTTTTGGAGATCCGATTAGTTTTGAGGACCATGCCGAGCGAGCTGTCAGGATGGCCATAGATATGCGTAATAAAACACAGGAACTCCGAAAACACTGGCTCGATCACGGCTGCAATATCGATATTTGTTTTGGCATAAATACCGGATATGCTACGGTGGGGAATATCGGCTCAGCTACCCAATTGAGTTATACGGTCATAGGACACCAGGTCAATATCGCCCATAGATTACAATTAGAGGCGAAGGCAGGCCAGATTTTGATTACCCCGCGGACATTGAATGAAATAAAAAATATAAAACTGGAAACAGAGGAAATTAAAAACCTAAAACTGAAGGGCGTTAATAAACCCACCGATGTTTATAATGTAATACGGCACACGCAGGGATCGTAATCACGGGACTCAAAACAAAATATGTGTAAGGAAGGAGAAGGGGGGAAGGCGGAGAAAAGAATTAACGGCTGCAATTTTTTGCTATTAAGTCCATCAATTCTCCCGCTATGTCCTGCCTGGTCTCGCATCTCGATTCTACCTCTTTGTGTGAATTGATGAGATAGGCGCGGTGTTTGTCTCTGTCAATTTCATTCTGATTATTAGCAACGACTAAATCCGCCCCGCTTTCTATCATGGATGCATATGCCCTCCCGACAAGTTCATCTCTTGATAAGCCTACCTCTAATTTAAACCCTATCAAAAAAGCATGCGGCCATAAAGTCCGTATTTGCTTTATAACCTTGGGCGTTTTTCGTAAGGTTATCGGCAACGTATCTTTAATCGAGGCTATTTTACCCTCACGCTGTTTTTCCGGGGCATAATCCAGCACCGCCATAGCGTGTATGATGGCATCGAATGACACACCTTTCAGTTTTTCCTGAATCGTCAGCAAGAGGTCATCAATCGTCTCTATTTCAATCAGCGTAAGCCGACAGGCATAATCTTTACCTAACAAGGTAATGTCGGGTGTACTGCTTCCTGTTCCATAAACAAAGGTTACACAGGCATTTCTTTTAAGAGCTTCAATTGCGATAGCAGCGCCCAATTTACCCGTGGATTTATTACTAATATACCTTACGGCATCTATATAGCCTCTCGTCGGTCCGGAGGTTATCAGGATATTTTTACTTTCTAAATTCCCCATACCTCTTACGCCTTCTAACGTTAAATTCGGTCGCCTTCGACAGCAACTTTTACGCTGGTTCTGGCTTGTAGCCTGAACCAAAACATTTCGGTTCAATCGAGAACGATTGAACCGGCAAAAAGTGGAAATGACAAAGATTATGTTGAAATTCCCAAACGCTTAATTATGATAACAGCCCTACAGAAAAGATACAATGCATATTTTTATCTATTGCAATAGCGAACAATGACATTGAAATGCATGGCTTTTCCTTGACCCTGAAGCAATTTAGCAGTAATATTGCAGGGTCAATGCCACACGCATAGCGGGTGGTATTGGCTCAGGAAAGGAGTGTATTCATTTACATGAAAGAACCGGAATCCTTATTTTTGCCAGAAAATTCACTGGGTATTGTCACCGACTTATACCAGCTTACCATGGCTGCCGGATATTTTGACCAGCATAAGCAGGATATCGCAACCTTTGAACTGTCAGTTCGTCACCTGCCTAAAAACCGTTCTTATCTCATTGCTGCGGGACTGGAACAAGCGCTGCACTATCTTACCCATCTCAAGTTTTCAGCAGAGGCTATTCAATATTTAAGACAATTACCTATCTTTAACCACGTAAGCCACAAATTCTTTGAATATTTGAAGAATTTTCGTTTCAGCGGCACAGTCCACGCCGTGCCCGAAGGAACAACCGTTTTTGCAGAAGAACCCATACTTCGTGTCACCGCGCCTATTATAGAGACACAGATTGTGGAAACGTATCTTCTTTCTACCATAAACTTCCAGACATTAATCGCAACCAAGTCGTCACGAGTTGTTTATGCGGCAAAAGGGCGCGAGGTAATTGATTTCGGCACGCGCCGCGCCCATGGCCCACAGGCTGGAGTTCTGGCCGCAAGGTCAAGTTTTATAGGCGGGTGTAAAGGGACATCCAATGTATTTGCAGCTTATAAATTAGACATCCCAGCCGTCGGAACCATTGCCCATTCATGGGTAATGGCCTTTGAAGATGAACAAGACTCATTCCGCAAATTCCACGAAATATTTCCAGATAACACCATCCTCCTTATCGACACATATGATACCCTGGCTGGCGTAAGGCATGCAGCACTGATCGGCAAGAAATTAAAGAGTGTCCGTATTGATAGTGGGGACTTATTGAAACTGAGCAGGGAAGTGCGAAAAATTCTCGATGCCGAGGGACTACCACACGTCAAGATCGTTGCAAGTGGAGATTTGAATGAGGAACGTATCGATGATTTGCTCCGGAATGGCGCACCTATTGATTCCTTCGGCGTAGGCACTGAGATGGTCACCTCCAAAGACGCCCCGGCGCTTGGCGGTATATATAAATTAGTCGAACGGGAACACAACGGGGAAACTATACCCATGATGAAATTCAGCGAAGACAAACTTACGTATCCGTGCAGGAAACAGGTGTACCGTGCTGCTGATAAAAACGGCAATTTTATGGGTGATGTCATCGGACTTGAAAGTGAAACGATACATGGAATTCCCCTTTTGATACCGGTTATGAAAGAAGGTAAGATATGTTATGATTTGCCAACGATACATGAAATCCAGGGCGCTGCAACCGATAACCTTGCGCGCCTTACAGAACCCTTCAAACGCCTGAAAGACGCCAAAACCTATCCTGTAGTTAAAAGCAAAGGACTGGAGGCAAAAAGACAGGAGGTCGAAAAGCTATTGAGAACTATTAACGTAACATAAAATTTGTTTGCCAAATACTACATCACATATTAAATTATTCCTATGCAGTCCCCCTTAATAAAGGGGGATGCAGGGGGTTGTGTTTTTTCCGGGGTTATTTTACAACCCCCTAGCCCCCTTTTCTAAGGGGGATTCTCTATGCCATACATCGTATAACCCGCATGAATAAAATGAAATTTCCTATCTAATAAAACTATACTATGAAAATTGCACTGGCACAGATTAATCCGACCGTTGGTGACTTTCGAAAGAACACCGAAAAAATCTGCTCGTTTATTGACCGTGCTAAGAACCAGGGCGCCGATCTTGTCGTCTTCCCGGAATTGTCCGTTACGGGTTACCCGCCAAAGGACTTTCTGGATATCCCCGCATTTATCGACGAAAATCTGAAGTATTTAGATAAAATAGCCCGCTCCGTATCCGGTATTTCTGCTATTGTGGGTTTTGTCGACAGAAACAAACGACCACAAGGCAAGCTCGTTCACAACGCCGCCGTTTTTATTCAAGACCAGAAGATTGTTTCCGTCCATCACAAGTCACTCCTGCCAACTTATGATGTATTTGATGAATGCCGTTACTTTGAACCTGCACATACCATTTCTCCGGTAAAATTCATGGATTATACATTAGGTATATCAATCTGTGAGGATATATGGAACGATGAAGAATTCTGGACGCGTCCTTTATACGAAGTAGACCCCATCGAAAACCTGATTTCTAACGGGGCTAACCTCATTATCAATATCTCTTCATCACCCTTTGCCGTTGGAAAACATGACAAAATAAGACTTCGCATGCTTACACACGATGCCGTGAAGTATAAAGTTCCATTCATTTATGTGAATCAGGTGGGCGGGAATGACGACCTCGTCTTCGACGGAAACAGCACCGTAATAAACGCACAAGGCATGCTCATAGCGCAGGCTGCTGCATTTGAAGAGGACTTGATGATAGTCGACCTCGAAAACCCGGCAGTGCAAGCTCAGTCGAAGTCATATACCCCTGTAGAAACCATCCACAAGGCATTACTTGTGGGACTTCAGGATTATGTAACAAAGTGTGGTTTTAAAAAAGTGGTCATCGGCCTCAGCGGAGGCATAGATTCTGCCGTTACCGCCGCACTGGCTGTACAAGCGCTGGGTAGCGATAACGTCGTAGGCGTGCTCATGCCATCGCAATTTTCTTCACAGGGGAGTATTGATGATTCGGTAAAACTTGCCAGAAACCTCGGTATTGCCCATAAAATCATACCGATTGAAGATGTATTTGAAACATATCAGAACACCCTGAAAACTGAATTTAAAGGGCTTCCGTTCGATAGTACCGAGGAAAACATGCAGGCGCGCATCCGGGGTAATATTCTTATGGCCATCTCCAACAAGTATGGATACCTTGTCCTGACAACGGGAAACAAATCAGAACTGGCCGTCGGGTATTGCACCCTTTACGGAGATATGAGTGGTGGCTTAGCTTTAATCTCGGATGTTCCAAAAACCATGGTGTATGAATTGGCCCGGTACATAAATCGAGTAAGAGAAATTATTCCACAAAATTCTATTGATAAACCCCCTTCTGCGGAATTAAAACCTAATCAATTCGACCAGGATACCCTGCCTCCTTACGATATCCTGGATGGGATACTGAAGGCTTACGTGGAGGACGCAAAGGGTGTTGACGAAATCATTCGAATGGG
>Ga0209317_1002600_pt1 | contig 12838 bp, 12 predicted proteins | sample RifGroB2_FD_183994 | JGI IMG/M metagenome (GOLD analysis project Ga0209317, IMG submission 183994) | Soil microbial communities from Rifle, Colorado, USA - Groundwater B2 (SPAdes) (version 2) | ecosystem: Environmental > Terrestrial > Soil > Unclassified | place: Rifle, Colorado | collected...
ATCTGCCGAGCCACTTCTGTGTCTCCCCCTGTAACAACATAAGAGAGCACGCCTCCGGTTAGTCCCATGACGACCGAAATGGCCTTGATGGGCAGGAACCACATATTTCCCGCTGTCAGGCCGACTCCGACCCCGACCGTTTCTTGGGAACTCTCAGCAAAGAGCGGAAGGGGCGACAGCAGGGCTATTGTTAGGAGCGCGATAGCCAGCGGCTTGAGATTCATTCGCTTGGGCATTGAATTATCCTTTCAATAAGAAAAGCTTGGAGCGCATAACATTGACCCCGTGGGAAGGATTCCAATAGCGGTGCACACCGAAATAGTAACAGCACCTCTCGCTGTCCATGTCGTTATCGAAGACCCGCAGCTGTCCGTCCTGGAAGCGGATCCGCGCCAGGCAGGTCCCGCCTGGAACAGTGGAGGTCATGATCTCCATCACGACGCCGATGCCCCATTGCTGATAACCATTATGGGAAACCTCGTCGCCTACGCGTAAAAAGAGTCTTTTTCTTTCGACCTCTCCCATCGCGGGGCTTGACCTTTCCCCCCAACAATAACAATCTTCGCCGTTCCGGTCAATCGCTTGCATGTTTACCGATTGTTCCCGTTCCCCGGGTTAGAGAAAGCCCCATGGCGACAACGCCCAGGGCCGCCACACCCCAAAAATTAACATTCATGGAGGAGACAAAAGCTAGAGGATATTCCGCAGACGCAGCTTGACCCGCCATGCCTGAGAAATATTCAAAGGTCAATGTCAATAGCAGTCCGCCCAGTGAAATCCCGAGCATCTGGCCAAGATCAAACCCAACGCGAACAATTCCGGAAGCGAATCCTCGGTGCTCCTTAGGCACTGAGCCGATGATCGCGGCCTGGTTAGCGGAGTTGAAAAGACCAGTCGCCGCCCCGCTCAACCCAAGCAACAAGGTCGGCAAAAGCCAATGCGAATCAACTCTCAGGCTAACGCCAATCAAGGCAGAAACGAGATCAAACAAAACTCCTATGCTTGCCGGTACCCCTGGGCCAATCCTATCGGTCAGGTAACCCGCGATAGGCGCCGCTGCGATGGTGAAGATCGGGGGAGCCAGAAATATCATTCCCATATAAGAAGGCGAGATATGCAGGATTTCCTGAAGGTAGAAAGGTATGAGAAAAATGACAAGACCTCGGGCAATGGAAAGGGTTAAGAGGCTGATACTGCTGAAGCTGAACATCCTTATTCTGAAAAGGGAAAGGTGCATTATCGGGCTCGCGACCCTGTTTTCATGAGCGAGGAATCCCCACAGCATGCCGGCGAAGGCGAGTGCCAGCCAGCCCTTTTCCCCCAGACCAACGGCCTGCGCGGCCTTACGGTCTATAAGAAGAGCAATCATCACCGTCAGTATAACCAGCAGGGCCGCCCCCAGATAATCGATCGAACCACGCAAAGGGGTGAGCGCCGAAGATTTTTTTCCTGATCTTATTGTGCTGAGGACGATGCCTGCCAGGCCTATGGGTACAAGGGCAAAAAAAACCCCGCGCCAATGCAGATAATCGATGATAAATCCGCCGATTGCGGGGCCGATAAAAAAGCCGAGATGAAAGGAGGCTGTCACGATCGACGAGGCTTTCCCTTCGGCGCCCTCGGGCATCGCATCCAAAGCCAGGGCACGAGTGACAGACTCGAGCATTGCCCCTCCTACTCCCTGGAGCGTGCGAAATATTATAAGCTGGAGAACATTTTGAGAAAATCCGCAGAGTAAACTGCTGACCGTCACAATGACAAATCCTAGAGTGTAAATTTTTTTGCGCCCATACAGGTCTCCCACCCGGCCAAAAACAATAGAGAGGCTGATAACCGAAAGCTGGAAGGAGATCAGCGCCCAAGAGATCCCTAAAATATCCGTTTCCAAGCCTTTGGCCATACTGGGGAGCGAAATCATGAATATCCTCGAGGAGAGCCCGGAGAGGAATCTTCCCAATATGGAACTACTAAGTAGAAGCCAGTCGATGCCCATGGTTAGTTGAGTTGTCCCTCGTCCTTCCACCGTCGAACTCCGCTTCCCTCGCAAGGGAGCAGTATCAACTTTCGGTGGGGAATCCCCGGCCTTAGAAAGACTATTTCCAAGAAATGGAATCCCGTCTTTTCGTAAAAGCTGCTGACCGGAAGGCAGGCATGGCGGGAGATTACCCCAGTCTTGGTCTTTGTTGCAAATGCCGCAAATCGTAACGGGAGCGCTTCTCTTAAAGCTTACCGGCTGTGCTCTTTTCGGTGGGCGTACAGATCGCTGGCGGTCTTGAAAACGATCAGGAGAAACAAGACCGGCATGGGAGTTCTGAGCGTCATGGTCAGGAAACCTCCAAGAATGATGGTAACGTGCATGACGACGATTCGCTTATAAGGCTCGCCCATCTGTGTCTTAAGGTTCATGCCGAGATACTCGCTCCGTCCCAGATAATTCGTGAAAAAAGAGACGCCGTGACTGATGAAGAGAACGGCGAGGGCGGGCCAGATGGGAGCAAAGACGTCGATCAACGCGTCCCACGCCTCAGGCTCGGGGCCGGCGGCGGCCATCCCGCGAATAAAGAAGTAGTAAATGAAAAAAAAGTGGCCGGCCATGAATCCACCGAAGTGACCGACGAAAAACGGGGCCGCAAGCAGAGCCGCCCATCTGCCGACGATCGCCAGTTTGATCACATTCCAGAACCCGATCACAGCGCTCTCGGCCCAGAAGAGGGCCATGATGTCTCCGAGCCTCCACCCCAGGAACAGCACCCCCAGGAGGGGGATCAGGTTGGCCGCGATCAGGGCAAGGGTCGAGAGGGAAGTAAGTGAGGGAGGAGGTTCTTCGCGTGCGGACGGAGGGGTCGCCCGGGCTCGCAAAGATTTCTTGGCAGGCGGCAGCTCGGGTGGCGCCTCGACTTTGTCTGTGGCACCTCCCGGGATACAAGATGCCGCTTCGCGGATTGCCGCAATCAGCCTTTCTGCCTCGAACCGGGCCATTACGTCGCCCAGGCCATGGCCGCCCTCGCCATAGTCGAACCGAACGCGGACAGCGTCGCCCCCTTGTCCTGCCGCACGCTCCAGCCGCAGATTACGGATCTTCGCGAGATCGTACTCGACGCTTATTCGCAGCGGGCCAAGCCGCGGTGTCTGAATCAGCCGTCCGTCGCGCAATCGCGCCGATTCCCGGTAAAAGAAGAATAGGACCGTTAGCGCGCCAAGAATGAACACTCCAACCAACCAGCCCAGAACCCAGAACCCCTGGAACAGGATAAAGGTAAGGTCGAAGACGCTCCTGATGCGGTGGCTGAGCATCGAGACAATTTGGCTCCAGGCGATTCCGGCGAAGATCAGGAATGAGATCCCCAAAAAAATGGCCACCGGCCACATGCGCCTCGCGGGGAGAGAAAGTTGTGTACCGCCCTCCTCATCGCGGAGCGAGAGTCGGAAGCGTTCAGGTCGGGCTTTGCGCATCCGCATTTAAGACAGAGAGTATTGGATAATGAAGTGTCATGTCAAATTGTTGGCAATCCGCGTTCTCCGAGGGGGCTTCTCAAACCACATTTTTGAGGAGGGAGCAGATTAATAGTTGACGCGGAAGCAAGCTTTGGTTACACTCCGCTACCGGAAGGAGGCAAATATGAAGCTAAAAGTTTTCGTGGTTGTTGTTTTGGCTATTGCCTTGGTTTCTTCTCTAGCTCAAGCAGAGCCCTATGTGGGGTTTTATCTCTCTGGCGTTCCCGACTGGAAGCAGGATGTGACGTCGGAACGTATTTTTACGGCTACAGGTGGCGGAGATCGATTCCGACTCAGGAACGTGGAGACAGGCAGCTCCGTGGTCTTTGGAGGTCTTCTCGGCTACCAATTTGATTCTTTATCCTGGCTGGCAGCGGAGTTCGATGCCTATCACTTAAGGCCGGGGTTCGAATCTCAGTCGGTCACGGCGCGCAGCAGCACGGCCGGCAATACTCTAATAACGATTAGGGATGGCAAAGCCAATATGACGCTGTTAGCCCTTTCGGCCGTGGCGACTCACAGGTACCTTCCCTCTACCGAGGTTCCGAAAGGGAGGCTTCAGGCTTACGTGGGTGTGGGGCCCGCCCTGAATTTGAGCAGCGTCGCCGTTACGTTCAGTAGTCCTAACGCGACAGTAAGGATCAAAGACCAAGATGTGAGCGTCGGTCCGCAGGTTAAGATCGGAGGGCGTTGGTTTTTCACTCCCAGCTTAGCGGCGTTTGCGGAATATCGATTCGCGCATCATTCCCTAAAAGTATCCGACAACGGTGTTTCCAACGCCGGTAACCCCATACGCATCGAGTCCAATATGGATCCTAGCATTTCTTTAGGAATTGTTGGGATCTCCTGGCATTTCGGCTCGTAGCGCCTTTGGACTCGCGCCTGGCTCGAGCCATTTTGCAGCAGTCTGGGAAGGCGACCCTTCGACACGGGCCACGGGCTCTGCCCGTGGGGCTCCACTAACTATGACTTTCCCAGGAAATCCAGTACAGCCTCTGCCAGCCCTTCAGGGTTGTCTTGATGGACCATGTGACCGGCTCCGGCGATCTCAACCAAAGTGTGATGGGCTATCGCATCTACCCTCTGTTTCATATCGGGGCGTGGGGTTTGGCGGCTCTCTTTTCCCTGGATGAGGAGGACCGGACATGCGATGCGGCGCAGGAATTCCAAGGTCTGGGCGGCATAAAAGGGCTGAGGGGCGGCCGTGCGGTGGAGGGGATCGAATTTCCACACCCATTTCCCTTTTGGCGTCTGTTTCATTCCCCACCGTGCCAGGCGAAGCGCGAGCTCCGGGTTTAGGCGATGGTTCCTCCTCCGCAGTCTCTGGGCAGCATCCTCCAGCGAGGGATACTCCGGAGCTTTCCTTATTGCCAGGCCCTTTTCCTCGGTGAGCCATTTTTCCATGCGCAGAGGGGCGTCAGAAAAGGGCATGCCGATCGGCCCTATCCCTTCTACCAGAACGAGTTTGCTCACCCGCTTTGGGAAAGTCCCTGTGTAAAGGAATGATATGGTCCCGCCCATCGAGTGGCCCATCAGGCTTACGGAAGAGCTGCCAAGAGTGTGAATCAGGCGGTCCAGGTCCAGGAGATAGTCAGGAAAGTGGTAATAGCCCCCGGCCCCGACCCATCCGCTTTCGCCGTGTCCACGGCAATGGGGGGCGATGATCCACAGGGGTCTATGGGATTTTCCCTGCAAGGATGCGACAAAAGGCTCCCAGCTTCGGGCATGGTCCAGGAAGCCATGGATCAGGATCAACGGTTCCCCTGCCGGTTCTCCCCACTCGAGATAGCGGATCTCGAGTCCACGGACATCAATGCTGTGATCTCTAGGGGGTTGCATTCGGATTAGATTTTTGTCAGCGGGATTTCGACGAAATCCTTTGTTTCCTGTGCCCAGGCATAGGCGCAGATTCGCTTGACCGCTCGATCATAGATCGAGATGACGATATAGGCGCTCTCGGGGAAAGCGGGTTCTCCGAACGGAGTGGCGCAGGCCTTATCTTCCTGGGAGAAGTAGGCCTCGTGGTTGGGGTGAGAGTGATAGAATGCCTTGATCTTCGCCCCGGTGGTTCCCGCTTCGTGGAAGATGGATTCCAGCTCTTTAAGGTCCATGACATACGCGATCGTGGCGTCGCGGGGGTAGCTCTGGGCATCGAGGGCATGCATCGCGTTCTGAATATTTCGGCAGCGGCGCACTGCGTCAATTCCGCCATTATGAAGAATCACGCCGCAGCATTCTTCGGGAAAGGTTTCCACGGCGTGATGTGAAATTTCCTCCCAGGCCTCTTGTGTGAGAGTCAGCGCCTTTATGCCGCTCATCCCTTTTTCTCTCCTCCCGATTTCAAGCCATTTCCTTTACCACATGTTGACTCTCTTAGGCTATGAGTTAATCTGTCTCCCGTGGAGGCCAAGCACGTGCTCCGGAGATTGCTGTTTTTTCCCTATCAGCTATTTGTCATTATCTTTTTTTTCCTGCTTATGGTTTTTTGGGGGGTGGGAAGCTGTTTGGCGAGTCTGTTTGATGCCAGCCGAAATAGAGCTCATCGCTGCCTCACCTATTGGGCTAAAACCAACCTTGCCCTGGCCGGACTCAGGGTTGAGATCCGGGGATTGGAGCGCCTTCATCCGGAGCAGACTTACATCTTTATGCCCAACCACGCGAGCTTCCTCGATATTATCCTAGCCTTTGCTTGTATCCCATTCAATTTCCGCATCATCGCCAAGAAAGGGATCTTTTGGATCCCCATTATGGGCTGGGCCCTCGAGCGCTCGGGCCAGATCCCTATGGATCGCGCCAATCCCCGGAAAGGGCTCGGATCTCTCAGGCAGGCATCTCATCTGCTCCAGAAAAGAATCTCGATAGTGGTTTTTCCCGAGGGAACACGCACTTTGGATGGAAAGATAAAGGATTTTAAGCCTACCCTTTTTATCCTGCCCATTCGGAGCGGGATCCCTGTGGTTCCGGTCCGGATAGAAGGGACTTTTGACGCGCTAAGACGTGGGAGCATCCTCCTCAACCCGGTTCCACTGAAGATTACTTTTCATGATCCCGTTCCGGCGGGATCATTCAAGGACCACGACCGATGGCATTATGCAAAGAAGGTCCGGGAGGCGCTCTCCTCTCCTCCCGACCCAACATTAAGAGCGTCATAGTCTCGTTGTGCCGAGAGATCTAACGGATTGTAACTTAGAACCCGGTTGAGTTTCTAGGGCGTTTTATGGGTTGGGGTTGTCCTGGCGGTAGCTCTGGTAGGTAGAGAGAACTTTCATGGCGTATGCCTGCGGGAGAACCTCGTCCTCCTGCAACCTGTTTCTAACCTCGGTGGGGCCCCAATTATAAGCGGTCAATGCGAGCTTTAAGTCTCTGAAATTTTTCTTAAGGGAGTTCAGATAGAAGACGCCGAGCTTTATATTGAGTACGGGGTCATCTAGATCCAAAGGATGGAGGCTAGAGCGGTCCGGGAAATCCTCTATGGCCCGATTGAACCCCTTGTCCATTAAGACCAGCTCATTCACCACGGCATTGGCCGCAATGGGGCGGATTTGCATTAAGCCCCTTGCCCCCTCGGTTGAAACAGCCTCGATTTGGAAGCTGCTTTCCACATTAATGAGGGCCAGGACCAGCAAGGGGTCGAGGCTATGTCGGCGGCTTTCCTCCAGGATGGTGGTCGATATATCCCAGGCCAAACCATCCCTTAGGTCTGCTCTTTGTGACTTAACCACTGAATAAATCTTAAGTAATTCGGCTACCCGTTTGGCGTCGCCAGAACCTGCGGACTCTATCCAATGGCCTTTTCCCGCTTTAAAAGGATCGGACGGAATAAGGAGAAAAAAGAAGATTGCCAATACAGCCAGGCTCGAAGACGAGCTCAAACGTTTAACTAGTTGAAAACACATAAGTAATTCACTATTTCTCATAAACAATAATGGCTTCTTGGGGAAGTTTAGTTTTCTCTACCCTTCCTAAAAAGCCACCCTATCTCATAGCAACAAGAGTAGGTTTTGTCAATCGACATAGGTATACGTAATAATACATAGATAGCCGAGGAAGAATCGGCAAGAGGTCGGATGTCTTAAGTCCAAAGAGAAAAGAGCCAGCCTTCGGGAAAGGGGAGGTGGAGAAGACGGTTAAAGAGCCCTTCCATCGTAAGCCAGGATAGGAGGGTCAGGAGCAGGGTCAGAATCCAACCCTCTTTTCCCACAACCTTAAGGTAGAGGAAGACGAAGAGGGGAACGGCCAAGGTAAAGCCGAATAGCAGGATCAGGAAGAAAAAGCCAAAGATCCAGGAAAAAATCGCCACTGTCCTTATACGCGCCAGGGCAGGCGTTATATCTTTGGTTAGCTCAAAATCGACCGCATGGCCTTCCCTCTCCGGCTCAGCGACAACGGCGCAGAGAAGCAGCTCGAGCAGGGACAGAGCCAAAAGAGGAACCGCGATGACCCTGGGGAATAGAGCGGTTCTAAAGGGCCAATGAAGGGAAGCGTAAAGGGCGTAGCCGGCGATCATGGCACCGGCCAGGGCGAGGAGGAAACGGGAGCTTAGGACTCGTTTCATGTTGACTGCTCCCTGGCGCTCGGGCCCCCCTTTCGGAAGCGGAGAAGGGGATAGAGAATGACGACCACAGTTAAAACGAGCAGGATCAAAACCACTGGGCGGAGAAGCCAGGAGAAGCCATAGCGAATGGTAGAGATATAAAAGTTATTCTCGGCGATTCTCCCCAAGACGAAACCAAGTACCAGAGGGGCGCGGGGCCAGCTTGAGCGGATCATAAGATAGCCGAGGAGACCGAAAAACAGAAAGACCACAAGGTCCCCGAGGCTGTTGTTCGCGGTGTAGGAACCGATGAAGGCGAGGAAAAGAATGAACGGAATAAGAACGGCGCCCCGAACCAGGGTGAGCTTGGCCAGTTGGTTGAGAAAAAAGAAGCTCAGCGCCACGGTGACAATATTGGCGATGACCATGGTCCAGACCATGGAAAAGGTGAGGGTAAGGTGCTTGTCCAGCATCTCTGGTCCGGGCATGATTCCCTGGAGATAAAAGGCGCCGAGCAAGATGGCCATGGCCGAGCTTCCGGGGACGCCGAAGGCAATGGTTGGAATCAGGGCACCGCCTTCCTTGGAGTTATTGGCGGCGCCGGGTCCTAATACGCCGCGCACGTCTCCTTTGCCGAAGCCCTCTCGCTCCTTCGAATCGCGCGCGGCCTGCACTGCGTGACCATAGGCGATCCACTGGGCCACGCCTCCTCCTAAACCCGGCATGATGCCGATGAAGGTGCCGATCAGACTGCAGCGGATCGTAAGCCAGAAATGGCGGAACGTATCCTTGACCCCTTCCCAGGCGCCTTTCCCTAAATTCCCCTGGGGCAGTTCGCCGGCTATCGAAGTTCCCCGGACAGCGAGATCGACGATTTCCGGAATGGCAAAAAGACCGACCAAGACAGGAACCAGATCAAGCCCGCCCCATAGGTAAAGCTGGGAGAAGGTAAAGCGCTGCACTCCCGCCTGCGGATCTTGGCCAACCAGAGCGAAGAGCAGTCCTAACAGCCCAGCGAGAAAGCCGCGCAGCAGGCCTCTTCCTCCCTCGCCGCTCAAAGAAGAGATAAAGGCGATGCCCACGATAGCGAGCATGAATAGCTCGGGCGCGCCGAAGGTAAGAACCAGGGGGCGCACCACAGGGATCGCCAGGGCCAGGGCGAAGGCCCCTACCAGCGCCCCGACAAGCGAACTCATCAGCGCTGCGCCCAGGGCGCGGCCCGCCTCGCCCCTCTTTGCCATCGCATGGCCATCGAGGATTGTCGCCGCGGCGGTCCCTTCGCCCGGCACCCCGAAGAGCACCGAGGTGATGTCGCCGGTGGTCGCGACCACCGAGTGCATGCCCAAAAGAAAAGCAAAGGCCTCGACCGCGCTCATCTTGTAGATGAAAGGGAGCATCAGTGCCAGGGTGGTAGAGCCGCCCAGCCCAGGGAGCAGCCCTACCCAGAAGCCCAGGAAGATGCCGAGCAGCATGATGAGAAAGGTCTGCCACTCTAAGACGAGGAAGAGTCCTTGGATAAAGGAGTCAAACATTTTGCAAGGAGGAATTTAGCAGACAGAAGCCAGAATCCAGTAGGGGGATTTCTCCCTGCTTTTATTCTGAATTCTGACTCCTGGATTCTGGCTCCTTAAGTTTGGCTTAATCTCCAAATTTAATGTATTTGCCGATCTCCTGCGCCATCTCCGGCGGCTGGCCCAGCACCTCGCGGACAATCTTCAGCACCTCTTCTGCGGAGCTAAAGTCAATGGTCAGCTTACCCTTTTTGGCCTCGGCTAGGAGATCTTTGTCTTTGGACGCATTGGCAAAGGCGTTGCGCAGGATTTTCATGACCTCGGCCGGTGTTCCCGGCGCAGCGACGTACGGACGATACATTTTGGTAGGCGCGGAATTGACAGCCATGATCGCCTTGCCTTTGGCGCTGGTCGTCAGCGCCTCGTCCACAGGAAGCTTCTCAATACCCTCAGCGGAGGTTCGGTTCCGAATCATGGGACGGACCAGGCCCCGATCGATAAAGGGCTTGATAGAATCATAAGAGCCGGCCCGGCCATCGACCTCTTTGCGCTCGACCGCGAGCATCACGTCGGAGCTGGAGGAGTAACCCGAGACCAGCTTAAAATTGATACCGGCAAACTCCTTCAGGATCGCGGGGAAATCGTGCGTCGAACTGCCGGGGCCGGTGGTGCCGATCACGATCTCTTTCGCCTTGCGCATCTCCTCTACGGTTTTGTAGGGAAGATCGGTGCGGAGTGTCAGGATAACCGCGTCGCTGGCGAGGCTGCCGATCCACGAAAACTTCGTGAGATCGAATTTCACCCCCTCCACTTTGACAAGCTGGGCTGTTGTCAGGGCGTTATTGAAGGTGCCGATCGTTAAGCCGTCAGGCTTGGCCACGCTGTAGAGATGGTTCGCCGCAATGATGCTGCCGGCTCCAGGCATATTCTGGATAATGGTAGTCGGGTTTCCCGGAATATGCTTCGGCAGGTATTTGGCGATGAGGCGCGCGTAGCGGTCGTAGCCGCCGCCGGGTTTATAGCCCACAACGATCGTCAGGGTTTTCCCCTCATAGTAAGAGGCCCCCAGGGCAAAAACAGGCGCCCCAAGGAGAAAAATAACCAACGGAAAAATCCACAACGCCCATGGGACGGAGTTGTGTTGTCTCCTTTGTCCTTTGCCTTCTCTCCTGAGATTGAATCGTGCCATATTTACCTCCTTATTATTTTTATTTTACTTGTGGAACGGATCCCCATCTAATACACCCTATCTGCAAGCGGTCAAGGCTTCCAGCCTCTCGCCTTTAGCTCTCCACCTGTCTTACGGACAAAGCTTAAATCAAAGGGGTCTCTCTAGTCAATGACACCTTCTGCTGTTAATTCCTGGTATTCCTTTTCCGAAAGGCCCAAAAGCTCTTGATAGAAGTAGCCGTTGTGCTCGCCGAGCAGGGGGTCGGGTCGCGCCGGACCGGATGGAGTCTTGGTGAGAAGGAAGGGCGGCCGCTGGTAGTGCATCTTGCCGATCTCCGGGTGTTCCAGTTCGACCCACTGCCTGCGGTGCTTGAGTTGAGGATCGCTGTAAATATCTCTCATTGTGTTGACGATTCCGGCTCGGATACCTGAGGCCTGGAGCTTTTCCGTGATCTCTCGCGCAGTAAAATCAGCCGTCCAGGCGCCGAGCTTTTGATCCAGCTCATCTTCATGTTCCTTGCGCGACTGGAGCGTGGCAAAGCGGCTCTCTTTTGTCCATGCGGGATTCCCCATCACCCGGCAGAGAGATTCCCAGTCCGACTCGGATGAGGCACTGATGACGCACCAGCTGTCAACACCCTTACATGGATAGGCTCCATGCGGCGCTGCCGCCGGATCACGGTTGCCGTTTCGGCCGGCCACCTTGCCGTTGATTTTATAATCCAAGAGGATAGGGGCCATGAACTGGAGGCCTGTCTCGTATTGCGCCGTATCGATATGGGTCCCCTTGCCGCTTCTCTCTCGATAATCGAGCGCCGCGAGGATGGCAACAGCGCCGTAAGCAACAGCGATGTAATCGATATAAGGTCCGTAGAGAATCTGGGGTGGGCCGTCATGGTAGCCGGTGAGATGGGTAAACCCCGCCAGGGAGGAGAGCTGGGATCCAAATCCGGCATGGTGTGCATGCGGCCCGCTCTGCCCGAGATTGGAGCTGCTCAGCATGATAAGGTCCGGCTTGATTTTTCTCAGGGCCTCATAGTCCAAACCCAGCCTTTTCATCGTCCCAGGGCTAAAATTTTCGATTACCACATCGGACCAGGCGACTATCCTTTTAGCCAGATCCGTGGCTTTAGGCGCTTTCTTGAGATTTAAAGTGATGTCCAGTTTGTCGTTGTTGCAAAGGGCGAAGAGGCCGGAGCGGTTCAACCCATGAATGTTATCCTTGTATGGAGGATAGTGGGCGCGGAAGCCGTCCGGACGGATCTTTGACTCGATGTGGACAACCGTCGCGCCATGATCGGCCAGATGCTTGCCTACCACCGGTCCGGCTGCGAAAGCGGCGAACTCAACAACCTTGATTCCCTTTAGCGCTTGCATCATTATTATCTAGATGACCCCTTCCTGCTTCAACTTTTCCACTTCTTCCCCCTTCATGCCTAACTCCCCACAGTAGACCTCTTCATTGTGTTCGCCGATCAGTGGCGCCCGACGCCAGATCTTGCAAGGGCCTTCGGAAAACTTGGCAAAGCCGCCGGGATAGATGATGGAGGTTCCCAATTCTGGGTGGTCTATGCTCTGCCAGAATTTCCGGAACTCAAGCTGGGGATCCCGGAAGATCTCCTCTACGCTTGCTACCGGGTAGCCGAGCATCTCCCTTTGGATCACTTGCTCGAAAAACTCTTTCTTGGCGACGTCCTGGAAAAACCGGGAGATCGGCTCCTCCATCCGGTCTATCTCTTCCTGTGTGACTTCGGCGATGTTAAAGCTTTTCCACTCCTTCTTTTTAAGAAATTCCGGCGCCATCCCCTTACTGTCCATCCATTCTACCAGGGCCTGGTTGGTTTTTCTTCCGGCTTCACCGCCGTAGATGATGAAATTGAGATAACCGTCTTTGCAGGGCCAGAAGACGCGCATTTTAGCGCCGGTAATACTCCGGCCGGTCATAAAAGAGCCGGCCCTTTTTTCCAGGTGGCGGTTGAGATCCCAAAAGGTATGGGCGTGGGAAAAGGCCCAGAGCATACAGGCCTGCGCCGAGACATCCACTTGCTGTCCCTCACCGGTGCGCTGGCGGTGGAGGTGAGCGACGAGCGTGCCTACCGAGGCGTAGGAAGCGGTCCATTGGTAGGAT